>Ga0210394_10001228_pt1 | contig 42509 bp, 47 predicted proteins | sample IncBWC12MmetaG_FD_160121 | JGI IMG/M metagenome (GOLD analysis project Ga0210394, IMG submission 160121) | Forest soil microbial communities from Barre Woods Harvard Forest LTER site, Petersham, Massachusetts, United States - Inc-BW-C-12-M | ecosystem: Environmental > Terrestrial > Soil >...
CGAATCGTTCTAGCAAAAACAACGCTGCCATCGAGCTGCGTGTCGACAGAAATACGGTCTCCCTGATGCAAATCGGAGGCCGATGCCGTGGCACTCCCGAGATAAATATGGGTGCGCGGATCGAAAGCGAAAGTCATTTTGCCGCCGCCGAATACCCGCACCGTAAGCCGGTCGCGCACACGGTCGAGTTTCTCAACGGTTCCACCAATTAGACTTGCGTTGGCGCGAGGTAGCGGAGTGGGATCCGGGAGCAGGCTGGCCGGATCGATAGTTGTGTCTGGAGTATTGTCGGCGGTTGTATCTGGGCCGTTGGCAGTCAGCGCGGCGCTGTCGCTTGGTTGTGGAGTTGTGACTGAATTTGTCGGGACAGACACCGCAGGATCCTCTTTGGGAGTCGCAGAAGGCGTAAAAGGCACATTCTGAGGCGGGACCGTCTGCCCAACAGCCGCGTAGCAAAAAACTGCACAGAGCAGGGTTGTAATCGAGATTCTAGGCACAATGCGATGCATGGTTTTCTGTCTGGCGATTCTTCGACGCACGCCTAGGATGCCAGTAAAGGGGTTAAAGGTAGCCATATACGTATGAAAAAAGGCCAGAATCGCGCCAAACGTAGGCCGATTCCTAGCATCAAACATTTGCTTTCATCTTTAAAGGTTGAGGTGTCTCGGCATGTCTTGGAAACAGTGGGCGTTCGTGGGGATCGTTTGCGGCGGGATGGCGTGGCCGGCGGAAGTGCGGGCCGGCGACATCAAAATTACCCTGCCCAAGCGCAGCCCTGTGACTCCAGTCCAACGACTAAACCAGGAAGGTGTGCAAGAAATCGGCAAGCGCGCCTATGAGAAGGCTGAGACGCTTTTCTATAAAGCTTACCTGTTGGATCCCGACGACCCGTTTACCCTGAACAACCTTGGCTATGTTTCAGAGTTGCAGGGGCAGCTGGATCGAGCGCAGAAATTCTACGAGTTGGCAGCGCAGCAGCATACCGATGCCGTGATTGCGCACGCCAGTTCACGCCGGCTCGAAGGACAGACCGTGAGCGCTGCAGTGGCGATTCCTGATCAGCAATTGCAAATTAACCACGAAAATGTGGAAGCGGTGCGGTTGCTTTCGGCAGGCCGAGCTCCTGAGGCGGACCTGTTTTTGCAGCAGGTTTTGAAGCGTGACCCAAACAACATTTTCACATTGAACAATATGGGGGTCACGAAGGAAATGGAGGGGGAAACGCAGGCAGCTCTGAAATATTATGACTCGGCTGCCGCTGTGAACTCCGACGCGGTCGCGATGGTCACGCTGGATCACTCGTGGCGAGGAAAGCCGGTGAGCACGATGGCCGCGCAAAATGCACGCAGCTTGCGCAATCGCCTCGAAGCCGAAAAAAGCGTGGAAGTCCGAATGGCTGAATTAAATCTCCGTGGAGTTTCGGCGCTCAACCGCAACGATCTCAAGTCGGCTGAGCAAGACTTCCGCGGCGCCTACGCTCTCGATCCTACGAATGCGTTTGCGCTGAACAATATTGGATACCTGGCGGAAATCGAGGGTGACAAGGAGACAGCGCAGTTCTTCTACGAGAAGGCGCAGGCAAGCGGTGCGAACATGCAGGTTGGATTGGCCACTCGGCGCTCTGCTGAGGGTCTCAACTTATCCCAAGTCGCATCGGATAGCGACAACAAAGTCGAAGCCGAGGTTACCCAGGAGCGAAACATACACCGCCGGCAACGCGAACCGATTTTGCTGCGGCGCAGGGATAATTCCGTGATAGAGGAACCAAGTGCACCGCCGGCGAGTAATGCGCCGCCACAACCGTAAGCGATCGGGAAGTCTCCTAGCCCAGGCTGGCCTAACATCCTTATTAGATTGCAGCGCCGATTTTCGCGCAAGCGGATTCCTCTAAATTTCTTCTTCCTGGAAACGTCCGATATCGGATTCCGGATGATAGGAGAAGTAAATCACGAGATTCTTGAAATAGCGCAGCAGCGTGTTCACGTTCGTGGCATACCAGCAGCAGCGCGTCATGTCGGGCGAGAATCCACAAATAAAACGGAAGCCGGTTAACACCGGACCACCGGGTACAAGCATGGCTGCCGCCATACGATGGTTGCCATCGAGAATCGTCAGAGGACTTGTATTGTCGATCCCGATGAGAAGCACCGCCGGATCGACTAAGTTTTCCTGAACCGAGGAACTGAGGAGTCGAAGCTTGCCGAGAAAACTGTCATTGAAAGAGCCATCCAGTTTCTGCCGAAGGCGTTCCACTACGTCGGTCAGATAGAAATTTCCCTGCGCCACGCGCCGCCACTGCGCTCTGGGGAAAAAACGAATTCGCGCCAGATCGTCGGCGGTTAATTCGACCTCGTACCATTTCGTGTCAGCTGGAAGCTCCCGCCACATCGCGCCACGCCTCAGAAACAGCAAAGCCTGCCGCAGAGAGTTTTCCCGGGAGCTGTTGAGATTTGGGTTCCTGACGAGAGCGTCGAATTCGTGACGGTACTCGTCGAATTCCGCGTGATGAAATTCACTCCTCAGAAATTCGGCCATCACTTCCTCTTCGGTCATCAGACGGCGGAGTTTCAGACCGCCATAGATGGGCAGAGCCCGCGGAGTGAACTGACGCCTCAACAGTGGAATCATCAGAACGAAGAGCAACGCAATCATCAGCACGAACTGCACCAGGATCACTTGCCGAAGGGTCTGGTGAAGAATATAGATTCCCAGGGCTAATGCGCCGCTGAACGCCAGCTGAACCCAGCTGGTATTCGCGATCTTGCGCGACATTTCATAGGTGATAATTACCGAACTGAGCGAATAAATCCCGGTGGTGATGGCGTAGAGGATCAACAGAGGAGCGAGCGCTCCGTAGTTCCCAAGTTCGAAGTGAGCGCCGAAAAGTATTTTCCACAGGAAGCTAGGCACGGCCCATAGACCGAAGATCAACACCGTGAGGATGAGAAAGACCAACAGCAGCGAAGTGAACAATACAGGATGTCCTTCGCCTTCGTCGGCTCCGGCGCCAGCGGAGACCGGAAACATGGTGTTCACGACGGACCATGCGCACATATTCACCAGGCGGCCGACCAGTGCAACGGCCGCGTAGAATCCCGCCTCCGCAGGAGGGAAGAAATGCTTGACCAGAACAATGTCAAAGTTGTTGATGATGGTCTGGCCTGAGAAAAAAACAATCGCTTGAAGTCCTTCTCGAAAAGAGATGGAAATCCCTCGAAAACTAAGAGCGGTGAGACCGGGGCTGGGTATCGCGGCAAAATAAGAAACGATTACGGCGATCACGCTTGCCAGAACGGCGCCTTTGACCCCCAGACCCAGTTCAATGAGAAGAACCGCTCCACCCAAGCGGACCAGGCCTTCCAGCATGAAATTGATCGAGAGAGGTGCGAAGGCATGAATTCCTTGTATGTAACCGCGGCGCACTCCGAGAGGAATATAAAAAGTTGTCCCCAGAGCCAGAAGTCTTATTAGAGATCGATTGGGCAGATTCAAATAGGTGGCGATCGGGCCCGATGCCAGAAATAGAATCACGCCAATAACAACTCCCGCGATCCACGAACGCTCGTGCAACTTGGCGAACACGCTGGCCCGTGATTCCGGCGATGTGCTCTTCGCCACATATTTTGCGCACACGACCTGAAACGAGAGCGTAATACCGGACATCAACATCAGGATCGTGTAAACCACGGTGGCGTGGGCAAATCCTGTTGGACCGAGGAGACGGGCAGTCACAACGTTGTAAACAAGGTTGGTGACTCCAACCAGTCCAGAGCCGGCCAGCAGTGTGAGGCTGCCACCCAGAAGCTGAGATTTCAGCGTCTTTGTATTTGCTGGAGTCTTTCGCGCGAGAGTTTTAACCAGCGGCGTCTCCGCATCGCTCTGGATGGAGTTGGTCATCGAAAGTCAGCAGGTTTCAAAATAAGTTGAAATGGATGATTGGAAGAACCGTCGTTTTTGTCGAATTGTCGAAGCTGTAAAAAGTCTGTTGCTGAAGACCAAAAGAAAACTGAAGTGGATGTGTGACGGCCGTGCCATAGCCATCCTTCGAAGTGCCGGCCATTGCTCGCGTGTACGCGACGAGGAATTGGCTCTGCGCATTGTCGTATTCGTGAAAGCCCTCTCCGCGTGAAAGCAAGAACGATCCCTGAACATGCCAGCGTGGGTTGACGCGGAAATCGAACCTTCCGCCCGGGAGCAGCGCTTGGGCAATCGCATATTCCGTGTTCTGCACGCGCCACGAGCGCAAATCCTCGGCCAGCACTGCCGCCGTCAGCCGATTACCAAACTTGTGCTGCACTCCGATATAGCTTGAAGTGTTAAAGTACTCCTGCACCAGCGGATTGAATAGAAGGTCGCGAACCGAGTATCCAGTGATCAGGGAAGTGTGCGCCCAAGGTCGACCCACCGTAAATTCCAGGCTGGCGGAGGCGTCTCGCGAATTCAGATTCTGATCGGTGAACGGTCCGGCCTCGCGGATGGCGCTGCCATTGATCGACACCCAGTTAAAGAACGAACTGGTCGAAATATAGAGAAACTGGCGAAAGAGATTCTGGCTCATGTACACCGGAGAGATGGTGTCACGCCGGATGGTAAATTGCAGCCCGCCGTTGAAGGCGATGCTGTTCGAGCCGAAATGAAGAATCGGCGTGACTCCGCCGTTGATTAACGTGTCGTAAGTGTTGCGATCTTGAACGACGTTGGCGCTAGGGAAAAGAAGCCGGCCAGCCGTCAAGCTTTCCCCAACAAAGCCGGAGATCACCGGCAAGTTGCCAATGTGAACACGGTAATGAGAGTCGGCAAGAGTCTGGTAAGAATGACGCGGCGGCGGCAACAATGAAGGCTCGGTAACATGCAGGATCTTCGCGTCTAGGGTATAAACATTGATGTCTTCAAGCGAAGGGGCGAATAATGCTTCGGGCGCCAGGCTCACATCCTGATTGATCTGCCGGCCTTCTTCGCTGGCGAGTTCGAATTGCGCCGTCTGAGCTGTCGCCAAGTCTTCCTGACCCGCGACGTTGCTGGCTTGCGCAAAAGCGGAGAGTGCCTGCACTGTATCCTGACGCTGGCGATACAAATTTGCCTCGGCCATCATGTAGTCGTAGTCGTCGCGATAATCGCTGGGGGGCCCAAGGCTGTTCAGCGCGTCTTCCGCTTTGCGAGTTTCACCCTCGGCCAGATACGTGTTCGCCAACCCGACTGCAACCGTACGGGGATTCGCTCCGGCGAGCCGCGCTTTATCGAAATAAGTTTCGGCAAGATTGAAATCGTGCATCGCGAGAAAGATGCCGGCTGCTTCCACAATGTCATCCGGCGTGACGGGGGAGGAATCCAGTCGGGCCTCGGCGAACCCGAGCGCGACCTGGCGGCGGGCGTCGTCGTAGTGCCCTTGCCGCAGAAATATCTGGGCAATCGCCAGCCGCACGCCGAGGCGATCTCCATTTGGGACATCGAGCGCGCGCGAGAAGCGCTGCATGGCTGCATCTCGATTTCCCAGAATCAGCAGTGCGCTGCCCGTGGCCATCAACGTGTCGACCTGATTGCTCCCGTACTGTTCAGCCTGCTGGACGTCCTGCGACGTCGCGTCCCGCTCACCTTCTTTTGCGTGAACTTGTGCGCGTAGCGCATAGACCGCGGGATCCGTGGGTGACAGCTTTTGTGCCACTTCCAGCGCAGCGATGGATTGCGGGAAGCGTCGCAGCCGATAAAGCGTGTCCGCATAGGCGAGCTGCGTCGATAATTCGTTTGGATTTTCCTGAAGAGCAATGCGGTACTCGGCCTCAGAGTGCGAATAATCCTGCTCCTGCCGGAATGCCTCGGCCCGAGCCAGGTGCCAGGTGTGCGACTTGCCTAACAGCTTTTGTACAGTGTCCAACTGCGTTAGAGCCGGCTTCGGACGATGCAGCTGTAGATCGGCATACGCTAAGCCAAGATGCGCCTCGCCATAGTTGGGCTGCAAATGTATGGCAGTCTGAAAATCTTGCGACGCTTTGCCTGCCTGACGGAGATCGTTCAAGACGAATCCACGGTCCACGTAGCCGGTGGCCATCTTTGGATCGCGTTCGAGTGCTCGGTTGAAATCGCTGAGCGCTTCGCGGGAGTGCCCGTCGTGGGCATGGATGTATCCGGCGATCAAAGGGAGATCTTTATCGTCGGGAAGAATTGGATCGTATTTAGTCACGAGCGCCTGGGCGTCTTCATAGTGGCCCAGATAATAGAGATCATAGGCCAGGTAAACCACGCCTTCCCGATCATGCGGAAGCTGCTTGAGCACCGCGTAGCCGAGTTTGGCGGACTCCGCATAATCGCCTGTGAGCGTGAGATAGCGCTCGCGCTCCCGGTTTACCTGCGGACTTCCATCGATATCGCCCTTCGCGCGATCGAGCCAGCGCTTCGCCAGTTCCGGGTTGTGCGATTCGAGGGCGGCATTGGCGCCTCCGGCGATGACCAGCGAATTACTAGGCATGCGCTGATAGGCATTTTCATAATCCGACTCCGCCTGATGATAGTTTCCTTCGGCGACGTGCAAGTCTCCTAACGCGAGATAAGGGCTGAAATCCTTGGGATGAGCCTCCGTCGCCTTGGCGAAATAGTTCTCGGCAAGCTTCATGTCACCCTTATCGCGGGCGAGATAGCCGAGCAACGAAAGTGCGGTCCGGTTGCGAGGATCTAGTCCAAGAACTTTCGAAAAAGAATCCTGCGCCGCATCTTTTTGCCCGAGCTTCCATTGCAGACTGGCGTAATTCAAAAGCGAGTTAACATTGTTCGGCGCGAGGCGCATCGCTTCTTGGAGATCCTTGTTCGCGGCGTCGAGGTTGCCGGAGCCTGCTTCGATCGCGGCGCGCAACCTCAACATTTCCGGGCGGGAAGATTCGGAGACGTTCACCTGGTTGATTTGCATGAGGGCTGCATCGAGTTGCTGCTTCGCGCCGGCATCGTCACCCTGGCGCACATCCAGTTCATAAAGATTAAGTCGCAGCTCGATCGGATAAAGCGGTCCTTCTTGCACACGCTCCGGTAAATTGCTTAATGCGAGGTTGTATTCGTTGCGAGCGTCAGCGATGCGCTCGTCTCCCTCCGCAATTGAGCCTTGAATCGCGTGAAGTCGGTAGTTATTGCGGTCGATTTTCTTCGCTTGATCAAGAAAGCCCTGCGCAGCATCGGGTTGGCCGAGAGCGACCAAGGCCTGGGCCGCACTGAGATCGAGCCCGATGTTACCTTTCGCACTCTTCGCGATTCGTGTGTAGATGTTGGCCGCCTCGTTCGGCTTTCCGGCGAGCTGATACGTATATGCTAACTCGGCTTGAACATCGATGGACTTTCCAGGGATTGCCTGAAGTGAGGAGATCGCCTGGTCGTACTCGCCTCGATCGCGATATTGCCCAGCGACGGCGCGCAGGACCTCGGGATCTTGCGGGCCTCGAGCTCGCGCACGGTTCAAATAACGGTTTGCCTCATCCCGTTGTCCGAGGTGTTCGTAGGCGTGCGCAATCAGCAAATCTGTGTGAGGGGAGTCTTGAAGCTGATCCGCACGGCGAAGCAACTCGAGCGCCTGTTTGGGATCGGAGGTTAGAAGAAGTTCGCCTGCGAGTTGCAGGCTATTCGCATCCTTGGGATTCGCATCCACAATCTTCTGCAGCAGTTTTTCGGCTTCTGCATCGCGGCCCATCTTCGCATAGGTTTGCGCGAGTCCGGCCATTCCGCGGAGCGAGTTGGGCTGAATCTTAAGCCCGCGGTTGTAGGCGTCGATCGCGGCTGTGTAATGTTCTTCCAGACGGGCGCAATAGCCCAGCAAGAACCACAATTCCGGATTCTGAGGTGCAGATTTCGCAGCGCGTTCCGCGAAAGAGACTGCGGCTGCGTAGTCGTTTCTTTTCAGTGCGTCTTGGGCTGCACGGGCTTGGCGAGCCACATCAATGCTCGATCCCCAGCCGAGGTTCGAGTCGTTCTGATTCGGAGAACTCGCTGGCGAAGTTTTATCGTCGGACGCACTCGTGCGTTTGTCGCCGGGCGGAGACGTGCTTTGACCATTCACGTCAAACGTCTGACCCAGGGCACAAGCGCAAAGAAATACAATGTAAAAGCTCGCGAGCGGAAATCGGCTTTTCACTGAATCACCACGTTTTATACAAGTCTTTGGCGTACCTCCCGCATTCACAATATGTCTGCGGTCACAATCAGATGCCGCCGTTCGGAGGAAGGCTGCTTTTCCCGTAACAGAACGAGTACAGAAGAATGTGTAGGAAGGCACACAGATTGCAGTAAACCTTGCCGCCGCTTTCGGAATCCAAGCTCTTCGCAACTGGATAAGTACCCTTGGAGCGCCCATCTTGAGCAATGCCCCGAGTTACTCCCGTCCAATTCCGATACTTGCAATTGTTCTGGTGGCTCTGGCTGTCCACGGCCCGTTGCTATTCATGCAATTGCCGGCGGGCTCGTTTGATGCGAATTTTCATATGTTTTTCGCATCGCACTATGTGCACCACTGGTTTAATCCCTGGAATGAGAAGTGGTTTGCAGGGTTTTCGCAAACAACGTATCCACCTCTTACCCACCAGTGGATTGCGCTGCTATCGAACGCGGTCGGCTTGACTATGGGCTACATGCTTGTGCAGTTAATTGCAGTGTTATTGTTGCCGGTTGGCGTGTTCCGATTTGCACGAATTTGGGTGGATGACCGATCTGCGAGCTATGCCGCGTTAGGGAGTGTCTTCCTCGGCGCGCTAGCTTTTCTTGTATATCAAGCTGGACAGTTGGCAACGGTCGCGTCCGCGGCCTTGTATCTGAATGCGCTCCCTTATTTGTATGAATGGATTACGGAGTCCTCCGGGCGTGCCCTCACCAAGGGAATCGCAATCAGTTTGACGGCCGCGGCCGCGCACCACGTGACTCTAATTTTCGGTGCGGTGTTATTCGCGGGTCCGGTGCTGTTGACGGCGTTGTTGGATGCGCACGACGAACGGGTTGCGGCCTCCGTGGGCGGTGTATTGTCGCGAGCCGTGGCGTTTGCGGTTGTCGTTGGCGCTGGCGTTGGTTTGGTGCTGCTGCCTTATTGGCTGGCTCTAATCCAACATCCGATTCGCCAGATTCCAATTCCTCACGACAGCCGCGCAAACTTCCTGTTGAACTCGACGACGGCAATCAACTATTTCGTGATTCCTTACGGCGCGCTAATCCTGGCATTGCCTTTTATCTTGTTCCGAGGAGCTTCGTCGCGAAGAGTATGGCCATTGCTGGTTGGGTTCTGGCTGACCTTTATTTTCGGACTCGGGGGCACGACGCCGCTGCCACGGTGGTTGCTGGGTCGTGCTTTTGAAATTTTGACCTTCGAAAGGTTCACGTTCTGGGCAACTCTGATGGCGATGCCTCTGGTCGGCGTTCTCGCGGTCGAGCTACTGGATCGCTTTCGAGCGAAGGCGGCCGTGGGACTCTCGCTGGCGTCAGTCGCCACGCTGGGCGCTGCTCTCTATTGGCTTTCGGCCAATCCGTACCGGCCCACGGGACCCACTGGAACTTTGACCAACGTGGACCCAGTGGTCGCCTTCATGAATCGTGATGGCCACGATGCCTACCGCTATATCACGCTGGGCTTTGGTAGCGAACTAGCCAAGGTGTCGACATACACGAACGCCGACAGTGTTGACGGAGATTACAACTCGGCGCGTCTGCTTCCTGAGATGACGCATTACGGAGCAGCGCAGCTGACCAACGCCAAGTTCTACGGCTCTGCTGGGATGGCTTCGCTGCGAGCCATCCTCGAGCATTCGAGCCGATATGGCTTGAAGTATATTTTTGTCCACGATCCCTACTACGAGCCGCTTCTCACTTTTGTAGGATGGCGAAAAATTGAAACCTTCAACAACGGAGAGATCACGGCTTGGACGGAAGAAGACGTTCCACCCGCCCACAAGATCGAGTCGGACGCCGTACCGCCGGCCTGGCAAGGGTTGTTGTGGGGAACGTTGCCCATCGGCGTAAGTTTGCTCGCGATCTTTCTTGAGCTGCTGCTGCCGGGAGAGCGCCGCGTACCGGCAGGTCTGGGGATTCCAATTCGCGCCGGACAACCTGAAGAACACTATGTGGCCTGAGGCATCGGAATGAAATTTGCAATCCCAATCACTCTCGTGGTGCTGACGGTACTCCTAATGGTGGCCGGTCTCGTCTGGACTGGACATGCAGGCGGTACCGTGGGAATTGCCGCCGGCTCGGCGATGTACGGCTTGACACCAAATGCCGACACTCCAGAACATGCGCTGGCGAACCTGCTCGCCGATGCGCAGCGGCGCAATTGGGACCGAGCTTACGCCGATGTTTCGAAGACGAGCGATGTCGACGAATCTTCCTTCATCCAGGATTGGATTGGCTCCAATGGCGGCCTGCGGTCGTTTTCGAGCCTCGAAGGTTTCGATTCGCGGCCGATGCATATCACTAACGACGAAGCGCAAATGCGAGTGCGTCTCCACTGGACCACTCCGGTTGGCCCCATCGAAGACGTGCGCGATTTTCACCTGATCAAAGAAGGGGATGTCTGGAAGACAGTGTGGCCCAAAGTGCAAGTGCCGTCGGTTCCCGCGCAAGTGGTTCCCGTTACATATTTGCGTTGGGATCTCGTTACCGGGGGCGCGGCGGACGAATGGGGATCGAAAAACGTCGATGCACCGCACGTGCGAATCATCTCCATGAACGCAGTGGATTCAGCGGAAGGCGCGGTTGTGATGGGTGAAGTGGTGAACGAAGATACGATTCCTGCCTTCGTGAATGTGAATGCCACGCTCGTCGATGGAGCGGGCAATGCGATCGACCAGGAGAATAGTTTCGATAAGATCGCGCATATTCTTTTGCCCAAGCAGGTCACGCCGTACCGCATCGATTTTCCGACTATCAGCCTGAAGAGCGTGAAGAACGTTCGCATGGATGTAAAAGCCACGCTGGTTCCAGCCTCCGCCGACCCAGTGATTGGCGTCATGAACCAAAAAGTTGAGTCTGACGTTCAAGGGAAGACGGTTCTTCACGGTGACCTGCTGAATGAAAGTGGCCAGACCGTCAACATTCCACACGTGGTTGCGAGCTTTTACGACAACAATGGAAAGGTCGTATGGGTCGCTGACGGTTATGTGGATCGCGCTCTGCTGCCGCAATCCTCAGAGCCTTTTGCGGTGGAAATTCCACGCTCTCTGGCGGGTAAGGTGCAGAACTTCCACGTTGTGGTCAACCAGTACAGCCTGGGCAGGTCGTAGGATGCAGCGCCTTCTTCAAGTCTGCGTAAGGGTTTTGCTGGGCGTTGCATGCCTGGTGGGATTTTGCCGCGCGCAGGATTTTCAGGTCCCGGCAGCCGTTAGTGCTGGAGACGAAGCCGACATTTCTACGGCAGGAAGCGGCAAAGCGACTTTCTATTTGATCGGACCAGGAGTCTCGCGCAAGAGTGAAGTAAACCTTGGCGAGAGTATTCACCTGCTGGCGCAAGACACGCGGACTGCAGGCGATTATCTGGCAATCGTATGCTCGTCCGCATGCCGAAGTGGTGGCTTTTACGTAAGTGCCGCCAAGCCAGCGACCTTAACTTTTCTGGTCCATCCGTCGCGCGTTCCGGTCGCGCAGAGTGACGCCGTAAGCGGGGTCGCGCTTCCGTTCGATCAATTTTACAATCTGGTGCTCCGTCCGCTTACGGTCAACTTTCAACTCACGGCTGGGAATGCTTCCTTGTTGTCGAGGCCAGTTCCCACTCTAAACGGAGCAGCCTGGTTCCGTGCATTATCCGGCAAGTCTGCTGGCTTGCTGCAAGTCACGGCTGCCGTCGATGAGCTTTCCGCCCGGCGCGCCGTGCAACAGGTTGCGTCGGATCCGTGCAACTTGCGCATTACGGGTCAGCGAACGAAGGTTGGAATCACCGTGCAAACCGAACCGGTTCGCGACTGCGCGGGCAATCCCGTGCCCGATGGAACGATCGTGACCTTCACTGCGACTGACGCGAATGGAAAAAGCTCAGTAGATGCGCCCATTAAACGTGGAATCGCGCAGGCGCAGATGCTGGCTTCGGGTGCGACCTCGATATCGGCCGCTTCCGGTGTAGTGATGGGAAACGAAGTACGCGTGGGGGCACAACCGTGATGCATTTCTCCAACTGTCTCGCGCGATTTCGGAGTTCGTTCAGCGTCGCCGTGTTGGCCCTCTGCCTTGGAGTGTCGCTGAATTTGCATGCGGCAGATTCAGCGGTTCAGGTGCAACTTGATTTTAAGAAAGCCAACCCTCGTGCGGTCGAAGAATTGACTGAGAGGGCAATCCTCCGGGATTATCGCTTCGCTTGGACGAGCATCGCGCAGGCCCTCGAATTCAACACCTTCGACCCTCTCGAGGGCCCTTTTGCCGGAGATGCAAAACGCTGGCTGAAGCAGAGTGTCGTGAGCCAACAGCAGTCGGGATTAAACCAAAAGTACTTGGATCAGACGCATCGTGTCGAAGCGGTATTTTATGCTCCCGAAGGGGATGTGATGGAGTTGCATGATACAGCGGAGTACCAGCTCCAGATTTCTGACAGAGGGAAGATGGTCCATGACGAGCACGCCGTGGTTCACTACGTTGTGCTGATGACTCCAGCTGCGGACCGTTGGGTAATTCGCCAGCTGCAAGCTGTGCCTCAGTTCTAGAAAGACGACCGTTCAGCCGGAAACCCTTATCCTTCAAGGCTTTCGGGGGTCCCTCTTATCTTTATACAGACGCTCTGAGGTGCCAACCACGGCCCTCCTCATCGCATCTTAATGACAGGCGGAAGTCCTAGAGATACAGACAGATAGAAAATTAGAACGTGGAGCGATCTTTGTCGAAGTTGCTTCTCAGTTTCGCGATTGCATGGGTTGTCATGTTCGGGGGATGTGCGTCTCCGGCAATGCATCACTCTGTGCTGCAGGACGGACAGGCGCCTGCGCTCTCTCCGAAACTTCTTGCGGTTTACATGCCATGGTTCGGCGACCACACCCACATGGATGTTGGTTATACCAGCGATGACAGTACTGTTCTCCATCAGCAAATTCAGAAGGCCCGCGGGATGGGGATATCAGCCTTTGTTGTCGATTGGTACGGTGAGAGCAAGCCTTATTCGGATCACAATTTCGGACTGCTGCAACAAGCTGCGAGCGAAGCCCACTTCAAGGTTGCTCTCCTGTACAACGAGTCGGAAGATCAGGATGTGCAGGCGACCGATGCGGCAATAGCCGCCTTCGACAAAGCTTACAAGGCATACATAGGCCCATCGGCCAAGTACCACGACGCTTATTTGACCTATGACGGTAGGCCGATGCTATTCATTTTTCCTAAGAGCGGGCACGTCGATTGGAATCGCGTGCAGGAAAGTTTCAGCGGTTGGGCCGCAGCTCCGCTTCTGATTTATAAAGACCAGCCAACCGCGGACTATGCGAAAGATTTCGCAGGTTCCTATGCCTGGGTGCAGCCGGGGCCGGGAGGATGGGCCGCGGATGGCAGCAACTGGGGCGAGGAGTATCTCAAATACTTTTACAAGACGATGAAAGACAGTCATCCCGATAAAATTGCGATCGGAGGAGTGTGGCCCGGCTTCGATGACTCTGCCGCAAAATGGGGTCTCAACCGGCACATGCAGAGCGCATGCGGGAAGACCTTTGATGCGACACTCACCTTCTACCAGCGTTACTACGACAGTTCCGCTCCGCCCCCGTTCCTCTTGTTAGAGACTTGGAACGACTACGAGGAGGGTACGGCCATCGAACGGCGCACCGCCGTGGATTGTGGAAAGGATACAAATACCGCGGGGGCCGGCGTGTCTCGCTGATTCTTTATCTGAGTGCATTCCCTTCATTCGACAACCCACGAGTCGTTTTTCTCATCGAAAGTGGGCTGGTTACCGCTGCAAGTTCGGCGAGATTTGCAAGTTAAGAGCGGTTTTCTAGCGGACAGTTAGAAATAAATAATGGATTCTGAAATGAAAAACGCCACACGTTGCCTTACTCTTCTCTCTGGCCTGCTGTTCGGGGACTCAGCCAAAGAACCGGAAAAATCCGGTAGTCATGCCGCTACGCAGAATTTCAATGACGCTTTGCGAGGCTTTGTTCGCCCCGACTTCGGGGAACTTTGGGGGCTAGCGTCATCGCATCACGTAATTATGCGAACCTTCCCCGAACTGCGCCGCCTGATTGAGGATGAAGGAAGCGACAAGGCAGAATGGGTCGATCATGCGGTAGTGAAGGAGCAAGCGCGCATCGACCACGCGCTTTCTTTTCTGTCTCCGATTTGTGACGCGTTGGGAAGAGTTGGCGATGTCGTCGTAATCAAATCGCTTGATCACTGGCCGGACCTCGGCAGCGACATGGATCTTTATTCGAACGCGGAGAGCGCCGACATTGTCGCCATTATGCGCGAGCGATTCAAGGCTCAGGCAGCGGAACGAAGCTGGGGCGACCGGCTAGCGAACAAGTGGAATTTTATTGTTCCCGGCTTACCCGAACTGGTGGAAGTGCACGTGGGCCGATTGGGCCAGACCGGGGAGCAAGTCGCAATTACGAATTCATTGGTCTCGCGCTCGAGCAACGCACGATTCGGAGCGCACACGCTTCGCGTGCCGGCCGCAGAGGGCCGACTCATCATCAGCACGTTGCAGCGCATGTATCGCCATTTTTACCTGAGGCTGTGTGACATCGCCGATACCGCCCGGCTGTTGAGTAGCGGAAGCGTCGACTATACCTATCTTCAAAAGCTGGCTCGGTCCGCCGGTCTGTGGGATGGCCTGGCAACCTACCTGGTGACGGTCTCGGGGTATGTTCAATCTTATGGCGGAGAAGAGCTTCCTTTACCGTCGTTGGTTACGGCAGCCTCACGATTCGGCAACTCGGAGATCCAATTTCGACGGAAGTTCCTTCGTATCCCGATCTTCCCGCACGCCGCGAGTTTCTATACCTCGGAATGGAAGAAACTCTTGTTGAATGGTGAGCTACAAAATATGCTGCGCCTTAGCTTACTACCAGGATTGGCGGCGGCAGCGATGCTGGAATTCAAGCTTACTGGCAGCGATAAGGGAGTCTGGTGATTGCCCGAGTCAATTCTCAGGCTTTCAGGGTATTGCGAGCCTCAGCGGGAAGCTCCTATCTTGAATCATTCGAAAGTGGAGCAGACTGTGTTTGAGGGCGCAAAGCCGATGAGCGCAGCTTAAAGTTGAACGTCCAAGATTAGAGAGGAAGTGCCGCTTGGTGCGAATTCTTGTGGTTGACGACAATCCGGCGGTTCGGCACTATCTTCGGGCGCTGCTCGAGCAGCAGAGCACATGGCAGGTTTGTGGCGAGGCTCGGACTGGAAGAGAAGCCTTGGAGCGGGTCGAGAAGAACCCGCCCGATATGATCCTGCTGGATTTTCAAATGCCGGATCTGAACGGACTCGACGTGGCGCGTCAACTGACAAGGTTTTTTCCTGAAATCCCAATTCTGATGATCACGATTCATCTGTCGAAGCAACTGGCCGAGGAGGCTCGCCGGGTGGGGATCCGGGGTGCCTGCGCGAAATCGGATGTCAGCTCGATCGTAGAGGCAGTGGACGCGCTATTGCATGCTGGAACTTATTTCCCGACAATGAGTTCCGAAATTAGTTATTCATAAGAAACCTCAAATATCAGAAAATACAGGATATCCTGTATACGGCCCCGTAAAGCTGCATGCTAAAGTTAGCCGTGATCCGCCTGGTGGTATGTTTCGGGACCGAAGAGGGATAGATTCCTCCGGCAGTGGGCGGGATGCTTGTGGAAGCAAAAGCAAAACCGGAGAGTGGTGTACAGTTGTCTCACCAAGCTGCCCTCGTAGAATCGCGAAACCTTATGCCAGTCCGCATACTGTTAGTGGATGACCACCCTGTTGTGCGACAAGGACTGCGGACGCTGCTGGAAGGGCGGTCCGGCTGGGAAGTAGTTGGAGAAGCTTCGGATGGAATCGAAGCGTTGGATAAGATCGAAAACTTGCAGCCGGATGTCGTGGTACTCGATGTCACCATGCCTCGCATGAATGGGCTGGAAGCATGCCGAATGATTCAACGGAAAAAAAAGTCCAATCCTGAGGTATTGTTCGTTACGCAACATGATTCGCCGCAAATGATGCGCGAGGCGTTGGATGCGGGGGCCAGGGGATATGTGGTGAAGTCTAATGCCGCCCGCGATTTGTTGGAAGCGGTGGAGGCGGTAAGCCAGCATAAGGTTTTTACGGCACTGACGCGAAGTCCGCAAGCTTCGTGTTGAATTTCAGCCAAGAGAATTCCAGTTCCAACTATCTGCCAGGCTGCACGGGAGGATGCCATGAAATTACGTATCTTGTTAGCCGACGATCACGAGATTGTACGTCGAGGCTTGTGTGCGCTTTTGCAGAAGCATGAGGGCTGGGAAGTTTGCGGAGAGGCATCTGACGGCCGCGAGGCCATCGAAATGGCGAAGCAGTTGAAGCCTGATGTCGTAATCGTCGACATTGGCATGCCGCACCTCAATGGCTTGGATACCACGCGACAACTGTTGCAATACGATCCTCACTTCAAAGTAATCGTTTTGACCATCACCGACAGCGATCAGGTTATCCGCGAGGCACTTGACGCCGGAGCGCGAGGCTTCGTTCTCAAGTCTGATGCCGCTCGTGACCTGGTTTCGGCAGTTGAGGCATTACAGAGTAAGAGAATGTTCTTTACGCCCCGGGTCAACGACTTGGTGCTCGCGGGTTTCCTGGAAAAGGGACACGCAATCTCGCGCAACGAGCCTCCGAATTTGCCGACACTGACGGTGCGCGAGCGCGAGGTTACTCAACTTCTTGCGGAAGGGAAGAGCTCGAAGGAAGTGGCTTCGCTCTTGAACTTGAGTACGAAGACAGTTGAAACGCATCGCAGCAACATCATGCGGAAGCTCAGCCTGCACTCGATCCGCGATCTGGTGGTTTATGCCATCAAGAACAACATCATCCAGATCCAGATGCCACCTCAGCTGCGAAACACAACGGAAACTACGGTTGTTTAGCTTTTGGTATTTTCAATGAGCTGACTCGGGCGGATAATATCCCGTACGAGTGCGAACCGTAAGCTTGCCATATCCGGGAGCATTCGCTTCCATCCGCACCGATTGATATCCCGGTCTTGCATTCTGATTCCGCGGCTTGTATGCAATCATGTATTGGCTGCGGATGTCGTGCGCGACCGTCCGAGTGATGTTATCCACCTGATCCAGACTCTCGGGAAAGTAAGCCACCCCACCCGTACCTTCCGCCAGGTCTTGCAGGGCTTCGCGCCCCTTTCTCTGCAAGCCGCTGCCTAGCAAACCCACTGCATAGATGGTTGGGCCGTTTGCCTGCTTGAGTTTGCGCGAGGCCTCTTCGAGAGTCTCCTGGCTCATGTTGTCTTGCCCATCCGTGATAACCAGAAGAACTTTCTTGTCGAGGTGTGGATTGTTCTTGAGATGCACCGCCGACGCGACGATCGCGTCATAGAGAGCGGTACTGCCTGCTGAGGATACTTGGTGTAAAGCGGTCTGCAGCAGGTTTGCGTCGGACGTGAAATCCTGGTCGAGGTAGTAATTCTGGCTGAAGTTGACCACGAAGATCTCGTCTTTTGGATTGCTGGCTCGTATCAGATTTAGAACCGCCTGGTTCACCTGGCTTCGCTTATCCCGCATCGAGCCTGAGTTATCGACTACGATGCCTATGGCGACGGGGACATCCTCGCGGCGAAACGACGTGATCGTCTGTGGCTTGCCATCCTCGACTACGGTGAATGCGGCGCGGTCCAATCCGGTAACCAGGTGTAAATTGTCGTCAACCACAGTGGCGTGCAATACGACTTCTTCTACCTGTTTCTTAAACACAAACATGCTGTCGTCATTCGAGCCGGGTTGTGCCGTCGGCTGCTGTCCGGGAACGGACGTTTGCAAGCTCGCGGGTGTTTGCTGTGCACCAGGATTACTCGACACCCTTGGAGACGACGGCGCCGGCGTTTGAGCGAATGCTCCAGAAACCAGAATGGCGACGAGAAGAGCTGACGGGATTCTTGTGGAACACCAGGAAGCGGCCGGGCGCATGAGCAACAATCCTCCGTAGGCCATTTGGATGCCATTCTTGGGGTCGGAGAGCGACTCAATATTTTGATTTGTCTACAGTAAATACCCGAAAAAACCAATAAATTGACAGCCATCCTCAGGGGTTTCCGCGAAAAACTTACATACAATTTTCCCTAATAGGCCCCACGAACGCACTGAAATCAACCAGTCTGGATTTGGCAGTTTCCGTGCTAACAATCGTGTTAGCTGCGCCGAGGCGCGTGCTATTTGTTACAACCCAGCGCTTGTGGTAGCGCAACTATCCTCTAGACACGAAGTTGCATCCGGTGTTCTTCGATCCGGAAAAGTTCGATCCTGTGTGCGGAAGGTGCTAGCTTGAGCGTACTTCGAATCCTTGTCGCTGATGATCACGAAGTAGCCAGGAAGGGCATTCGCGCCATACTCGAAAGCCATCCCGGATGGGAAGTTTGTGGTGAGGCCAGTGACGGTCGCGAGGCTGTCGCCAGTGCGGCCACTCTGAAGCCTGACGTCCTCTTGCTGGATATCGGCATGCCCAACCTTAACGGACTCGATGCGTCACGACAAATCCTGGCTACTATGCCGGATGCCCGCATTCTGATCCTGACTATTCACGATTCAGAACAGGTAGTGCGCGAAGTGCTCGCCGTAGGAGCACGCGGATTCTTGCTAAAATCTGATGCGGGCCGAGATCTAATCGCCGCGGTGGAAGCTCTGCAGAATCGCCGGACTTTCTTTACGTCGAAAGTGGCGCAGATGATGCTCGACGGGTACCTGCGTCCCCACAGCGAAAACGAAAGCTCCAATCATCAGCCGGTGCTCACGCCGCGTGAGCGAGAAGTGATCCAACTTGTCGCCGAAGGTAAGACCACAAAGGAAATTGCTATCGCTCTTAGTCTCAGCGTCAAGACCGCCGAGACTCACCGCACAAACCTGATGCGCAAGCTGGACCTGCATTCCGTAGCAGACCTTACGCTTTACGCCGTTCGCAACGGTATCGTGCAGGTCTATTAAGGTCCGACCTGCGCTTATCGAATAGCTACCTTGCGCCATTAATCGTGTTCCTGGTCGAACATAGAGCGCGACCACCCTTCGAATAGGGACTTTGCTGGATACCTCGGCGGACCGACTGCTCATTACACTGTGACGCAGTGATTAGGTGGAAGGCATACAACTTCCAGGAAAGGAGTGCCTATGTTGTGGACTATAGCCGTCGTGCTCTTGATTCTGTGGTTGTTGGGCATGGTCAGCTCGTACACGCTGGGTGGATTCATTCACATTCTGCTCGTCTTGGCAGTCGTTGCGATTCTGATCCGCCTGATCCAGGGCAGAAGCCCGGTCGTTTAGCAGGGATGAAGCCTAGGCGCGCGCAAATCGTCGAAGGGGCAGAATTGCCTTGACGCAGATCAACCAATTCAGGAGGAATCATGAATAAAGATCAGGTAGCAGGAAAGCTCAAGGATGTTGCGGGACGCGTTGAACGCCAAACAGGTGAGTGGACCGGGGATACAGAAAAGCAAGCGCACGGCGCCATGAAGCAGGCTGAAGGCAAAGTGCAGAATGCCTGGGGAAATGTCAAAGACGCTAGCGAAAAAACTGTTAACAAAAACACGCCACGCGAGAAAGATCCCGTCGTCGATAACGATGTGGAAAAAGAAAACGAAGACGTGGCTTCGCACCGAAAAGCAAGCTAGCTTATCGATCAGTTGAAGTTTCAGTCCTCGCCCACTAATGCCCTCATCTTGGTGGGCGTTGTTTTTTGCGTCTGATTACTTCTATGCCTAAGGCGATCGTACATTTCGCGGTCTACGCGAGTAGGGAAACTATCTCGGATTTGCAAGGGCAGGACAGTATGGTGCGGAATTGTAGGTCATCTTAGAGTGCTTGCATACGGTACAGAAAGCGAGTCTCCCGACATGGCATATAGGATCGTAGGACACCGCATTGAACTAAACAAATCGCTCTCGCCTGACGCTTTGAGGCGTGAATTTGAAACCGCAGTGTGTGAACTGCATGATTTAGATCCAGTCGCCCAGAAGAGGCGCTTGCAGTATCGCACCCCGATCGTTCAACGTGCCGGCATTTGTGTTGACGTAGAAAAGCGCGCTTTGTCGGATGCAGCCCGAGCTCTGGCACAATTGTGGAAAGTTTGACCAGTTCGCTCCGCCGCTAGGACCACGCGCGCCGTGATGAGTTCCCGCCTGTATCGCTGTCTTTGCCAACGGGCGGGACAGTCTACTTTCGAAATTGTAAAATTTAAAACGCTAGAGATGGCGGAGACGTTGCTGAAGACGTTCGGCCTACCGCGAGCTTCGTCGCGCTTTGGTTTGGGTCCGCGCTTGATGCCGCTGGACCGGCTCGTGCTGCGAGCGCACAACGCCATTGGATCGTTTCCTAGTATTCTTAGCTGGCTTGCGCCGGGTCTTAGTTCGATCCGCAGTGCTCGTGCCAGTGACTTCCTGCACTTTTGTCGCAACACTCTCCGTAAGCGTGGTGACGTTGTCCGTAAGGTCGTGGGTAACTTTCGTAAACGTGCCCGCCGCGTGTCCCAACTTGCGAGCCATGGAATTCAGAAATGGTTCCTGCTTGACGGATTTTTTCTTCGGCGCCATATGATGCCTCCTGTGGTTGCGCTGCAAGATCCAGCGTTCAAAAAGAAGTCCCGGCTTTGCCGGGACCCCCATACCGTACGCCATAGCCAAACTACGAAGCGCGGCGCTGACGGTCGCGATTCTGATCATCTTCCTGAGTCTCGTTCTGACCCTGGTCAGTCTTCTTCGGCTGGTTCTGTCCGGACTGGCTGCCCTGCTGAGGCTGTCCGGGCTGTCCGCCTTGCTGACCGTGTTGTCCAGCTTGACCAGACTGCTGACCCTGTCCATATTGATTGCCCTGCTGGCCTTTCTTTTCCATATCGTCTGCCATAAAAGTACCTCCTAAAAAGCGCAGGCCGTCCCACACTTTGGAATTTAATCGCAACTGTAAGTTAGTTGCTGCAGTAGATTGCAAAGGTTGGGACGCTGCTTTACTCCGTCAAGAAAAGCAGCACCCAACCTTTTCGCAAAGTTATACGCCGCTCCCTCGGCGTGTGAGGTGAGTCGCAAGGGAAATCACAAACAGGACGAGGAAAATAACGAACAACAATTTTGCCACGCCTGCGGCTGCAACGGCCACGCCGGTAAAGCCCAGCACTCCGGCGATGAGTGCGATGACCAGGAACATCAGCGTCCAATAAAGCATGTTGACTCCTTCTCGGGTGATGTCAGGAATTTGAACTGCGCAGCTTAGACGTTAGCGTTTAATTCGGTGCAGACGAATCCTCTTCAATCCCTATTTCACGAACCTCAATCCTGTAAAGACCTGAGTGTGAAGGGGGCAGATGCCTGTTCGCCAGTGAACTGGCACCTGCCTTAAAGGTGGGGTATGTCGAGGTAACCAGGCTAGGAGATGAAAGCCGGTCTGACCATACCGTAAATGTCGTATCCGAGCATAAGAACCTACTGAGGCTGGATTTACGGCGAACGTTGTATGGACGTAGGCCTGGGTGTCCGTTCCAATGGTGTTTGCTAAGGATCCTTAAGGAGGCGCTATGAGAAGACAGATCGGCATTTCAATTTTCATCGCGCAGGCATTCTTTTTCGCCACCATTCAAGGATTCGCGCAACAGACGCCAGTTCAGCAGAACCCCTCGATTCCAGAGGACGTTCTCGGATCGCGGTTGATCGCATGGTCGCAGATGCAGAAGCCAGAACCCGTCGTTGAACCCCAATCGCAAGAGGCCCGCCAATCCCAACGATCGACTCCCAACCAAGCATCTGTCGACGACCCCACCACTGCGCGTACTGCGCAAGATGGAAATAGATTCATTCCGAGCGATACGCCTAGCACTAATCGTTCTGCAGAAACAAATGCGAAGTACCAATTGAGCGTTCGCAAATTCAAGCTCGGGCATTTCTAGGTACCAATGCGAAACACACTGGAGGAACGAATGGATTCGATCCGTGCACCACGAGTGTTTTCTGCGGCAAAGACCAGATTCTGGGTCGGGACCATTGCCCTCATTAGCGCCATCGCGTGCATCTTAGCGCTTGGGATTGCCGCGCTGGGAGCGATCGCCGGAACGACAGTCGCGGCGCCTGCGCCGAATCAGCCGGATACCGTAGCCGGTACACAAAAATCTTACGACGGCATGATTACAGACACGCGATGCGCCGCGAAGCATTCTGCTGCGATCGGAAAAACAGCGGCGGAGTGCACGCTGGTTTGCGTCCACGGAGGTGAACAATTTGCTCTTGTCGATGGCGAGACCGTTTACTCGCTCGAGGGGGAAACAGTACAGCTGAAACGGGTGGCTGGACAGCGTGTCAGAATTATCGGCGCCCTAAAAGGAAAAAAACTATCAGTGACCTCTATTGGTACAATCATTTAGCCAGGCAAATTGGAGACCGATAACCATGCGGTCGGATTGGATGTAGGAAACCGATCTAGCGCAGACGCGACGAATCGCTAGCAGCTGGAATTCGACGTTTCCAGTGCGAGGTAAGTTCACTCCTAGGTTAAGATCTTCCCCGGAACTGGATGATTCTCCGGCGATCGTGTTTCGATGGTCTGCCCGCCGGCAACTCCTCAAACTGCTTCATCGCCTTACGCTCCGCGGCGACTTTCACGCGTAGTTCGCGGCTGGCCTCGGTCTCGCGATAGAGTGTTTGTGCAACCGAGGCCGGACCACGCACATCACTGAGAAGCAGGACTTCTACCTCGAAGTCACCGCCGTCGTTGGTGATGCGTAGCATATCTCCAATGCGGACTTCGCGCGCGGGCTTTGCTGGCTGGCCATTGGATTGAATCCTGCTAAGGTCGCAGGCTTTGGCGGCTAGAGCTCGCGTTTTAAAAAATCGCGCAGCCCAAAGCCACTTGTCCAATCTTTTTCCGGTCATGAATTTCTAAGACTCAGAGATTTCCGAGATTTCTTGACTGCCTGCCGCGGCCGCTTTTCGTAATATGCCTAGCGTGTCGAAAACTTGTATATCGTCTCGCTCTTATAAATCGACGGCGGCCGCAGAATTGTTGAAGGAAACTTCGGCTGGTTCACGGAGTCCGGATAATGTTGCGTCTCCAGACAGAAGCCGGAGTGCTTGCCATACACCACTCCGCCCTTTCCTGTATATGTTCCGTCGAGCGAGTTTCCGGTGTAGAACTGCATGCCGGGTTCCGTTGTGAAAACTTCCATCTGCCGGCCGGAGGTTGGATCGAAGACTTGCGCCGCCATTCTTAGCTTGCCGGCTTCTCCGTTCAACACGTAATTGTGGTCGTAGCCGCCAGGATTTCCCTGCATCTCGGCAATGTGCGCGCCGATGGCAATCGGCCGCGTAAAGTCGAGCGGAGTATCCTTGACCGGACTGATCTCCCCCGTTGGAATTTGCGTGGAATCGAATGGCGTGTAATGGTCCGCATTGATTTCGAGCACGTAACCGAGCACGTCCTTTTCGCCACCAAGGTTGAAGTAGCTGTGATTCGTGAGGTTGACCGGGGTCGCCTTGTCGGTCTTCGCTGTATATTCCAGCTGCAATTCGTTGCTATTGGTTAACCGGTAAAGAACAGTAACGTGGAGATTTCCGGGATAGCCTTCGTCGCCGTCCGGGCTGTCGTAAGAAAATCGAACCGCCGCCCCGTCTTTTTCGCGAATCGATTCTGCTTTCCAGACCACGTGGCTTAGATCTTTCGACCCGCTATGCAGACTGTTCGGGGGATTATTAATCTCCAGCGAATATTCTTTTCCATCTAGTGTGAATTTCCCCTTCGCGATGCGGTTGGTTACCCTTCCCACGGTCGCTCCGAACCACGGAGTTTTCCCCACATATCCTTGAATCTGGTCGGAGCCGAGAACCACATCGGCGAACTTTCCCGAGTGATCGGGCATGGTCAATTCGGTCAGGGTTGCGCCGTAGGTGATGACTTTCGCCGTGGCACCTTTGGTGTTCTTGAGCGTGTAAGCGTCAACCTGCGTCCCATCCTCCAAAGTTCCAAACTTGGTCATGTCCACATTCGCCTCCGGACCCCGCGCAGCACCCTCGTTCGCCGCCCACAATGGGGCGGAAAGAATGCAAATCAGCATTGTCAGCAGCAAACCATCCCGTCTGGTATCAGCTTTCATTCGCAACCTCGCGCCCGATTATGTTGGCAACCCGCCCGCAATGAACCTAATCGTTTTTGCCGAAATAAAGCAAGCCCCACGGTCACAAACGGACCCCGCGACTGCAATTCTGTGTAAAGATATTAAGGATAAAGATTTGTCCCTCCCCAACCTCTGTTTTCGGCCAGGGCCCGCTATCCCCCGAATCGAGCCACGGGTAACCTTGACAGCCATGAGGGTCAGCTTTAGAGTCAGCTTTAATCGGAGAATCAGCTTTAATTCTTAGAATTCAGCATTACTTAAGGGGGCAAAACGTGCACGACGGCTTGGTGGTGGTAACCGGTGCGGGTGGATTCATCGGAGGTGCTCTGGTCGCCTCACTTCGGCAGCAGGGGCACAAAAAGATCAGGGCCGTAGATGTCAAGCCGCTGGAGCACTGGTATCAGAGAACTCCGGAGGTTGAGAATCTAATTCTCGACCTCAACCTCAAAGAGAGCTGCGAGAAAGCAGCCAAAGACGCCCGTGTGATCTACAACCTTGCCGCCAATATGGGAGGCATGGGCTTTATCGAGAAGAACAAGGGCCTGTGCATGCTATCCGTATTGATCAATACGCATATGTTGCAGGCGGCCGTGAAGTATCGCGCCGAACGATATTTTTATGCTTCATCGGCATGCGTTTACAACGGCGATAAGCAAAAGACTTTTGAGGCACCATCCCTGAAAGAAGAAGACGCGTATCCCGCCCTCGCTGAAGATGGCTACGGCTGGGAAAAGCTGTTTTCCGAGCGTATGTGCCGTCATTTCAGGGAAGATTTTGGGCTATACACTCGCGTCGCTCGTTTTCATAACGTCTACGGACCGTGGGGCACATGGTTCGGTGGGCGGGAGAAAGCTCCTGCCGCGATTTGCCGCAAAGTGATTGAGGCGAAACTTGCCGGCAAGCATGAGATCGAAATCTGGGGCACAGGAAATCAGACCCGCAGTTTTATGTACATCGATGATTGCCTGCAGGGTATTCAGAAAATTATGAATTCGGAGATTCTCGAACCCATCAACCTCGGATCGAGTGAGGCCGTCAGCATCAATCAGTTGGTCGACATGGTGGAAGGGATTGCCGGAATTCGGTTGAAACGAGACTACGATTTGACCGCGCCGCAGGGAGTGAATGGCCGTAACAGCGACAACACCCTAATCAAGAAGTATCTCGGATGGGAGCCCTGCATTCCACTGCAGACAGGCTTGGAGAAGACTTATGCGTGGATTTATGACCAGTACCTTGCGCGGGAGAAGGGTGCTGAGGGAGTCGTGAAGGAGTTCGTCACGACGTAACCTTGTGTCTTGTCCGCACTTGCAGATGTTTGTAATCGCCGGAACGAAAAGGTGGGCGGTTTCGGATTTGTGAGCATCCATTCAGCGGTGTAAACTGCGGGCATGGCTAAGAAGAAGACGCTCAAAAAGAAAACCAAGAAGGACTCCGCCAAGCTCAAGAAAAACTCTGTAAGCAAGCGCAAGGTAGCCAAGAAAGCGGGCAAGAAGAAGTCGGCCGCGAAGAAGGCAGCTTCGAAGAAGCCCGCTCCTAAGAAGAGGACCGCTCCGAAAAAAGCAGCGGCGAAAACCAAGCCCACCGCAAAGAAGACTCGGACCGTCGCCGCCAAGAGCGCCCCTAAGAAATCAATTCAGCGCAGCCCGCGTGCCGGCGATGAGCAGGTCTCATCCATGGATTCGCGAACTCGTTCGGGAGGACAGTCAGGAGATTTGCAAGGACTGTCCGATATCGATCGCGCCGATTCCGAGAGTGTCGATGAGTTGCTTGAAGAGGGGAATGCGTTCGAAGCTGGGATAGTCGATGGCGTGGAAGAAGCCGGAGAACGCGAGGGTAGTGAAGTTCATACTCGCGAGGTACCAGAAGATGACGTGCCCGGCGAATATTTGGACGAAGAGTAGCTTTCGCCAAAGAAATCCGGACGGGCCGACGATACTCTAGATTTCGCTTGGAACGCTGAGGTTCGCGTTCAAATCGTCCACCGCAAGGCCGCGGCAAAGCGCGGCCCCACCGGCGATGCCAGCATCGGCTCCATAGTGGGCGACAACCAGCGGGATGTCCTGACAATGCGAATTGACGCACCAACTCGGTAACCGGTTTCGTATCTCTCCAAAGAAGGGTCGCATCATCGAACCCGCGCCGCCGCCAATAATGATCACGTCGGGTTCGAGCAGGTCCACGATATTTCCCAACCAGATGGTCAGAAACACCGAGGTCTCCTCTAAGACTTCTTTCGCCAAGGCATCACCTGCAGCGTAAGCTCGTCCGACCATCTCGCTAGTGATGTGATCGGCACGGCCCACAGCCTGTTCCAGGATGGATGAGGAGCATCCCGCAGCAATTTTCTCGGCAGCCCGGCGAGCGATTGCTGGGCCGGAAGCCAGAGCCTCGATGCATCCCAGCTTGCCACATCCACAGCGAGGCCCGCGATAGTCGATGGTGGTGTGGCCTCCCTCAGCTGCGGCGCCAGTACGGCCGTGATAGATGCGGCCATCGAAAACAATTCCTGTTCCGATGCCAGTGCCGATGGTCGTGCAGAAAACGTTCCGATAACCGCGACCTGCACCCCAAAGAGCTTCAGCTAAAGCAGCGGCGTTGCCGTCGTTATCGAGCTGAACCGGCAAGTGATAGGTTTTCGATACTTCGGCAACCAGCGGAAAATTGCGCCAACCCGGGAGATTCGGAGGATTAACCACAACACCGGCTCGGGGATCGAGCGGCCCTGGAGCGCAGATGCCAATGCCAGAGATCAAATCCCGGAACTGTGATTTAAGACTGGCCGCCGAGCGAACCGAGTCAATCGCCGAGATCACAGCCGCTAAACCGGCCGCGGCGTCGCTTGCCACCATCGGCGTGCGTGTCTGGCCGCTAATTTCTCCGCAAGAACTTACCAAGCCGGCGGCTACCTTCGTGCCGCCAACATCCACGCCGATTATGTATGCATTCCCTGAGATTTGCGTCATGCGCGGTTGCGCGAAGGTGGCTCAAAATCGCCAGTCGCCAGCGTTCATTCCGGAAGACTTGCAGCAACCAACAGCATACACCGCAGGAAGCTACTTGCCAGTATATGCCTGGACTCAGTCCCCCGCGATGGCGCCTTCGTGGATCCCACGGGGATTTCCCCCGCAGAACGCGATGACCGTCGGCACCAAGAGATTGATTACTTTATCCTTCAAAACGAACCCGTCAGCCTGGCCCAGCGCGGCTTTCGGGATTTCGTCGTCGCTGGAAACAATGATGACCGGAACCGTTGGCTTTACCCGCTTGATTGCGTTGGCGACTTCGTTGCCCGTCATCTCGGGCATATTGTAGTCGACAAGCACAAGGGTAATCGCGCTGGTTTGGGCGATCTCCACGCCGCGTCGTGCAGAGGAGGCAGTAAGCACCAGGTATCCGGATCTTTCGAGCAGGGCTCGATGATAGTCGAGCGCGCCCCGGTCGTCGTCGATGCACAAAATCGTTCTGTTCTCTTCATTAGACATCAGGTACCTCTCTTGGGCGATTATCGACGCCGTTTCGTACCGAAAATCGTGCGGTTCGCCCAGATTTAGGGCAGAAGATCATACGGCAACCCAGATCGGTAGATGGATCAAAACGGTAATTGTTTCCGGATGTCAGGGATTCACCGGGGGATTGATTCGAACCACCTTAATTATCAGGCCGTGTACTGTACCGCCTCGGAGACACTCCGGGAAACTGGTGAACGAAAATAACGGGAAAATAGTCCTAGGCATTGAATTGCGCATCCAATAACGTTGCGAGTAAGCGGATGACGCCATGAGAAAAATTACGCAGTCAATCTTCGACGAGCAGTACAGGGTTGTCGCGATCGAGGGCGACTGCCTGCTCATCCGCGGAATTCTCAGCGGGAGGGTGCTGAAAATCATCAATCCTGAGCCCCAGGCTCCCTTGAACCAGAGGGACTATCCGCCCGGGAAATTAATCGCGTTAAGCGACCCATCCACTGCTCCGTTTAATTAGCGCTGCACACTTCCGTGGGCCCGCGAAAAAAATCCAGTCTCTGTCAGGTCGAATCCGCTGCACAAGTTTGATCGAGCCAGAAGGGTCGAAGCGACCAATTCGAAGGTGTTGGTCAACCTGGCTCAGGCGGGTTCCGTTCGATCACATTCCTGTCGCTACGTATCGATCAAATGACGCACCGTCGGTTCTCCGGAGAGATAGCTGTAAATTCGCCCTTCCAACTCACGGTCGGCCTGGGTTTGCCGCTCATGTTGACGCAGATGTTCTGCCCAGGAGTTCACCAAAAACATCTCCAGATAACGATCCGCGACTTCAGTATCGCGGAAGATTGCCCACCGATACGCACCATCGCGACGCCGTGTCCGGCCGTATTCATGCATTGCATCCACAAATTCTACTGTCCGTTTTGGAATGACGGAGTATTCAACAGTAACCATTACCGGTCCCTTCTCAGCATCTGCCCCAACTTCCCCAATGACGACGGGCATGCGCCAGTGGTTCCAGGGACTCAGATCCGCTGTCGAATCCGGAAGTCGCGCGAAAAGGGCAATTGCTGCGGTGGCGATTGTTCCCATTCCCGCGCAGACGAGCGCGGTTCCAACGCCTGATCTTTGCGCGACGGCACCCCAAACCGCAGTTCCGAGCGAATAACTCCCCTGATAAACCAGAATGAAGATGGCGAGGACTCGTGCTCTTACCCAATCAGGCGCCAGATTCTGGACGAAGGCATTGATAAGGGAAATGAAAATGACCCATGCCGCACCGCCGAGCAACATAACTGCAGCCAGCGTGCTCAATCTGTGCAACCCACTCATCGCCAGAATCACCAACCCCAAGCTCACGACGCCCGTCGACACGATGGATTCCATCGCCCACATGTCACGGGCCGACTGCATGACCAAAGCACCGATGATTGCACCGCCACCAAAGCAGCCGAGCAAAAGTCCATAGCCGGTTGCATTCTGATTCACGCTTCGAGAAACCGTCGGCAGCAACGCGAAGAGTGCGCTGGAGAAAAACATGACTACACCCGTTCTGAGCAACACCGTCAGGATTGCGGGAGAGTGCCGGACGTATCGAATTGCCGCGACCGTAGCTCCCAAAAAAGATTCCGGCGGCGCGCTCCTCCTGCGGACGGGCCTTTTCCACCTGGCAACAACAAGAATGACGCCGAAGAACGATACGAAATTTGCGACGAAGGCCGTGGCGACACCAGCAGCAGATATGATCGCGCCAGCGAGCGCCGGTCCAACCGCTCGGGCAAGGTTGAATTCAATTCCGTTGAGCGCGGAAGCCGCTGCCAGGTCTTCCTTGGGCACCAATTCTGGGAGGATCGCACGCCATGCCGGTGTTTCGAACGCGTCTCCGGCCGAGAGTGCGAATGTGAGCACCAATAGGATCCATGGCGACATCACTCCAGCGATGGTCAAGATCGCTAGGAGCAACGCGACGCCCATCATCCACGACTCGGTGAAAAGAATCAGCTTGCGGCGGTCGACGATATCGCCAGCGGAGCCTGCGGGAAGCGCCAATAGAAAATACGGTAAGGAAGCGGCAGTCTGCGTCAGCGCAACGTAGATCGGCCCAGCGCCGAGGGAAACCATCAACCATGCAGCGCCGACGTTTTGCATAAAAGCGCCGGCGTCTGAAATAACGTCCGCGATTAGCAGATTGCGAAAAACCGTTACTCGAAGCGGTCGCCACAGATTTGGGGAAGCAGTCGGCTTCATTTCTCTCCGCTGGCTGAGCTATTTCTTCCGTACGATCGAGGCATCTTCCACACTGGCCTGCTTGTTCCACCCGTGGAAACGCGAGAGGTCACCCGCATTCCATGCCTCGCGGAGTCCAGGGGTACTTAGATCCCAGTCTGGGCGGATTTCCTTCGTCACGGCGCGCAGGTCGTGCCAAAGGTCGATGACCGATGGACGCCCCCAGAACCAGTAGCCGTTATAGATGCTGTAAATCACAAGGCCCGGCTTGAGCACGAGCGTATGCGGGATCATCGGATTGTTCTCCGGGTCGGTGTACTCCTGGATGTCGAGATCCTTCTGAATAGTTCGCTCGGGGTCCGAAAGGAAGGTCCACTGGGCTCCCACTGACGCACGGAATTCCTGCAAAGTATGATGATCGTCGGTAGCGATCGTGGCGATCTGAGTGTACGCCACCGCAATCTTCGGGTAGAACTCGGCGAGTTCCAAATGTTGTTGGTGCTCCTTTGGGCAATAGTGGCCGCGCGCAAGCGTAAGGATCAGGGGATCGTCACCCTGTAGCTCGCTGAGCTTGCGCAGCGTGCCCGTATGATCGGGCAGTTCGTAGTTGGGGAAAATAGCTCCCGGCACAATATCAGAACGCATGATTGGACTCCTCTCGTCTTTCAGTAGTGGTAAGAATCTGGTAGACGAATACGGTGCGGTGCTCCCCGCCGTGGCCGGCGAGATCGGCCTGCGCATCGCCATCGATATCGAGTTTGCGCACCATCCGCCGTCCATCAACTGGAGATTTCCAGACTGACGTTCTGACCGTTTTTCCGTTCCATGTCACGGCGCGCGGAAGGCCGACATTTACTGAAAGCAATCGGGGCATTCTTGTCTCGTCAAAGTCCGGCGTGTGGTTAGCATCCTTAGTTATGTCGGTGGAGCGGGCAGCTTAACAATTATGCTAATGACCATCAAGCTCTTTTCTAGCAAAAAGCTGCTCCGTCGATCGATCACATCAGTAGCTTGCCGGCGAGCCAGTAATCGACACTGAACTTTCCCGGACCGGAGCAGATCAGCCAGATAAAGAAGAGCATGTACAAGACTTCCGGAAGGTAGAGGAAATCGTCAAGCCAGCTAAGAGGCGAAAGTCCTTTCGGCAGGGTGGAAATCGCGCTGGTCAGGGTGGCGACAGTCATATCGACCAATAAAGCCACGCAGGCCGGGCTTGAGAGAAACCCCACGGCCACTAAGGATCCGCAAACAAACTCGACACCCGACACGAAATAAGCCGTCTGGCGGGGTAACGGGACTTTGGCCTTAACGAGGGTGTCGTAAACAGGTTTCGTGCCGCCGGCGACAAACAATTTGTTTGCCCCGGAGATTGCGAAGAACAGCCCGATCGATACACGTACCAGCAGGATGGCATATTGTTCTAAATCGCCGCTACCCTGCAGTGCAAACTGGACCAACCATTTCCAATCCATCTCTTATTCCTCCGTCTTCCTCCGTCGCCGCAACTCGCGGCGTTAGCGAATTCTCACGCATCGGTATTAAGGAGCAATTGGCATTTGGCAATTAGCATTTGTCACTAGCCTGAGCCAATTGCCAATTGCTAATTGCTAACGGTTGTCCATCCGCTCGACCCATTGAGCGCGAAATGCAGGCGCCATGAATGGATCCGCGAAGTACTGCGTTTCCCGCGCCACCTTGTCGCCCTTGAACTCCATGATGCTCACGGTGTAGGACGGCTTGCCGTCATAGGTCAGGATGTATTCGGTGACCCAGAGATCTCCGCTGCCAATGATTCGCCGGATAGTAAACCGCTTTTTGTTCGGCTGACTCGTGCGTTGGCCCTGTATGTTGCGTCGACCGCGGGTTCGCTCGCCTGACTGCGGATATTCCAGCACTGCGTCCTCATGATAGATGAGGTGCTCCGTTTCAAAATCGTTGGCATCGGACGCCGCCCAATGCTGATCCAGTGCCGCACGGATCTCTTGATCTCGCCCTACAGAATCCTGCGCATTCTTTTGTTGGTCGTTATTTTGTTCATCATTCTTAAGTTGATCGTTCATCTTGAGCCTTTCAATTTGACAAGACTCTAAACGCTTTAGCGAACACGCACACGGCTGAACCAATATCGAATCGTCCTGCGGCTACCAGCGACGAGGGGGAGCGGCGCCATCCACGTTAAGAATCTCTCCGCTCACATGACCCGCCTGCGTCAGATAAAGAACGGCATCGACAATATCCTTTACCGTCGCCCTTTTCCTGGCTGGCTGCAACGTCGAGTCGTTGGGATCATTGCGGTGCATCGGTGTATCCACCTCGCCGGGAGCCACGGCATTAAAGCGGATGCCATCGTTTGCGTACTCGGTTGCGAGATTCCTGGTCGCTGAATTCAACCCACCCTTCGTAATCATCGAGACGGAGCCATTTACACCTGCGATTGGCCGGTCCGCAAGCGCCGCGGTGATGGTCACAACGCACCCCGATTTTTGTTTCAGCATCTCTTTTACAGTGCGCTGAGTGATGAAGAAGAATCCGAGCAGATTAGTGGAGATGAGGGCGTCGAAGTCCTCGGTAGTGAAGTCGAGGAAAGGCTTGGTTAGGAAGATACCAGCGCTATTTACCAAAACGTCGATGGTTCCGAAGTTGTTGATTGCCGCTTCGACCACCTGGGCAGCCGTTTGCTCCTTGCCGATATCGCCATCGACGAGAACCAGGCTACTTGAGGTGGTCAACTTTCGGTTGGCGTGGCGAGAGGTTGCGACAACGTTATAACCTTCTTCCAGAAACCGTTCGACTAAACCCGCGCCTATACCTCCCGACGCTCCGGTTATGATTGCTGTTTTCTTGCCTGCCATAAATAACTTCCCGTTCTAAAGGTTCGAACGCAATACAGGGCTGGGGCACCGGCCCTCTCAACCGGCTTCATCCCGCTCGACGCGCCACGCCTTCTCTAACCCACAAATCCCTGCACCAATGCGGCGATTTGATCGGCAGCCGTGTCCAACGCGAAATGACCGCCGTCGACAATGTGAACTTCCACGTTCGGCACATCCTTACGGTAGCGCTCTGGCTCGCCGGAGTCGAACGATAGTTCATACTTGCCCCAGATCACAAGAAGGCGTGGCTGCTTCTCGCGCATCCATGCTTGCCATTTCGGGTAGGCGTCCACATTGGTTCGATAGTCGTAGAACAAGTCGCTTTGAATCTCGGCTTGGCCGGGCTGGCTGAGAAAGGCGAATTCATCGGTCCACAGATCCGGGTCGTAGCGATCGACGTTCGGATCGTTTCCAATGTGGCGCGTCCGCGTTGTCGGCAACGACAGGAGATTAGTTCGAAGCGCGCTTTCGTTGCCGGCGCGATCCGCCCAAAACTCGCGCCGCGCCTTCCAATTCGCACCTAGTCCTTCGTTGTGCGCCACAGCGTCCTGGACGATAAGAGCCTCAATACGGTCGGGGTGCGAAAGTGCCATGCGGAAACCGACCGGGCCACCGTAGTCCTGCATGTACAGCGTATAGCGCGAGAGTCCTAGCGCTTCGGTGAAATGATTTATGATCTCGGCGTAGTGATCGAACGTGTAGGCGAATTGTTTTGGATCTGGCCAAGCGCTGTGTCCGAAGCCAGGATAATCCGGGGCGACCAGATGATAGCGATCGGACAGCCGGCCGAATAGTGGTTCGAACATTCGCGAAGAAGAAGGAAGTCCGTGCAGCAGAAGAAGTGTCGGGGCGTCTTTCGGGCCTGCCTCTCTGTAGAAGATGGAGAGCCCATCGATCTGTATCGTGCCATAAGAAGTCGGATACTTCATGGTTTGTTCCTCTCGGCGGTCCTCGACTTGGGGTTTATGGACATAAGCAGCAGTTAAAAGAATGACAGAAACCGTCACAGAGGTGCGGAGAGAATGCAAGGATCGAATGCAGCGACGCTTAGCCGATTTGCTAGTCTCGCTGAGGCCGCGATCGTGACCGCCCGCCACTTTCGGCTCGTCGATTGAGGCGGGCTATCAATAAGCTCCGCCTCGCCGAGCCAGTCTTCCGCCGAGAGTTTGGCCTCCTCGGGACCAAACAATTCCGTCACGGCGCGAATAAACGCAGATAGCTCACGCTCCGCAATGTCCATTTCCGCGGCGCAATTCGAATTGCAAGATTGTTTTTGCGAGTCCATAAAATCCGCCTCTACTTTTCTCTCGAGTCAGCGGCGACAAATCCAAACCAGCCAAGACGAAACTGCATCACCTTGGCCGGCCTAACAGACACCGATAACGAGTCGATGCCGGAGTGGATCGAAGTAAAAACCTAGGCGGCCTTCTCCGCGGCGAGCAAGTTCACAAGGTTTTGAGCTGCGACAGTCGAAGACGCCGGATTCACTCCAATCGAATCGGATGTCGTGAGGGCATCAGACCAGAACTCTGGGAGGCAATCAATTGGACGATGGTATCGACGATACTTAGGTATCGACTATCGTGCTAAGTGGGCGTTTGCACATTTCTTCATACTCAATACTCACACGCTGAACTCTCAGTCGTTTGCGGATGGTACCGAAATGCTGGGGTTGACCGATGTCAGATGTCACGCCCATCGCCGGGGAACTCGGTATCAGCGAGATCGCGGTGAAGGCACACCGAGGCAAGGCGGTGCAGAAGATGAAGGCCGATTCACTTGCCGATCTGCTTTCCGTTCATTAAAGACGGATTCGAGTGTCACTCAGCCGCAACTGATCACGGCGGCAAAACCGATACCAAGGTCCAATAGACGCCCTCCCACGCGAGGCGCATTCTTACGACATGGAATTGGGGCAGGAAAGGCGCGCCAAGGAACGTCCACTGGTATCCGTCGTTGATGATGACGAGTCTGTACGCGAATCGCTGCCCGACCTTCTTGGCGAGTTCGGCTTTGCGGTTCGGGCATTCTCATCCGCGGAAGAGTTCCTTGCGTCCGACTGCGTCGACCAGACCCGTTGCCTGATCCTCGACGTTGCCATGCCGGGAATGACCGGGCCCGAGCTTCAGCGGGAGTTAAAGCTTAGCCGGCCAAATATTCCGATTGTCTTCATAACCGCTCAACGAGAAGAAACGGTTCGCCCGGAAGTCCTTGAACAAGGTGCAATCGAGTGCCTGTTCAAGCCCTTCAGTGACACGGCTCTGCTTGCGGCCGTTAATTTGGCACTTGACCCGAAGTGAGAGTTCCGTACTCTGTTTATTGTGGGGAATACAATGATTGCAACGTGCAAGTTTGTGGGTCAATCGGGGTCGTCGCGCATGGCAGTCTCAACACCAACCGTCTTCGTTGTTGACGACGACATTTCGGTTCGCGAGTCTCTGGAGCTTTTGATCCGCGACGAAGGCTGGCAGCCGGAGACATTCGGCTCCGCACAGGAATTCCTCGACCACCCGCGAGTCGCCGTTCCAAGCTGTCTTCTTCTCGACATCTCTCTTCCAGGAATTAATGGCCTGGAACTTCAGAGGCACATTGCTATGGACCGGAATGACATGCCGATCATTTTTATCACCGGCAACGGCGATGTGCCCAAGACAGTACAAGCGATGAAGGCGGGCGCTGTCGAATTCCTGACGAAACCATTCAGTGATGAGGTATTGCTCAGTGCGATCCGTCAAGCCCTGGAACGCAGTCGAGTTGTTCTGAGCCGCGAAGCTGACATGCAAGCGCTCCGGGAGCGTCACGCGTCACTCACTCCTCGCGAGCGGCAGGTGATGGCGTTGGTGGTCTCCGGCCTGTTGAATAAGCAGGTCGGCGGCGAACTCGGTATCAGCGAAATCACCGTAAAGGCACACCGCGGCAAGGTTATGGAAAAGATGAAAGCCAGCTCCCTCGCCGACTTGGTGAAAATGGCCTCAAGGCTAAGCGCTGCAAGTGCCGCAGGCTCCGGTGTTACGCCGAACTTCTGATCAGGTTCTCTCCCAACAACATCAAAGTGTGGATTGGACCATATAGGCGCAGTGTGGTGCGTACTTTATTCCACGGCCTTAATACCAAGGTATGGTCAATACCATCGTCCAATTGTTTTGCGGCTCTGCGTCTGGTTGGATAGCGCCACGGCATTCGGATGGATCGGAAATGCGGGATGGCAAATATTTAAAGACTAAGGATGGAAAAGGCATGCCGGAAGCGACCTGGAAACCTCACGAGAAACACGGAAATCTCGCCACACAGAGCGACTTGCCCGACAGCGTCTACGCGTTTCCGAAGCAGCGTAAAGAACCACTGACCGACGCCCAACATGTGCGCAACGCGGTCGTGCGGTTTGATCAAGTCATCGACGTCTCCGATGCCGACCGTGCTCTGGCGTTCGCGAACATCGAGAAAGCCGCAAACTATTACGACGTCAACCTCGCGGAAACGTCATGGCACGACTTGGGCGTTCATCCTCAAAAGAATAGAAGAGAGGCTGCCGCCAAAGGCGCTGCGACGCGCGAACGCCGAGTGCAGAGCTAAGAATCCGCTGAGAAGCGAGATTGATCCAATAATCTGACATCGAAAGGATTACCAAATGGACGGCGCAAATGGACTGAAAGATACCACCGGCGTGACCGCGCCTGCCGCGTCGAACACGCCTGAGTCGAACACACTAAGTGTGAACGTTTTTACCGCCCCGGGAAAGGCTATGGTCGGCGAGCGGCCAAAGTCCTTCGGCGAAGCGCTCGGCTTTGATCCGATCACATCGACTTTAATCTTCGGCGAGTACGACGCGGTGCTGGTAGACGCAATGGGGACAGTGGCTGAGGCCGAGGCTCTCGCGAGTTGGGTTGCTCTGCACAACCGCAACCTGGAGACCATCTATATAACGCACGCCCATTTCGACCACTTCTACGGTCTGAGCATTCTGCTCGACCGTTTCCCGGGCGCACGGGCGATAGCAACGCCCAAGGCGTTGAACGCCATGCAGATGTCTTTCACTCCCACTGTGGAGCGGCTAGCCCGCCGGATGTTTCCTGGGCAAGTGCCCACGAAGTTGGTTCCACCTCAGCCCTATGAGCATGACACGTTCACTCTCGAGGGGCAGGAATTGCGCATCATCGAGCAGGGCCGCACCGATAGTCCTGATTCGACGTCTCTATATGTTCCATCGATCGGCCTGATCGTCGCCGGCGACGTTGTCTACAACCAATGCCGCATGTACGTCGGCGACACTACCCCCGAGAGCCGAAAGAATTGGATCGCGGCGCTGGACCGGTTGGCGGCGCTGAACCCGGCGATGGTTGTCGCGGGTCACAAGAAGCCTGGCGCGCCCGACTCTCCCTCGACGATCCAGGACACCAAGCGTTACCTGCAGGACTTCGATCGGCTGCAGAAAACAGCGAAGTCCGACCAGGAGCTGTTCGATCAGATGACGGAGCTGTACCCGCATTGGGTAGCCAATCAGTCGTGGCTGATGTTCGGATTCCCGAGCCCATAAGCCATATCAACTGCTGCTGAGAATTTTTCCTCGCGCATGGGAAAAGGTTGTCCCTAGTTGAAAAGGCCCGTAAATCGCATGAACTTAGTTAAGCTGAAACTTATTCCGCTGCGGGACTGTAACGATTCCGTAGGAGGTCAATGTGAAAAGAGAACGCCTAACACAGATCGTCCTGGTGATCGTGGGGCTGTTGTATCTGGCCCCAAGTTATTTTCTATATATGGACCTGCGGCATTCCAGCTGGCTTTTGGTGCAGAAGAACGAGACCGAACCGATGTTTCTGAGCTTTTTTATTCCGGTCGGCGTTTTTCTACTCATAGCCGCAAGGAGGCCATCTGAGCATCGCTCTGTGATTGCGCTAGCAGCTTGGTGGAGCATCTCCCATGGGGCTGTGATGGCTATTCAAACCGTGGAAGCGTGGATTCACGGCGTCCACCGGAACTTTGCTGATGTGATCGTATTCCTTACGATCGGAGTTGTCCTGTTAGCGCTTCTGCCAGCAAAACGAGAGGCAGTCGCGCCGGGAGTTGCGTGAACGAGCGCAGAAACCCCACACTCTACGCGGATAACGTTTCTTCTCGTCTTCGTTTCACGGGTTTTTCCCGAGGGGACGTGGGCATATTGGGGGCTTGCCCAGCTTCGAATTTTTTTCTACCCTAGCACGACATCGGCTGCCCCAGCTTTCGTTTTTTTCGAAAGCTGGGCGCCACTAACCTATCCCTCTGGGGATGTTTCCCACCGCCACCTCGGCTCGGTTGGGAGAGAGAAAATCGGTGGCGCAAACGCCAGTGGTGCCCGGCTTACCAACGGAAGGAAAGCTGGGGCAGCCTCAGTTAGTATGGTGGCGGCAAAGCTGAGCGAAATAGCCTGATAACATCTTCTGTTCGCAATGTTCAATGAAGACGCCTCAGATACTCGGCCACGTAATTGCGGTTCTCGTGAGTGTGTGGGCATCATTCTCGTTCTTGCGGGGGAGCATCACTGGTGCTCCCCCTCTGTACTCTCACACTTGGGCGCAGCGGATTTTGCACTTCATCGCAGGCATTCTCTTTGGGGCACTCGCCATCTTCGCAGGGATTAAGCTGGCCGGACGTTGATAACCACGGCATAAGCGGTCTGGGTGTAATCGCCTTGGAAACCGGGAAACCGGGGGCAGATTCGATTTCAAAAAGGAGAACAAAATGGCAACAAAAGGAAAAGTCCTGGTACTAGTCTCGAGCGGTCACGGCTTGCCCTTGAAAGATGGCGGGTGTTACAAGGGCGCTGGTTACTATCTCAACGAGCTGACGGTTCCGGTTCGCGCCCTGATGAAGGAGGGCTACGAAATCACCTTCGCCAACCCCAAAGGCAACACGCCGCAATTGGATGTTAATTCAGCGATAGCCCAGTTCTTCGGTGGGGACGAGGCTAAGCTTCAGGACTATCTAAAATTCCGCGACAGCCTGACTGGGCTCAAGAATCCAACTCGCATCTCGGATGTCATCGCATCCGGCCTGGATCAATATGACGCGGTTTTCGTCCCCGGCGGCCATGGCCCGATGATCGATCTTCTCGATGACCCCGACGCTGGCACCGTGATGAGACACTTTCATAAAACATCCAAACCTACGGCAGTGCTCTGCCATGGCCCGATTTCACTACTCTCGGCTCTTCCGAATTCGACGGAGGTGGTCGCCGCGCTGGCGGCGGGCGATGCCGCTGGAGCGCACGCAAAGGCTCAAGGTTGGATCTATTCTGGATATAAGATGACCATCTTTTCGACAGCGGAAGAGCAGCAGCGGGAGCCGCTTGAGATTGGCGGTAAGGTTCTCTTCTACCCGGACTTCGCCTTGCAAACGGCGGGCGGTGACGTAAGTGTGCTCGCTCCATGGACGAGCTACGTCCTTCAAGATCGCGAGCTGATCTCAGGTCAGAACCCGTTCTCTGATGAAGCGCTTCTGAAACTTCTTCTACCGGCACTCAATCGGAGGAGGGAGGTTTCAGCGGCATAAGAATCGGAAGGAATAAACCTGGGACAATAAGCCTGAATAAACCTGGTAACCCTGTGTGGTAAACCTGGGACAGACGGGACTGACCCCATTGCTGGCCGAGAAAAATGGGGAACGTTCCGTCTGTCGCCGGTTTACTGAAGAAAATTAGGTAAACGTCCCGTCTGACTCACATTCCGTCTATGATAAATTGGGGCCTATTTCCAGTGGGAGCTTTCCATGATGCGACTTGAACGGATGAAGCTAATTCCACTCGTAGGCTACCTTTTAGCTTTGTGGTTGATTCCTGTGATAGTCATCAGGTACTTCTTAGGGTCCTGGGAGAGCTCCGGACACGTTGGCGACTCGTTCGGCCTCACCAACAGCCTGTTCTCAGGTATTGCGCTTCTTGGGGTGCTTTACACGGTTCGGCAGCAGTATGAGGATAGCAAACGCAGAGACGAATCTCTGCGGGCGGAGCAAAATTCGCTCAGCATCGCCCAAGAAACGGCTGTAAGGCAAATCATCCAGCTTTCCCTAGCTACGGAACTTCAGAGTGTGCGCGCACTTATAGGAGAAAACCGTCGTGCTATTGTTGAACTCTATCCGGCAATCCGTGAAGTCCCTACGTCGCCCATATTGCTCGAGAAATTCCGAGTGCAGATCGCAGGGGACTCGGTACTCACTCCTGACCCAAAGCTAGCCGAGGTCTGTCGACTGATTGATGAGCTCCTAGTTTTGCAGAGGGAAATCTTGGAAATTCGCAGGCAGGTCGCCAGTAAGCAAAACTAGCAAGGAAACAATCGTATGGAGAGTTCGAACCCGAATGCCAAACCGCTTTCGTCCGAAATATTTGAGCACTTAGATAAGTTGGTCGTAGGACAGGTTGAAGCGAAAGAGCGCCTGAGTCTCCTGCTATCGATGCATTCCGCATGGGATGCAAAGAGCGACCCATATAATCCTCCGCCCAACGGGATCATTGTCGGGCCGACGGGATCTGGCAAGACATTCTCAATCAGGGTTGCGAGCATGTACCTAGGGTTTCCGTTCAGAATAATTGATGCGACCACGTTGGTTCCGTCCGGGGCGAGGGGCGGTAGCTCGGCTTTCGATCTCTTTGGCGAGTTCGAGGACGTTCCGAAGCTGGTGCTTTTCGTGGATGAGTTTGACAAGATAGCTGCGAGAGACGACGACCATAACAAGGCGTGGAAGAGCGATATACAAAGGGCGCTGTTGAAGTTTATCGAAAATCGTTCCTCAGCCCGGGTAGACGGCAACAAGGTGGACGCCCTGGTTCTAGCCGGAGGGGCATTTGTCGGAATCGACGGGCCGGAGAATTTACGAAGGCGGCGCACAGAAATCATGCAACTCATGCGCGATGCCCCGAAGGGCACTGTCGTTGCGGAAGACTTCGTGAATTTTGGCTTTATGCCGGAGTTGGTCGCGCGCCTTCCGGCGATAATCCAATACGATCACTTGCCGTATGATGCACTGGTGCAGATTCTGAAGCATCCTGAATCTTCTCCCCTTCTCATATGGGAGCACCATTTCCGACGAATCGGAAAGACCTTGCGATTTACACAGCGCTTTGTGGAGGCCGTCGCGAAGCGAGCGGTCGCACAACAGATGGGTGCCCGAGGCCTACAGCAGATAGTTTTCCCGGCGCTCGCGCGTAGGGCGTACGTGTTCGAAAGTAGCCAGGATTCCACGATTGACGTTGGAGAAGAAGTTCTCGAATACAAGAAAGGCCCGTAGTCTATGAGTAACCTGGTGATACCTGATTTCTCCGCATTTGATGGCACTGGTCAGCGGTCTTTCCCATACCGCGTGGAACACATCAACATGTTCCAGCTGACCGCGCACTTTCCGGCGATAGCCGATTGGGAGGACACGAGGCTCAAACCCAGGCTTCAAGATCGCATGTTTGATGATCTTACGAGGCTTCTTAGGACCGCGGAGTTCTTCCGCGAGAACAGGCTTAAGCCAACTAGGGGCGATGACTATATTGCAGTCGAATTCGAGGACGACATTTACGACTTCAGATTGTACTGCTATCAGAACCGAATTACGGTGGTCAAAAATGGCATTCAGCTTAAGACATTCCATCATTGGTACCACGCCGCTGTTCCCGGCTTCAACCATGTGTTCACATCGTTGCTGTCGTTGATGGGCCAAGAGCTCAAACGAACTCAATCCATCACACGTGTGGGCTACGGTTTTGACTTCATTGCGTACGATTTTGTTGACGGCCCGACTCGTCTTCGCAACTACCAAGTGATTAAGAAATTGATAACGCAGGTGCCGGCCGCGACCGGAGTAATTGAGCCTATGACGGAGGGGGCCCAGAATGTCAGCCGAGCAAACTATTTAGTCAACTGCTGGGATGGTGATACTAGCTCGACGAAGAGGCAGCTCACCTATTCGGTGGAGGCGCCGTCGAATAGAGACTTCGCAGGTTTGTGGTTTAACTTCGGTTATGGCAATGAGACGTATTCCGACCCCGAGTCGGGGCGGCGTGAATGGATAGACCCGCAGTGCCTCCTAGACGAGTACAACCAAGCTTACCATTTCATGTGGGAGCGAGCGGTTGGGGGATTCATGAAGTCGCTCATATCGCAGTTGAGCTTTAAGACGACCCCCGCCTACATTCCCTAGGCGGGCGTCCCACCTGTGATGATCTTTGCGTACACCATTCCACTGTGTTGGTTGTGCCCGCAAGATCAAAAGCCCGGACCACCCGGGAGAATGTTTATGGCCCTCCGGTTGGGACTGCGCCGGCACGCCGATAATTCTCCATAATGACGCCTTTCGAGTTTACTGTGCTTCCCGTCACCTTGAGTGTGGGCCACCGATACCTTGGTCCAATTGATTTGCCTTTTCTTGTCAGGCTTAATCGGTAGTAGGTATGAATACGAAAGAACTAGAATGAGCGGATGTTTATCGAACTTGGAGACGTCAATGAACAGCGTACAAATCGAACAGAAGAGCTATGAGATGCCCCCGCGAGAGGGGATCAGCATCGCGCATTTTCTCACCGTCGCCGACGTCGAGAGATCGGCTCACTACTACGAAAAGGTCTTCGGCGCTCGCATTCTGACCATGGGTGACGGCAACGCGCCTCCGTACCTTCAGCTTGCGAATATCTGGATGATTCTGAACGTTGGAGGCGGGCCGACCCCGGATAAGCCGACGGTAACGCTCAGCGTCCCCGACCCGAATCA
>Ga0210394_10001229_pt1 | contig 42499 bp, 39 predicted proteins | sample IncBWC12MmetaG_FD_160121 | JGI IMG/M metagenome (GOLD analysis project Ga0210394, IMG submission 160121) | Forest soil microbial communities from Barre Woods Harvard Forest LTER site, Petersham, Massachusetts, United States - Inc-BW-C-12-M | ecosystem: Environmental > Terrestrial > Soil >...
ATAATGGATTGCCTCGTTTTTTTTCATGGCAGCCGTCCCTTCCTTTCGTTTGGTTTCTGGCGATTCCAAACTTATAGGAAGGGGCGTGCTTTCAACATGCGTCATCCTGAGCCTGCCGCAGCCGCTGAGCGAGCGTCAGCGAGCGAGTGCGGCGGAGGACGGCGAAGGATCTCCAGTGGCAGGGCCTGGGGCAAGAGCGAAACTGTAGTTTTGTGAGAGATATCAACGACAAACCACATCTGCGCTTCTGCCCCATACCGCGCATCTGGAGATCCTTCGCCGTCCTCCGCCGCCTTTCGTTCGCTACGCTCGCTCAGCGGCTCCGGCAGGCTCAGGATGACAAATTACGTTAGGTGTCGCGCTCCAGGACACTCTCGTGCTATCTGAGATTCATCCGCTCCTGACCGCCGCCGCCACTCCCGCCGCGGCCAGCAACCCCCCGCCCAGGACCACCATCGTCATCGGCAGGCCGCGGTGTTCGGCGATGGTGCCGGCGATCAGGTTGCCGAAGGGGAGGAAGCCGAAGAAGCCGAAGGTGTACATGCTGAGGACGCGGCCGCGCATGGCGTCGGGGACGCGGTTCTGGATCGAGGTGTTGCAGAGAGCCACGCTGACGACCATGGCGCAGCCGCAGACGGCCAGCAGCGGGACGATGATCAGGCGCGCGTGCGTGAATCCGATCGCGCCGAGGGCCACGCCGAAAACAGCCAGCGAGGCGATGATCATCCGCATGATCTTCACGGGCGTTCGGATCGAAAGCGCCAGGGCGCCCAGCAGCGCACCGATGCCGATCGACCCCATGAGGATACCCAGACCGCGGGCGTCGTCGTGAACGTACAGATTGCGCGCCGCCATCGGCATCAGCGTCATGTAGGGATAGCCGAGGAGGCTGACCACGGCCACGATGGCCAGGTTGAGAAACATGACCCGGTCGCCGCGAACGTAGCGGAACCCTTCGATCAGCCGCGTGCCGAGCGCCCCGACCGGCGGCTCGTGTACCTGCCGTTTCCGCAATCGTCCCAGGACGAAGATCAGCGGTATGAAGGAGAGCGCGTTCAGCAGGAAACACCACAGGCTGCCCCACGCGGCCAGCGTCAAACCGGCCAGAAGCGGCCCTAGGACGCGGGAGAGATTGAACTGGAGCGAATTCATGGCCACGGCGTTGGAGAGCCGGGCCCGGTCATCGAGCAGGTCGATGATCATGGCCTGATAGGCCGGCGCCGAAAACGAAATGGCCACGCCGCTGAGGACCGAAGCAGCCACGATGTGCCACACCGTGATGTGCCCTGTCCGGATGGCGATGGCGATGAAGAGCGCCGAGAGCGCCTGCGCGCACTGCGACAACTGCACCACCCGCCGCCGGTCGAGATGATCGGCCAGCACGCCGGCCGGCAACATCAGAAAGAGCGACGGCGCGGAGTTGGCGAAGGCCACGAAGCCTAGGAGGAACGGCGAGTCGGTCAGCTTGTAGACCAGCCACCCCTGCGCCAGCCCCTGCATCCATGAACCGATGTTGGAGAAGAACTGGGCGGTCCAGAAACGGCGATAGTCGCGTTCTTGAAAGGCTTCGAACATGGTGGCGCGTCGCGCGTTGTCGGTTGTCTGCGCCTGCGGCGCGTTGTCGGTTGTCGGTGGTTGGTGGTTGGTTGGCGGTGGTTGGTTGTCGGTGGTTGGTTGTCGGTGGTTGGTTGTCGGTTGTCGATGGTCAGTCTTCTTCTTCGCGTCGCGTCTTCGCGTGAAATCAATCTTCACGCGAAAGCGCGACAACCGACAACCGACAACCGATAACTGACAACCGACAACCGACAAGGCGCGAAGCGCAACGAAGCCGCGCATAATATCCTCTCTCGATGCTCGATCAAGACCGCCGCCGGGCCGAGCGAATTCTGCTTTCTTCGCCGATTACCGGACACGTCGCCGAGTGCGCGGTTTGCATCGTCGACATCGGTTTCGGGGGCATGCTGATCGAGCACGACGGACCGCTGATGCTCGGGCCGCAGACGCTGCGATTCGATTGGGACGGCGCGGACATGGCGGTCGACTGCACGATCATCCGCACCGTGCCCTCGGGCGCGGCCTTCCGCAGCGGTCTGCAATTCAGCGACCGCGACCTGCCGCTCATGAGACGCATCGTCTCCACCCTGACCGAGCGCGACGAGATGGACCGGCTGCGCACGCTCGTCGAGGCGTCCAAGCTGATCAACTCCTCGATCGATCCCGGCACCTTATTCGCCTCGATCCTTACCGTGGCCCGGAAAGAGCTGCACGTCGAGCGCGGCACGCTCTACTTCGTCGATGAGCAGAAGCAGGAGATCTGGACGAAGATCGCCGGCGAGCTGTCCAGCGAGATCCGCCTTCCCATCGGCAAGGGTCTGGCCGGCACGGTGGCGGCCACCGGCCAGCCGTTGATCCTTCATGACGCCTACGACGACCCGCGCTTCGACCGTTCGCTCGATCAGAAGACCGGTTACCGCACTCGCTCGATGCTCTGCGTTCCGATCCGGAACCGCGGCCAGCGCATCGTGGGCGTCCTGCAGCTTCTCAACAAGACCACGGGCTTGTTCGGGCCGCGCGATCTCGAGTTTCTCAGCGACATCTCCGATCACATGGCCATCGCCATGGAGAATGCCACGCTGCACATGGAGCTGCTGGAGAAGCAGCGGATGGAGCAGGAGCTGGCCCTCGGCCGCGAGATTCAGGGCCAGCTTCTCCCCTCCGCGCCGGTCGACGTCCACGGCGTCGAGCTGGCCGCGCTGAGCCTCCCCTGCTACGAGGTCGGCGGCGACTATTTCGATTTCATCGAGCTCCCGGACGGCGACCTCGGCCTGGCCATCGGCGACGTCTCGGGCAAAGGCGTCTCCGCGGCCTTGATCATGTCCAGCGTGCAGGCCGCGCTGCGCGTGGCCGCGCCGATCGAGAGCGACCTGGCCCGCCTCGTGGCGCGCCTCAACGCGCTCATCTTCCGCGGCGCCAGCGGCCGCAAGTACGCCACGTTTTTCTTCGGCCGCTACACGCCGTCGACCGGCCTGCTGCGCTACGTCAACGCCGGCCACAACCCACCCTACCTCGTCACCGCGGACGGCGTGACCGCGATCGGATCGACCGGCAGACCGATCGGCATCCTCCCGGAGTCGTCGTATACCGAGGGAACGATCGAGCTGCCCCAGGGATCGACGCTCTTTCTCTACACCGATGGCCTCAACGAAGCCGCCGATCCCTCGGACACCGAATTCGGCGACGATCAACTGCGCGCCCTGTTTCTCGCCCAACGCGACGCCGCCACGGAATCGATCCCCTCCCGCGTGCTCAACGCCATCACCGCATTCGAACGCGGCGCTCGAGCGACGGATGACAAGACGATCGTGGTGATGAGGAGGGGGTAGGGCGGTCACACCGTCATCCTCAACCTGTCATCCTGAGGCTGCCGCAGCCGCGCCCATGGTGTTGGTGACAGCGCAGAGCAAACGTCGCGGCGGAGGACGCCGAAGGACCCCCCCACTACGTGCCGGAAAGGGAGGGGGCTTTCGGCGTCACATCAATGTTGGGGCCTGCTCGGATCGTAGGTGCTGCGTAGCAGGGCAAAGTCCCCCGCACTACCCGCACGTAGCAACGGGGTCCTTCGGCGTCCTCCGCCGCGGGATCAGATTTGAGCAAGCACCATCACTCGTACCGCGGCGGAGCCTGCCCTGAGCGAAGCCGAAGGGGCAGCCTCAGGATGACAGTAATCCCCCGAGTAAAATCCTCCCCATGCTCGTCACCACATCCTACAAAGACCTCCCCACCCCCACCGGCCCGATGCGCATCCACGTCTATGCGCCCGTGGCAACGGGAACGTTTCCCGGTCTTCTCCTCTATCCCGAGATCTTCCAGCAGACGGGGCCGATCGCGCGGCTCTCCGTGCAGTTCGCCAGCCACGGGTACGTCGTCATGGCGCCGGAGATCTATCACGAGCATGAGCCGGCCGGCACGGTCCTCGGGTACGACGAGGAGGGGAAGAACAAAGGGAACGCCTACAAGAAGTCGACGAAGCTCTCCACCTTCGACAACGACGCGCGCGTGGTCACCGACGCGCTGCGCGCTCATCCGCAGTGCAACGGCCGCCTCGGCACGGTCGGCTTCTGCATCGGGGGACATCTGGCCGTCCGCGCGGCGCTGCAGCCGGAGATCCTGGCGTGTTGCTCCTTCTATCCCACCGACCTCCACTCCGGAACGATCGGCGAAGGAGAGAACGCCGACACGCTGGCGCGGGTGAGCGAGCTGCACGGCGAGCTGACGCTCATCTGGGGCCGGCAGGACCCGCACATCCCCGCCGAGGGACGGCTGACGGTGTATCGCGCCCTCAACCAGGCCGGCACGCGATTCAGTTGGCACGAGGTGAACGGCGAGCACGCCTTCATGCGGGATGAAGGCGCGCGCTACGACGCCGAGCTGGCGCGAGAGTGCATGGGAATCGCGCTGGGGCTGTTTCGGAGGGCGCTGTGATCGCGGTCGCGGGGTTACGGGGTCTCGCGGTCTCGCGGCCTCGGGGTCTCGCGGTCTCGGGGTCTCGGGGTTTCGCGGTTAACCTGCATTTCAGAACCTGATTGAGCCTCCGTGCCTGCCGCCGCAAGCCAGGGACCGATGTGGCACAGACACTCTTGTCTGTGCTCTGGCCGAAGCCGCTGGCCGCGAGGGCTTGCAATCTCTCGAGTCGGGCGAGCTCCCCGCACAGACAAGAGTGTCTGTGCCACATCGGTCCTGCTCATCGGCACCACTTCCGCGCGATCGGCAAACAGGCCTCGGGCAATTCCACTGTCGTGCGTGAAACCCGAGTTAAGAGATTCGCGGCTACGGCGTACTCGGCGATCAGTGGTCCGCCGGCTTCGGCGTGAGACTGAAGTTGACGGCAAGGTCAAAGACGACGTCCACCGGCTGGCCGTTGAGCGTTCCCGGCTCGAAGGTCCATTGCTTTACGGCGGCCAGGGCCGCGTCGTTGAGCATCGGAACCGGCTTCAGGACGACGGCATCCTTCACCTTTCCCTCGCGGGTGATGACCGCCTTGACGATGACGACGCCGGTGATGCGCGCTTTGCGCGCCTCCTCCGGATAAACCGGCTCGACACGATGGATGAGCCGCGGCGCCTTGACGTCGCCGCTGACCCGCAAGTCGCTGGACAGGTCCATCACGTGGCGCGGCCCGGTCGACCAGGTCGTCTGGATCCGCTCCTCCATCGTGTCTCCCTTGCTGAGCTCCGCGGTCGCGATCAGGTCCTGACCGGTGGCGCGCAGCACGAGATGGATGCGCCTCTCACCGGTATCGTCGGTCCACTCGGCCTGAGTGCCGCTCGCGGCGACCAGATGCGGCGAGGCCAGCGTGGCCCCTGTGGCCACGTCGACGATCGTGACATTGAATTGATCGCCACCGGTGATCGGAACGACGTCGATGCTGATCGCGTGATGGTCCGACTTCCACTGGTACGACGCCGCCTGGGCGGCGAAAGTAGTGACGAAAAGAAGGAGAGCGAGGGCGGTGCGCATGTCCTGATTCTAGGCTGGCGGCGCCGTCCGGCCCTGCCCCCTTCGACCTCTCACGCCGCTCGTGAGACCGCCTCCCTGGATTCGACGCACTCCGTGAGTCCATGAATTGCCTTCCGGAGGCAATTGATTTGCTCCCGGAGGCAAAAGATCTGTTCCCGGAGGCAATTGATTGCTTCCCGGAGGCAATTGGTTGGCTCCGCAAGGCCATGAATGCTCCCAAATTGGTGAGTTATCGCGTTGGAAAGGTGTGCGTCCACTCCGCGCCTCACAAACTCGAACCCGATGAAGGGAACGACTCGCTCGATACGGCGACAACTACCCATCGGAGCGGCGTCCGTAACGCTGGCGGCCCGGCGGCGCTACGTGCGCGGCGCTAAGCTCCCTACGGCCGCAGCACACTCTTGCAGTCGATGGTCCCCTGCAAGCGCACGCCCTCGGCGGTCGTGGCGTCGAAGGTGACGATGGCGGTGGCGCCCTTGTCGTCGACGGTGACCGTTCCGCTGCCGCTCTTCTTCTCGGTCTCGACCTTGTACTCGGCGACGCGGGCCGTGATCCGCCCGAAGGCGACGTTGAGGAAGAAGTTGTGCGTCCCCTTGGCCGCTTCCTTGGCGTCGGGCACGATGAGTTGGAGGCTGTTCAGCTTCTTCGGATCGTTCTCCCTCACCAGCGAGAACTGATTCCCCCACGACTCCTTCCCGGTCATCCCGGCCGAACAGCCGCCGCGATCGGTGGTCCCGTCATACGTCCCGGCATGCGCTCCCCCGGTGATGACGACGTGCACGGTCTCCGTGACGTCGGCGGCGAACACCGCCGGCGCGGTGAGGATGAGAAGCAGAGCCAGACTGCGAAGCAGACGATTCATGAAAGCCCCCTGTTTTCTGCGGCTTGGCCGCGTTGTCGGTTGATCGCGGCTTTTGCCGCGTTTCAGATTTTGGTGGTTATTGTACCGGCGTTCCGCGTCGCGCCGAACGACCACGCGCGCCGGAGCACAGGCGCTCTCCAAGGCTGGGTGGCCCGCTTCTCTGTCATTCCGAGCGCGGCGGAACCCCCCTTCGACTCGCTTGCGCTCGCTCAGGGCAGGCTCAGGGGTAGAGCAAGGGGAGGAACCCCCTCCCTGGAACCCGGAAGGGCCGGGGCGATGTCAAACCCGTGAACAGACTCGGCGAGTCTGTTAACAGACTCCGGGAGTCCGTGAATAGACTCTGCGGGTTTGTTAACAGACTCCGCGAGTCCGTTGACAGACTCTGGGAGTCCGTTGACAGACTCCGCGAGTCTGTTGACAGACTCTGGGAGTCTGTTAATAGACTCTGGGAGTCTGTTAATAGACTCTGGGAGTCTGTTAATAGACTCTGGGAGTCTGTTGATAGACTCTGGGAGTCTGTTGATAGACTCTGGGAGTCTGTTAACAGACTCCGCGAGTCCGTTGACACACCATAATTGGTGTGTTTGACGCCAGGTCGATACGACCTTGTGCTTGAATGCACCAGTTTTGGAGAGAGGGGAAGGTCTCCCGCGTCCGGACGCAACACCGGGAGGCCATGAATGTGAATCCACTCCGCGACTCACGAACCGACCCCGATGAAGGGGAGACTCGTTCGATACGGCGAACCACTACACGCCGGAGCGGCGTCGGCAGCGCTGGCGGCCCGCCGGCTGGACCGCTGTCGCCTGCCCTCAGGGGCCCGGCGGCGGTTCTCTTGTTCGCCTGCGAGCCGACAGCGCTACGACCGCGTCCTGCTGCCTCGCGCGATCAGGTAGACACCCAATCCGATCAAGTGCAGGAAGAAAACCACCACCACCCAGAGCGCCCCGTTCATCCCCCGACGGGAGGCATCCCGGTACACTCAGACCAGAAGTGCGATCCAGACAGCGAGAAGCCCGGCGACGACGACCAGCTCTGGCAGCCCCAGATTGCCGTAGATCGTCGCTGATGTTGACGTCATTCGAGTGACCTCATCGGTCGAACAACCGGGCGCGGACCATGCCTTCGAAGCGGATCATCCGCGCATTCTGCACGAAAGTCTTCACCACAGAGACACAGAGGACGCAGAGGCCTCCGTGTCCTCAGTGTCTCTGTGGTCATGCTTTTTCGGTTGGGCACGGGATGGCACCAACGCACGGGAAACTCCACTTCGCCGGCGAAGCCGGCGTAAGAACCGTAGCCCCCGTCTTCAGACGGGGGAAACCCGTGCGCCCCATTTCCGGAGCCCGCTTTAGCGGGCGAAAGAACGGTGTCCGCGCGGCTCTCTGCCGCCCGCTCAAGCGGGCTCGCGACCTTGGGGACTCCGCTTTCCCCCGCCTGAAGGCGGGGGCTACGGTTCTCAAGCCGGCTTCGCCGGCCGACAGTCCGCACGGTTGTAGAGCCTGCCCTGAGCGAGCGAAGCGAGTCGAAGGGTTCGTGATCTCGACCTGATGCTCCAGCAGTCCGGATTCAGACTCCAGCGGTTCCCTCGGAAGCAAGGCCCGTTACTTCCTGATCCGTTTCATCCCCGGCGAAACAATCGTGCGCAAACCTCTTCCCAGGGAATGGTGACGGCGCCCGATTCGATCTCAAGCCAGCGCCGTTCTGCTTCCGCGGCCCAAAGCTCCTCGACATCCGGATCAGGAGGGGGCTCCAGGCTTTCGATCAGCAGGCCGGCCAGCGTCGCGCGATCGCCCTCGGAGAGCTCCAACGCGTCACCGAGCATCGTCTGTAGGTCGCGTGCCACGGACGATATTCTACCGCCGACCCACCCTCCTGTCGTTCCAAGCCCGGAGGCGCCCCTTCGGCTCGCTACGCTCGCGCGGCGCAGGTTCCGGACGGGGCAAAGCCAAGGAACCCCCTCCCTGAAACCCGGAAAAAGCGGCGCGACTTGAAACACTCAGTTCAAGCTCGGATCGCAGACTTCGGCAGCTCGATCGCAGGGAGACTCCGGTTTCACCGGCAAAGCCGGCGTAAGAACGTCCGCGCGATTCTCTGCCGCCCGCTAAAGCGGGCTCGCGATCTTTGGGGGCTTCGCTTTCCCCCGCCTGAAGGCGGGCGCTATGGTTCTCAAGCCGGCTTCGCCGACCGAGGAATCACATCGCCCGTTGCAGACATGCTCGCGTTGGAATCTAGTTCGTTACGCCACAGGCGTTGGGCTACCAGACTCACCTTCGCTCAATGGCATCGCGACGTACATTCGCCCGTTGATGCGCGAAACCCACGCCGTTCTCCGTTGCGCATATGGCCACTGCTTCATCGGCTTGCGTGTCTCCCGCGGCGATTTCGGCGTAACGCCTCTCCACCATAGGCCATGAAGAGATGTTCTATCACTAGCGAAGGTGCTTGCTGTCACTGGCACATATTCCTGCGGGATCACGCGACCTGAGCGGAATGGAAGTGCGAACCGCAAATCGGCCGCCATTTGCTGCACGTCGCCCGGCACGGCGCACCAACTGACGACCCAATCCTTCTCCGGTCTCTGGCGCAGGCTAACGATCGCGTATCGCTTCGCAGCGAGGTGATAAAACACCCGTCGCGCAACAGCTTGCGGTGCCACTCGAAACAGACGGGCCACTCGCGGCAGAAGATGAACGCTCCGCTCGGGATAACCCGGATCAAACCCATTCTGGTACAGCCACCGTTCGAGCGGTGCGCGCGGGAGCAAAAACCCCGCCGCAAATCGATTGCATAAATACTCAACCACGGGATCATTGTGGCGTTGCAGCGGCGAACGTCCTCGGCTGCAATCCCCGCGCTCTAGAAAGAGCGTATGCCCAAGCTCATGACCAATTGTGAATCGCCGCGCCAGCTCTGGCAGACCAGAGTTAACATAGATCGCGAACCCCCCCTCACGCTCCGTGATGTACGCCTGACCCGGAACGTCTAGCGAGAAAAACAACGCATTGACATTGTGTCGAGCAAGAACTGACGCCGTTACCTCAACCGCTGTAGATTTGATACTGCCGCGCGCAGTTAGTAAAGCTTCATCGTCGATCCACGCCAATAGGTCCGGCATCCCGAGTTTGCTTTCTAAATCGGCAAACACCGGAGACGTTCGATCGAATGGAGTATCAAGATCACGACTATTCATGAGCCCCACCGAAGTGCTGGCGCTTGACAACGTCCGCAACGCTTGCAAGTCTCTTGCGAAAAGGTCTGCCGTCACGAGCTGTCTTTAGCAACAACGTGGCCGCAGCGTTTCGGAGAGTTGGGAAATCCTGAGGCTTCACAGTGATATCGCCAAAGATCTCTGCCACATTCGCCTCGACAACGTCCTCGTATGCGGCAAGCAACTGACCTGGCTCTCGCGAACTGCCTCCTCCCAGGAGTTCCGCGGTGCACAACCGCAGCAATAACGCGCATTGCTTGTCACTGAGTTCTCTCGACACAATCAACCGTACGCTCCACAAAGCTCGATGTGCAGCGAGAATCTGCGCGAGACGCGGCCTTATCACGGTATCGTCTATATCCTTGAGAAATTTCTTGTCGCCTCGCCAGAGCACTTTCATTTTGGCGAGCTTCATGTTCATTACCTTCGACTCGCCCGTTTCCGGGTCACGCTCGAATGGCGGAGCATACATCAGCACATCACCACGATTTGCGCCGATCACCTCGCCGAGTTCGTCCTCAAACTCCCGTCGCTGTTCAGGGCTCTGAACGCGTGCCAAAGCATTTTCTAAGAATTTGAAGGCGTGATCGTGATCCGATGCCCCAAGGAAGTCGCTTTCGCTAAAAACGTGTAACGTCCGATGCAACCGACGATGAATTACGCAATCCGCCATATGCTTGGCCGTGTCTGGCATCCGATCGTCCGTTGCGAGCCATCTGAGGAGCGTATCGTCGCTATGGATCAGCAAGTCACTCTCGGTCAGCACCTTCGCCGTTTTCGCATCGAGCAGCGCCCGACCGATCATCACGCCAGCGACTATCTTCGCGTGATGAAAATACGCACGTTCAGCGAGCAAATAACGCGATTCCAACAATCGCCCAAGATCGCTCAACGTGTCCCGACGCGGCGTAGGCTTCTCCTTTGACTTCCAAAGGCGCACGAAAGCGCGGCGCTTGCCATCGTTGTCTACGTCCAAATACAGAAAGTTCAGGAAACGGTATTCGAGCGCAATGCCGAGATTGCAGAAATGGTCATCACGGCGAAGATAGTCCAGCAAGTCGGCACATACGGTGTTGCTGACTAGATCATAGATAAAGACATCGGCGGGGTCGAGAGCAGGAAGGTCACTCAAGTATTGATGTAAGGCGTTGGATACGGCCGGCGCAGTGCCTTTGTCGTTGTAGAGGTAAACGCGGAGTAATGTTGAATATACCTCCTCGCTCAATTCTGTCTTGATGATCGTGCCAATCTCGCTTGCTGGTCCCAGGAATCGGTGAATACGATCGTAATTCTCATCATGTCTGCCGAAAATCTGCAATTCATCTTCGATTGTATGGCCGAACGGTACATGCGTGATGTCATGCAGCAACGCGTAAAGCCGTGCCACGATTTCTTGCCGTGGCGCTATCTCACTGTGCCGCGCATCGTTGTGGGTGTTGCTCCTGACTGCCTCGATCATCCGGGCCGCCATCGCCAGCGTGCCTAGTGAATGATCGAATCGAGTGTGAATGGCTGTCGGGTAGACAAGATTAACCGTGCCTAGCTGACGAATTCCGCGAAGCCGCTGAAAGTCTGCCGAATCGATCACCTTCAACTCAGCCGCTGTAACGAAGACATCACCGCTGACGGCGATTCGGATTGTCTTGCGAATCTTTAGCGCATCGTCGCCAACCTGATCGGTATCTACGCCCGTCGTTTCAGCGGTGCGCGCGACTATTTCGGCCTGTTCAGGATTGCGTCGTCTTTGCGCCATTTCTTACCTTAGAAGATTCGGCGAGCGATGAGCGCGTAGCTCTATTCCGCCAAGATCCTACGAACACCCACTCGTACTCCCACAATTCAAACACTTGTAACAAGCCCCATTCCGCACCATGATCGACCCACAGTCCGAGCACGACGGCGCATCCTGCTGATACCGGAAGGTGGCTGTGTTCCGGGCGTTCGGCCCGTCCGCATCCTTCGGGGCGGCGATGATCGGCGAGGTGCCGAGGGACGTGACGAACGACGCGTCGTCCTTGGAAAGGGGAGAGACGTTGGGAACCGGCTTCGGGGTGACAGCGGCATCCTCCCGAATGATCACCCCGGCCTGGGCCTGGCTCTCGCGGTCCAGGAACTTGGTGGCCAGCCATTTGAAGATGTAGTCCATGATCGACTTGGTCATGGGGATCTCGGGGTTCTTGGTGAAGCCGGACGGTTCAAAGCGCGTGTGGGTGAATTTGTCGACCAGGAAGTTCAGGGGGACGCCGTGCTGGAGGGCCAGGGACGTCATCGTGGCGAAGCTGTCCATGAGGCCGGAGATGGTCGAGCCTTCCTTGGCCATGGTGATGAAGATCTCGCCAGGCGTGCCGTCCTCGTACTTGCCGACGGTGATGTAGCCCTCGTGGCCGCTGATGGAGAACTTGTGGGTGATGGACTCGCGCTCGTCGGGGAGCTTGCGGCGGACGGCGGTGGGGGTCACGCCGAGGTCGGTGAGCTTGTCTTTGTCCTTGCCGGTGGAGAGGGGCTGCGAGCGCTTGCAGCCGTCGCGGTAGACGGCTACGGCTTTGAGGCCGAGCTTCCAGGCTTCGACGTACGCCGTCTCGATCTCGTCGATCGTCGCGTTGGCCGGCATGTTGATGGTCTTGGAGATGGCGCCGCTGATGAACGGCTGCACGGCTCCCATCATCTTCAGGTGGCCCATGTAGTGGATGGAGCGGCTGCCGTTCTTCGGCTTGAAGGCGCAGTCGAAGACGGTGAGGTGCTGGTCGAGGAGGTGCGGCGCACCTTCGATGGTGTCGTTCTCGTCGATGTACTGAACGATCTCGTTGATCTGCTTGGCGTCGTAGCCGAGGCGCTTCAGGGCCGTGGGGACGGTCTGATTGACGATCTTCAGCATGCCGCCGCCGACGAGCTTCTTGTACTTGACCAGGGCGATATCGGGCTCGATGCCGGTGGTGTCGCAATCCATCATGAAGGCGATGGTTCCCGTCGGAGCAAGGACGGAGATCTGGGCGTTGCGGTAGCCGTGCTCGTGGCCGAGGGCATAGGCCTCATCCCACACCTGCGTGGCGGCGTCGGCCAGATCGGCAGGCAGCGGACGGTTGTTGATGCGGTAAGCGGCGCGGCGGTGCTTGTCGATGACGCGCAGGAAGGGCTCCTGGTTGACGGCGTAGCCTTCGAACGGGCCGACCTTCGCGGCGATGCGCGCGGACTGCGCGTAGGACTCGCCGGAGAGGATGGAGGTGATGGCGGCGGCGTAGTCGCGGCCGTCTTCGCTGTCGTAGGCGATGCCGCGGGCCATGAGCAGCGCGCCGAGGTTGGCGTAGCCGATGCCGAGCGGGCGGAAGGCGTGGGAGTTGATCTCGATGGCCTTGGTCGGATACGAGGCGAAATCGACGAGGATCTCCTGCGCGGTAATGACGACGCGCAGCGCGGCGCGATAGGCCTCGACGTCGAAGCCGGTGCTCTCGCTGTAGAAGCGCATCAGGTTGAGCGAGGCCAGGTTGCAGGCCGAATCATCGAGGAACATGTACTCGGAGCAGGGATTCGAGGCGTTGATGCGGGCGGTGTTCGGGCAGGGATGCCAGTCGTTGACCGTGGTGTCGAACTGCATGCCGGGATCGCCGCAGAGATGGGCCGACTCGGCCATCTTGCGCATCAGGTCGCGGGCCTTGAACGTGGCCATGACCTGCTTCGGCTCGGTCACGCTCCACGTCTGCCAGTCGAGGTCCTTCTCGTAGGCGTGCATGAAGTCGTCGGTGACGCGTACGGAGTGGTTGGCGTTCTGGAACTGCACGGAGTCGTAGGCGCCGCCCGGGGCGTTGAAAGCGCCGTCGTAGCCGGCGTCGATCAGGGCCCAGGCCTTCTTCTCTTCCTTTTCCTTGGACTCGATGAACTCGACGATGTCGGGATGGTCGGCGTTGAGGATGACCATCTTGGCGGCGCGGCGGGTCTTGCCGCCGCTCTTGATGACGCCGGCGAAGCTGTCGTAGCCCTTCATGAAGGAGACCGGTCCGGAGGCGGTGCCGCCGCCGGCCAGGAGCTCTTTGGAAGAGCGAATGCTGGAGAGATTGGATCCGGTGCCGCTCCCGTACTTGAACAGCATCCCCTCGGTCTTGGCCAGACCGAGGATGGAGTCCATCGTGTCGTTCACGGAGTTGATGAAGCACGCCGAGCACTGCGGATGCGGCTCGATGCCGACGTTGAACCACACCGGCGAGTTGAAGGCGGCCATCTGATAGAGAAGGATGTGGGCGAGCTCGTCGCGGAACGTATCCCCATCACCCTCGGAGGCGAAGTAGCCGCCCTCGCGTCCCCAGCCGGTGATGGTGCGGACGACGCGGCCGATGAGCTGGCGCACCGAGGTCTCGCGGTCCGGCGTGCCGATATGGCCGCGGAAGTACTTCGACACAACGACGTTCGTCGCCATCTGCGACCAGAACTTCGGCATCTCGACGTCTTTCTGCTCGAACACGATGCCGCCGCTCTCGTTGGAGATGGCCGCGGAGCGCATCTCCCATTCACACGTGTCGTACACGTCCACGCCGGGCTTGGTGAAGAAACGCTCGATCTCGATGCCGCCGGTCCTGGTTTCCTTCTTCCTGGCGGGCTTGCCGCTCGAGCGGGGGCGGAGGTTGTTGGTGGGAATCTCGATGGACGTCATGATCTGTTCTCCTCGATTCGAAGCAAAAGCGCCCCTACACGGGGCGCTTCGGTGTTGGATGAAGTTTGTGTTTAGCGAGCCAGCCAGCGGACACCCGACGGGCGGGCCTGTGGGACCGGCGTCTTGACTTTGACGGTTACCTGATACTCGCGAATCTGCAGTGAAACGGACCGCAGGGGGCTCTTGGCGGTTAGACGGGAAACGCCCTTCAAATCCTTCATCAATCCTCCCACGCGCTCTCCAGTCATGAGTTGTGTCGAACAAGCTACGCCCCACCGAAACGGATGTCAAGTCCATGACCACAAGATGTTGTGGTCTGATTTACTTAAAACACCACATGGAGCGTAAGTATTCGATGAATCAATGGTTTAGTCTACGGCATGTAGAAATGATGGTGACGTGTCTTCCGCTGCTATTCCACCAGATCCTCGCAGGTTATCCACAGGTTTTTGCACAGGCTTCGGAGGTGAAATCCGCAGAAAATCAACGTGATTTCCACATCTTTTGCACATGTTTTTCATACAGATTTCCGCGCCTGTTTTTCCGCAGCTTTTACGATGTGTTTCCGAAGGAAATAGCAGACGCGGCCGAAGAAAAAAGTGGCCGTGGGGCTGGAAAGGTGGGGACTCTGCGGAAAAGGTGCTTTTGACGGCTCCTTGATGGTTTTCGAAAGGAGCCAGCGGCCGTGCACAACGCTTGTGACACGTGGAACACTGGGCCATTCGTAGCGCCGGCGGCTCGCCGGCCAGACCGCTGGCGGCTCACCGGCGGTATTTGAATACGCGCCGCCGAGCCGGCGGCGGTCCCCGGCCAGCGGCCAGCGCTACTTACTCAAAAGCCCCCACCCGCTCCGCCGCCGCCGTAAGATTTGTCTGTGGGGCCGGAGGAATCGGCGAGATCGGGACCGGTGTGCGCGTGCGAAGCAGGGGCGGCGCCGTGCGGGGCGACGGCGATGATGCCGCCGATCTGCATGGCCTCGTCGTAGGCGGCAACACGCGACGGCGCGACGACGAAGCCGCGCGTGGCGCCGTGCAGGGCGCGGGCGAGTATCGCGGCGATGACGGCCACGATGATTCCCGCCGTGATCAGCTTGGCCTCGGTGGTGTAGGCAAGTGGGATCCCGACCTCGACCGCCACGATAGCGGCCGACAGCGCGGCGGAAACGAGGAGAAGACGGTCTTTCCCAGTGACACCGATTGCGAAGAGCACTACCGCCGTGACAAGGATTACCGCGGCGACGGGGTAACTCGTCGGATAGTTCGTGCCGAAAATCCGTTGAGCGACCGAGGCCAGATAACCGGCCACCGGCATCACCAGGGCAAGCCCGGCCAGGAGGCGCTCGGTCGATGGCCGCTGCCAGAGGCGCCGCAGCGCGATCGCGGCGGCGACGGCGATGGCGGACGCGAAAGCCGTCGTCAGAAGCGAGTCGTGCTCCCATTTCGCGGCGACGTAGGCGACGACCAGCACCGCCGCCAGCACACCGAAGAAGGCGTTGCGCACCCGCCAGCCGGAGAGTGCCGCGGCGGCGGCGAAGACGAGGATGGCTTCGATCTTTCCCTGGCTGGGCAGCCCGCAGATGAAGGCGAACGTGCCGCAGAGCCAGAGCGAGGCCTCGACCCCGGTGCCGAAGAAGCGAAGCTGTCGGATCATCCACTCCGCCGTGACGATGGCAAGCGCGGAGGTCAGCCATCCACTCACATGCCTGGATCCGATGGCGAAGAACCCGAAGAGTGCCAGCACGGCGATGGCCGCGAGAACGCCGAAGACGATGCTGAGCATCGTCCCGTTGTAGCGCCATGGCGATTCGACCTTGATGCCCGGCTGCAATCGGCGCAGGGCTTCGGCACGCTCCTCGGCGACGGACGGCCCCGGAAACAGGCTGCTCATGCCGCCTTCCTCATCCGTGCGTGCGTGACGAAAAGGCCGACGATGGCCACGATCGTGGAGAAGATGAGATAGAGAAAGATGAGGGCTTCATCACTGACTGCCGTACAGACGGCAATGTCCAGGGCGATCATCCCGTAGACCCAGGCATAGACGACGAACGCGGCCTGGCGCGTGCGCTGTCCGTAAACCATCGAGACGACGGCCAGCGCGATGGCGATGGCACAACCGAGCGGGCGCGTTTCCTTGTGTGCCGCAAGCGTCAGCGCTCCCCAAAAGGCCAGGTTCGCGGCGCTGTGGTCGAAGAGAGAGCTGAACGTGGTACCTGGCCGCGCGGCCCGATCGACGAAACGCCAGACGATGACGATGGCCGCGCAGACGAAGGCCCTTCCGGCGGTCGCCACGGGCGCTTCGAAGACGGCGTCGACGCCGCGTCGCTCGATCCCGAGCCACGCCGCGAGCGAGGTGACCGCGAGCGAGAGGACGAAGCGCGACTGGAAAACATAGGCGGTGGCCGCGTGCAGCAGCGCAAGAAACAGGAAGTGCTGCGGCCAACTGTTGCCGAGGAGATGGTAGTGATACTCGATGTACCCGATGTCGGCGCTGGCCAGGAGCGCGGCCAGCAGGAGGACGTAGTCGTCGACCAGCGCGGCCTGGCGGCCACGCTTCCAGAACGCCCAGGCGTAGCAGGCGATCGAAGCGATGCCGATCCCGGAGGCGATGGCGAGGGGGCCGATGTCGTCGAGATGCTTCGAGATGTAGAGCCCGACGCCCCAGGAGATCAGCATCACACCGGCCCAGGTCAGCATGCGCAACTCGGGATAGATGCTTACGACTTCGCGGCGTTCGATGGCGATCAGACGCGCGGCGGTAGGCTCATCGAGCGAGCCGTCGGCACGAAGGCGGTCCAGTTCCGGTTCGAGGGAAAGCAAGCGCGGAATTGTACGCTGAGGCCGCTATTAAACACGGCTCGATCCCTCAAGTCCTTATCTGTACTGCTGAAGTAGTTTCGTCGCACGACGCGAAGATTCCTCCCCGCCTCCGAGAAGCCGTCTGTAGGCAACCACGCGAGGACCGTTGCGCGCGGAGGCGCGTCACACAATTCAGCCCCGCGCTCGGCGCAGCGCGAGCGCGGGGTATCGATGGTGGTGGAAGTGCGGCCGCGGAGGCGGCCGCCACAGGAGTAGGCGCGTTCACCTCCGCTTTCCGGAGAGGGACGCGTTCAACCGCTTCGTTGCCGCGAATTTCACCGACGACTACACGTACCACTTTCCACCGCATGTCTGGATGTACAAGGTGATGCGCTCGAACAATAAAGGCTCATCGTGATGGTACCTATCAACGTCACACAGCGCGGGCTTCGCCCTCAACCCAACGGGATTGGACGCCAGCACTCGCCCGGATGCGCGCGAAGGCGCGCTCCACAGTCCAGCCCCGCGCTCGGCGTAGCGCGAGCGCGGGGCTGGAGGGTGTCGCCAATTTCCCGGCCGCGGAGGCGGCCGGGACAAGACCGCCCAATCTGCACCAGAAGCGCGATATGCATACTCCTGTGGCGGCCGCCTCCGCGGCCGCACTTCCACGACCACTGATACCCCGCGCTCGCGCTGCGCCGAGCGCGGGGCTGAATTGTGGAACGCGCCTTCGCGCGCAACGGTCCTCTAGTGTTGCCTACGGACGGCTTCTCGGAGGCGGGAGAAATCTTCGCGTCGTACGAAGAAACCACTGATCATCAGTACAGTGTCCAGGGATTCCACTCAGATGGTGAGAATTGCCGGCTAGAGCTTACCGAAGAGTAGATTGGCCTTCGCGAACGCGTCCGCCGGGTCGCCGTCCACGATCTCCTGCACGAGCCGCTGGATGGCCTCGGCGTGGGGTTGGAGGTTCTGGCGATTCGCGGCGAGGATCGGCGACCAGACGGAAACGTCGCTGCCGGCAAGCCGGAGAAAGGTTTGCAGGCCGGGGCCGGCGAAGCGGAGATCGACATTCTGATCGTGCAGCAGGGCGGCCAGCGCGGTCGACAGAATCTGGGGCAGGTGGCTGGTCAGGGCGACGGCGCGATCGTGCTCGCCTGCTTCGACCAGTTCCACGCGCGCGCCGCAATCGGTGATGACCTGGCGGACGACGGGGTTGTCACGGTCGATGAACCACGTCGCCCCGTTGAAGAGATCGGCGCGCGCCGCCCGCAGACCGCGCTCCTGAGATCCGGTCAGCGGGTGGCCGGCCACGAAGCGATCGCCAGCGATGGCGCGGAGAGGAGCCATGACGCTGCAGACCGAGGTGATGAGCGGCGCCCGGCTGGAAGCGAGCAAAGTGACCGCCACATCCACGGGAGTGGCGAGGATCAGCACGTCCGCGGCGGCATCGAGCGACTCGACGCGCTCGTCCGCTGCTTCACCCGGAGCCAGATCGCGGTCACGATCGAGAAAGGCGACGTGCCATCCGCGGCGGCGCAGGGCGATTCCGATCGATCCACCGATGAGACCGAGTCCGGCGATCAAGGCGCGTGGGGCGGCGTTTGCACCGGCGCGAGCGCCGGTGCCCCACGGAGCGGCCATCAGCGCGACATCATGATGAGCGTGCGGTCGACCGTCTGCGACGTCGAGGCGTCGAAGTACGGGCGCTGGATCGTCACACGCGGGCGGTTCGGCTTGGGAGCGATCTCCGCGGCGTGGTACGCGCCTACGGCCTTGGAAGGATCGACCTTCAGGTTCAGCTTCTGCGTCATTGGCACGATCGCCGCGACATCCTTCGCCAGGTCACCGGAGCGGTAGTAGGCGAGCGTTTTTGCGTTGCTCGTCCCCTCGGGGGCGATCTTGTCGAACCCGTAGGACTGGACATAGAACTCGGCCACCTTATCCATAGGCGCGTCCGTGTCGTAGATCGCGATCGGCGGCACATCCTGATTCGGCTCGAGAACTTTGTGCGCCTGCTTCCAGACCTCCGTCAGTTGCGACAGATAGCGCGAGCCCGGGTAGATCGTGAACGAGAAGGCTTCCGGCTCGTTCGATTCGTTCTTCTTTTCTTTGCCGCAGCCGGCGACGACAAGCGCGACGAGCGCCGCGGCCAGCAGCAGACGTGTGGTTCTGGACATGTGAGACGGTTCCTCCGATGAAGTCGATCAGTGGATTAGTAGATTAGTGGTCAGGATCAAGATCCGTGTCTGATCCTCTGATCGACTAATCCACTAATCTACTAATCACTAATCCACTGATCGACTCTAGCATACGGGCCACAGGCGGAAATCGTCGCTACCGCGACGCCGCCAGACTCCGGTCGCGCGCGGCACGGAACTCGTCACCCACCTTCCAGTTGGGCATGGTGGCCGCGTTCGCGGCATCCCATCCCATCCAGATCCCCAACTGCGCCATCTGCACGGCCTCGGACCAGTCCCAGTTCGGATCGAACTGATCGCTGGGCTGGTGGTAGTGGTTGGCGCGGAAGTCGTTCGCATACTGCGCGCCGAAACCGGCCGGTTTGCCGATGACGTCGGGGCCCGGATCGACGGAGAAGGCAGGGATCCCCACCTTGCCGAAGCTGAAGTGATCGGAGCGGTAGTAATGACCTTGTTCCGGCTCAGGGTCCGGGATGATGGTAAGGCCGAGCGCTTTCGTGATCCGCAGGGCCGTGGGATAGAACGTCGTCCGTTCAATGCCGTTCATGTTCACGTTCCGCACGCGCCCGAGCTCGTAGACCATGTCGTAATTGATCCCGAGGGCGATGTGGCCGGACGGGACGGGCGGGTTCTGGGCCAGGAAAGCCGAGCCGATGAGGCCCTGCTCCTCGGCGGCCACGGCGGCGAAGTAGACGGAACGCTTCGGCGCGGGCATGCGCGCCCAGACGCGCGCCATCTCCAGGAGGATGGCGCATCCGGAGGCGTTGTCGAGGGCGCCGTTGTAGATCGTGTCGCCGCTCTTGTCCGCGGGACCGATTCCGAGGTGATCGTGGTGCGCGGAATAGAGGATCGCTTCATTGCGCAGCTTCGGATCGCTGCCGGGAAGCTTCGCCACAACGTTGGTCGTGTTGAACGAGCGAAGCTTGCTGGCGATGCTGCCGTTGAACTTCACGCCGAGCGGCACCGGCTGGAATCCGCGCGACGCCGCCTGCTGCGTCAGAGCGTCGAGGTCCTGACCGGCCGCCTTGAATAGATTCCGGGCGACCTCCTCGGTCATCCATCCGGCGAAGTGGAGCGCCGGCGCGCCCGGCTTGTTCTTCATGAACGAGTTCTCGCCGCCCCACGAGTTCGCCACGACGTTCCATCCGTACCCGGCGGCCTCCGTGGTGTGAATCAGGATGACGCCGGCGGCGTTCTTCGCGGCGCCGATCTCGTACTTGTATGTCCAGCGGCCGTAGTACGTGCGCGTCTTTCCCTTGAAGAGCTCCGGCTCCTGCGCGTTCGCGGGCGGGTCATCGACGAGCATCACCAGCGTCTTGCCACGCGTGTCGAGCCCTTTGTAGTCGTCCCACCGGTATTCCGGCGCGACGACGCCATGGCCGACGAAGACGAGATCGGAGTCGAGTGTGTCGCTTTCCGTTTGTGTCTGGTTCTGCCCGACAATCTGATCGCCCAGCTTGAGGGGACCGGCGACGACCGCACCGTTCTTCGTGAACGTGAGCGAGGTCTTGTCGCGGTCGGTGGCGATGCCGAGGAGGGGGACGTTCTGATAGTACGTACCGCCATCGCCGGCGGGCTGGAGCCCGTACGACTCGAACTGCGCGGCGATGTACTGCTGGGCGATCTCGTCTCCTCGGGTACCCGGACCGCGCCCTTCGAGCAGGTCGCTGGCGAGGAACTCATCATGCGCCGCCAGCGCCTTCGCGCTCAGCAACCCCATTCCGCGGCTGACCGCCGCCGGGGGGGCCTCTTTTGCCGCCTTCGTAGCGGTATCGGTCGCCGCAAGGAGCGGCAGGGCGGCGATCAAGGCCAGGGCAATGGAGGAACGGAGTCGCTGCATGGTGAGGTGCTCCTTCGTAGATGGTTGCTGGGTTACTGGGTGCCGAAACCACGCAACCATACCCCAGACATCGAAAACGGGCACTCACCAAATCCCTACCCACCGTCACAAAATGTTTACCAAACTGCCTCGCATGAGGTGCTGTCCGAAAAAAAATATTGATTATTACGAAAAAGAGGGTAGGGACATCGGGAGATAAATCACTCCTAGGTAGAGTGCGAAATATGTTCACCGAAACCTCAGACGCGTTTGGCGATGTAAAGATGCCTCTTCAGGAGCGGGTGGTCGACAAGCTGGCGGACATGCTCTTCGCCAGCGACATGATCCTCGACATGCTCCGCGACGAGCGATCCTTCAACTTCGCAGGACACCTCACCAGCGTCGAGCCGTCGGTGCGTCGCGTCTACGAAGAGATCAACGAGCTGATGAAGCAGTTGACCGACTGACGCGAAGCCCGAGGCCCGAAGACGCCTGGCTCCAGCCGCGCGCGAAGAAGCAACTCATCGTTGTCGTCGCGTCGATCGCCGGCGCCGCCGGGCTCATCCGCCCGCGACCGGGGGGATGAACGCCAGTTCATCGCCGTCGCGCAGAGGCTCATCCGCGCCGGCGTAACTCTCGTTCACGGCGATCATCGGCGGCTGGATGTACTCGCGCAGCACCGGGTGCTCATCCCGCAGGCGCTGCCAGACATCCCCGGCCCGTGCGCCGTCCGGAAGTTCGATGACTTCCTCGCTCCTGCCTGCGACGTCGCGCAGCACGGCGAAGAAGAGCAGCTTGATTCTCAGCATCGCCTTCCATTCTATCCGCGTAGAATTGGCACCTTGGACCCGCAATTCACAGCCGCGATGACCGTCGACTCGGCGCTGGCGCTGCACCCGGCGGCGAGATGGGTCTTCGCCGCGTATCACATCGGCGGCTGCGACGGCTGTTCGGAGGCCGCGGGCGAGACGCTGGCCGAGGTGGCGGAGGGATACCGCCTCGATCTGCAGCGGCTCCTTGCGGATCTGAATTCGCTGCTCGAGCCCGTCACATCCCGATAATCGAGATCAACGCGTCGATCGGTCGGCCAAATTTGCAACCCATCGCCTGCGCGATGTAACTTTTACCTGAGACGGAAATCATCCCTTTGGTCCCGCGGAGCGCGGCAGACTCTCCGGTTTCCGAGAGCGCGAGAGCCGAAGAGCGCGAGAAGAACGGCCGCGCCCGTCGAAGATCTCTTATTTATTTGGCTTGGCAGGAGCCGTGCACTTAGCCTCGGCACGATGAAACAGGTTTCGACAGACTCGAGACCGCCACGCGGGTCCCATCTCAATTGCCCGCGTTCAGTGGCCGCTGCGGACTCCCACCTAAACTATTGGACCGATTTTGGACGATTTTTCACCTTTCTTCTTTGAGCCCACCTTTCTGGTCGCAGCGGTCCAGCCCTACGATGTACCACGACGGAGCCGAAAGGCTCCGTTAGTGCTTTTGGGCGATACCATGCGCGCGTGAAGCGGAAGATCAAGTCGTATCCGCCACTCTCTTCCTTCGCCACAACCGGCGGTTGAGCGTGCAAGCTGGGTCAGGATGACCTGCACTCCGTCCTGGCAAAACTCCCTTCCCAGGAAGGGCTGGGGGATCTTGTCGTCGGTTACGGCACCAACGACGACGCCGCGGTGGTACGGATCTCCGGCGATCTGGCCATCGCCCAGACCGTCGACTTCTTCACGCCGATCGTCGACGACCCGTACCTCTTCGGCGCGATCGCGGCCGCCAACTCCGTCTCCGACATCTACGCGATGGGGGCAACACCAATCCTGGGCCTGGCCATCGCCGCCTTTCCCACCGACGTTCTTCCGCTGGAAGTGCTGCAGGAGATTCTGCGCGGCGGTTCGGAGAAAGCGGCTGAGGCGGGCTTCCCGATCGCCGGGGGCCACACGATCATCGATGACGTTCCCAAGTACGGGCTGGCCGTCACCGGCGTCGTGAGCGTATCGAAACTCGTTCGCAACTCGACAGCCAGGGTGGGCGATGCGCTCATCCTGACGAAGCCGGTCGGCAACGGCATCCTGATCAGCGCCTATCGTGCCCTGACCCGCCGCCGCTTCGGGCGCCGCACGCCGCCCTCGCTCGACGAGGCCGTTCACTGGATGACGATGCTCAATCGCGATGCGGCAAGCGCGATGGCTGAGGTGGGTGTCAGCGCCGCCACCGACGTCACCGGCTACGGTCTCATCGGACATCTCCTCGAAATGTGTGCCGGCTCCGGCGCCGGTGCCGAGATCCGCGCCAGCGCGGTTCCGGTTCTGCCGCATGCCCGCGACTATCTTGCCCGCGGCTTTCGCCCGACCGGGACGCTTCGCAATGTGGAGACCTTCCGGCGCCGCGTCGACATTCGGGTTCCGGAGTCCGAATTCATGCTGATGTGTGACGCGCAGACTAGCGGCGGCCTGCTGATTGCGGTATCAGCAGAGAAGCTTGACGACCTTCAGACCCGGCTGCGCCAGAGCGGCCTGTTCTATGCAACCATCGGAACGGTAACGGACCAGAGCGGTACGCTAACGCTCATCCCCTGAGAAAGACGAGGAGAGGAAACGATGCCCTACTGTCCAACGTGCAAACAGGCCTATCCGGCCGGCAAGACCGAGTGCCCCACGGACCACGCGGCGCTCGTGGACGAGCTGCCGTTTCAGTCGGTGCAGGGCGAAGGAACCACGTGGGTCGAGATCGCGAGCACCGGCACGGACGACGAAGCGCGCATCATCACGGGATTCCTCGAAGCGGAGGGCATCCCGGCACAGATCGAGAATGTGAAGTTCAGCATGGAGCCGATCAATTTCGGCGCGATGGGCGACATCCGCATCTACGTCGAAGCGGTTAACGAGGCCGAGGCAAAGCAACTGCTCCGGCAGCGCGGCATCGATTTCGACCGCCTCGAGGACGATGCCGACACCATCGTCACGGACGAAGGGACCGCCGAGATCACCGAGGACGAAGAGATCGAACCGCCGGAGACTCAATGACGGAAGAGCCACATCCGCCGGCATCATCGGATGCCGAGCCCCCGTCGATGCCGCGCTGGGTACCGACGGTCATCGGCATGGTACTGGTGGCCATGGCCGCTCTGGCTGTCTACACCGGCCTGCGCGTTCGATCTCCGACGCTGGCGAATGGAGTGATCAAATCGCGCCATCCGCCACGCGACATGACCGGCGGCGCCGGCCCGCCCGGCGAGCCCGAGCCTGGAGCGTCACTCCAATTCCCAGGCGATGCTGACAATACCCCGGCCGCGCGCGCCACCGTGACCGACCGGGCCCGCGCGGAGGTCACCGGCACCGGGCATGTCATCAGTTCCACGGTGCGGATCTGGGCGCGCCGGGGAATGATCACCAACGTCGTCCCGCCGGATGCCATGGTGGCCGTCAACGATCTGGTCATCGGCCAGGCCAATCAGTTCGCCACGATGAACGAGGTCTACGATTTCCCGGCCCCCGGCAGCTACACGATCCACATCTCCGCCCCCGGTTACAAAGACCAGCAGTTCGTCGTGACGGTGGCCGAGAACGCGAAGGACGAGATCGCGCGGCTGGATGTGAAATTGTCTCGTTAGACCGCGGCCTTGCGCGGCCGGGTTGTCGGTTGTCGGTTTGTCGGTTGTCGAAGCCAGGTGACGGTTATCGAAGTGATCGGTGCAAGCCTGCGAACGCGGCGCGTTAGCGCCGCCACGTACCGCTGATACGGCTCCTGGAGATTGGACGCTACGACGCCGCGATAGCGGCTTAAGAAGGTAGCCAGGGGTGCGAGCGTTTTTTGCGAGCAACCCCTGGTCTGCGGTGTCACTCGAAAGCGTGCCGCGTCAGCGGCACTGGATGGAGTCCCCGATTACTCAAGTGCCGCTGACGCGGCACCAACCACGACATCTGTTTACCAGGGGTGCTCGCAAAAAACGCTCGCACCCCTGGCTACCGTCTTGTTGCCGCTAACGCGGCGCAAGCCGCCGGATGAGGCTCTGCGGTGTGTAGCGCGCATCAACCGACAACCGACAACGGCGCGAAGCGCAGCCTCAATGCGCCGCGTGCGCCTCCGGCGGCTTCTTCGAATCGGTGATGATCTTCTCCTGCAGGCTTCGCGGCACTTCCTCGTAATGCGAGGACTCCATGTGAAAGCTGCCGCGGCCCTGGGTGATCGACCGGAGCGTCGAGCCGTAGGTAAGCATCTCGGCCAGCGGCACACGCGCTTTGACCGTCTGGGCGTCGCCATCGGCATCGACCCCTTCGACGCGGCCCCGGCGGGAGTTGAGGTCGCCCATGATGTCGCCGATGTACTCGGCGGGCGCGGTGATGTCGACGTGCATGATCGGTTCGAGCAGCGTGGCGCGGGCCTGTTCCATGGCCTGCTGATATGCCAGCGATCCCGCGATCTTGAAGGCCATTTCCGACGAGTCGACGTCGTGGTACTGACCATCCTTGAGGCGAACGCGGAAGTCGACCATGGGGAAACCGGCCAGGAAGCCCTTCTTCCTGGCGTCCTGGATTCCCTTCTCAACGGCCGGGATGTACTGCCGGGGGATCGAGCCGCCGAAAATCTCGTCGACGAACTCGAAGTCAGCGCCGCGCGGCAACGGCTCGACCGAGATCTTGCAGTCGGCGAACTGCCCGTGGCCGCCTGACTGCTTCTTGTGGCGCCCGTGCGCGTCGGCCGGCTTGGTGATCGTCTCGCGGTAGGGGACCTTCGGCGGATGAAGGATGACGTCGACGCCGTACTTCTTCTTCAGTTTCGAAACGACGATCTCGACGTGGAGCTGTCCTTGTCCGGAGATGAGGAACTCCTTGGTCTGTTCGTCGCGGCCGAATTTGATCGACGGGTCTTCTTCGATGATGCGTCCGATGGCGACGCCGAGCTTGTCCTCATCGCCGCGGGCCTTCGCCTCGACCGCAAACGAGATGGCCGCCTCGGGATAGTGGATGTGCTCGAGCACGATGGGATGCTGGCTCGTCGAGATTGTGTCGCCGGTGTGAACGTCTTTCAGCTTTGCGACCGCGCCGATATCGCCCGCCTTCAGTTCCGACACCGGAACCTGCTGCTTGCCCTGGACGAGCTGCAGCTTGCCGATCCGCTCCTCGTGGTCCTTGGTGGTGTTCCAGTAGGTATGGTCTGACTGGAACGTGCCGGAGTAGACGCGGAACAGCGAAACCCGGCCGGAGAAAGGGTCGGAAAACGTCTTGAACACGAGCGCCGCGGGGAAGGCCTCGGCTCGACGATCGAAGGTGGTGGCCTCCCCTTTCTTGCCCTTGCCGTCGATCGTCTTGAGCTCGTCGGCCGATGGCAGAAGCGCGACGATCGCGTCGAGGACGGCGTGGCCTCCGATGTTGCGGGCGGCCGAATCGAGGATGACCGGGAAGATCTGGTGATGTCCGACCTCGCGCTTGAGGCCGTCGAGCAACTCTTCCTGCGACAGGCCACCCTGGTCGAAGAATCGCTCCATCAGTGTGTCGTCGCCCTCGGCGACCTTCTCGATCAGTTGCGCGCGCCAATCGTCGGCTTCGCTCTTCTGATCCGCCGGGATTTCGATCTTCTCGTACTTACCGGAGGCGTCGCCGGCATACTTCCAGGCTGTCATCGACACCAGGTCGATGACGCCGGCAAAGTCCTTCTCCTCGCCGATGGGGAGCTGGATGGGGACGACGTTCTTGCCGAACTTCTTCTGCAGGGCCTCGAGCGTGCGGGTGAACGAGGCGCGCTCGCGATCCATCTTGTTGATGATGACGAGTCGCGGCAGCTCGAACTCCTCCGCGAACTTCCACACGCGCTCGGTCGACACCTCGACGCCGGTGACGCCGCTGACGACGATGGCCGCCGAGTCGACGACGCGAAGGGCCGTGCGGGCTTCCATGACGAAGATCCCGAAGCCGGGCGTGTCGATCAGATTGATTTTCGAGTTCTGCCACTCCGCGAAGGCCACGGCCGTGGAGATGGAGTGCTTGCGATCGATCTCGTCCTGATCGAAATCGGTGACGGTCGTCCCGTCCTCGATCTTGCCCAGCCGCGTGATGGCACCGGCGTTGAACAGCAGTTGGGTAACGATCGTCGTTTTTCCGGTGTCGTTGTGGCCCACCACGGCCACATTCCGGATTTCAGAACCCGCATAGACCTTCATGTCGGCTGTCCTCGCTTGGGGATTTCACAAAAGGAGGTGAATCATAATTTAAAATAGAGTCGCCCCATCGGAATCCCACATTCAGCAGACGAGGCACGTCAGGCGGGCTGACGTGAGGGGGTTATCATTGGCGGCTAACGTATCTCCCATCGAATCGGGAGCTGACGCGAAGGGAGAGCGGAACCAGGTGAAGCTCGGCCGGTATGAGATTGTTCGCGAGCTCGGCAAGGGAGCGATGGGAATCGTCTACCTGGCCAAAGACCCGCTCATCGGCCGTCTCGTCGCCCTGAAGACGATCCGTCCGTCGGCACATGCCGAAGACGAGGACACCAGAGAGTTCCAGCAGCGTTTCGTCCGCGAGGCTCAGGCAGCCGGCATCCTCAACCACCCATCGATCGTCACGGTCCACGACATCGGTCAGGACGAGCCCTCGGGGATGTCGTTCATCGCCATGGAGTACGTGGAGGGGAGCAATCTCAAGGAGGTGTTGACGCAGGGCCGGCCGCTGTCATTCGAGCAGGCTGCCGACGTCATCGCGCAGGTAGCCGAAGGGCTCGACTTCGCCCACGCCAAAGGCATCGTCCACCGCGATGTGAAACCGGCGAACATCATCCTCCTCGAGGGCAACCGCGCCAAGATCACCGACTTCGGCATTGCCAAGATCACCTCGGGAGTCGCCAATCTGACGACGACCGGGCAGTTCCTGGGAACGCCGAATTACATGGCCCCTGAGCAGATCAAGGGGACACCGGTCGACGGCCGCAGCGACATCTTCTCCCTCGGCATCTGCCTGTATGAGTGCCTCACCCACCGCAAGCCGTTCGGCGGCGATTCGCTGACGTCGATCTCGTACAAGATCGTGCACGAGCCGTTTCAGCCGCTGCACGAGATCAACCCGACGATTCCCGAGGGCTTCGCGGACGTCGTCGCGCAGTGCCTCGAGAAGGATCCCTCCAAACGGTACCAACGCGGCCGGGACATGGCCAACGCGCTGCGCGCGGTGATCCGCGGGGAGCGGCCCACGCGCTCCACCGAGCCGATGTTCGCCGACGCCACGGTCGTCACGCGCGGTGACCACGACAAGCTGCCGACAATGGAGATCCCCTTCCCGGAGGTGGAAAGCCCTGGGAAGACACAGGAAACGCCTCAACCTCTGGATACCAATCCGAGCCCTGCCAATGCAAAGCCCCCCGTTCCAACGCCCGCGGCGAAGCCGGTGAAGCCGGCCAAACCATCCGGCGCTCCAATCTGGAAACAGCGCATCGATCCGATCGTCTTTATCGCCATCGCCGGCGTTCTCCTGGCCATGCTCCTCGCGGTGATCCTCGTGCTCAACGCGAAGCGGGTCTCCGTGCCGGTAGTCGATAAGCGCGCCGAGGCCACGGCCGCGACAGAACGAAAGCTGCGGAACGAGGGGAATCGGCTTCTGCTACAGGGACGAGTCGATGATGCCTACGCCCGCTACGAACAGGTCCTGAAACTGGCGCCGCACTCACCCGCGATCATCGCGTTGATGCAGAGACTTGCGCTGCTCCGGCAGCAGGATGCGGCCGGGCGACAGCAGATTGCCCTTGCGCAGCAGAAGTTCGATGAGGGCCTTGCGCTCTACAACGCGAAGAAGTTTGCCGAGGCCATTCCTCTTTTCGACCAGTCCTTCCATCTGAACCCAAACTCGGACGCGACCGCGCAGTACCTCAAGCTGGCCCAGCAGGAAGATGAGCGCGTGAGAACCGAACGGGCCACTGCCCGCGCATCCCGGGAGACGTCGCAATCCCGGCCGCCGCTGACGACAACGGTGACGCCTCGCACCGGAAGCATGCCGACAACGACCCGCGCGTTGCAGCCGGCATCCCCCCAGCCCGCCAACAGTCCCGCTTCGCTGACGACCGTGATCAACAGCTCCGTGGCCGACGGTTCCATCACGGTTCGCGCCGGCGCCGATGTCGTCGCCAGCGAGAAGCTGTACAACGAAACGCGCTTCCTGCACCGCCACGAGCCACGCGCGGTCAACGTGACCAAGGAGTTCCCGGCCAAGAATGCCGACCTCGATTTCTGGGTCGTGATCCCATCGCTCAACGTGAATGAGCACCGCACGCTGCGCGCGAAGACCTTCGAGCCGGGCGTGAACCACAAGCTCACCGTGACGTTCGACCCGAACACCAAGAAGGTCGACTACCAGTTCAATTAGCCCGGACTTCTCACAAAACAGCGTGGAATCGCGGACACTGTGTAACGTCGAGAGCCTTCTCCCCCGCGCTTTTCAGCGGGGGAGAAGGTGCCGACAGGCGGATGAGGGGGCGGTGCTCGCGCTGAAGCTTATTGTTTTCAAGAGTTTCCCAACCTGTTCATGGAAACAGTCCACTACATCGCAAGAACCGACGCCCCCTCATCCGCCTTCGGCACCTTCTCCCCCCCGCTGAAAAGCGCGGTGGGGAGAAGGACGCTCGACGAACACTGTGGCTGACATGAACACCTTCGCCATCGCCTCCCGCGACGAGTTGTGGCTGCGCGGCGCGCTGGTGGAGTCCCGTTTGATGCATGGCCAGGCCCGGCAACGCGGCCAGACGATCGAGGCCTCGGATGCGCGCGATGAGCGTCTGATCCGCGCCTGCGACCAGGCCATCGATGACGCCGGGGCAATCGTGGCCGCGTTGCGTGACGCGCGCGTGCGCGTCGTGGTCCGGGCCACGCGCGAGCACGACGCCGAAACGGTCGAGACGACGATCACCATCGCGATCGGCGGCGTGTCGGTGGTGACGACGCCGGCCGATGCGCTCCACGATCACGAGTTGCTGCGCACGCTCGCCGAATCAAGACCGGCCGCGAAGATCGCCTCCCTGCCCATCGTCTGGCAGAACGGATCGGCCGCGGTCCTGCTCCATGAGGCCGTTGGGCATGCCAGCGAGCACGGCGCCCGCCCGGTACCGTGGCCTTCGTGGCTATCGGTAGAGGTACCGCTCGTTTCGCGGCGCGAGACATTCCGCGACGTGCCGCTGCCCCGGATGACGCACCTCGTCGCCCGGCAGCGCGGCGCACCGTTCGCGATGCCTGATGAACGGATCGAAGTGCAGCTCATCGCCGGAGGCGCCTACGATCCGGTCACGGATGTCGTAACGATCGACGTCGCGGTCTCCACCTCCGGGTCGTTTACGATTCAACAAACCCGTTCGCGGATCGCCGCCTCGCTCTCCGGCGCGGCCGGTGAACCGATCCGCTACCCGGGCGTGATCTGTTCTCGCGAAGGGCAGGAGCTCTTCGTCGCCTCCTATGCGCCGCTGATGATCACGGATCCATTGACATGACGGACGTTTATCGGAAGTGGGGACGCGTCATCCGTTACGAGAACGGCACCACGATTCACGTCGAGGAGGCCGGTGAAGCCACCGAGCGTGGCGGCGTATTTCGTGCTGCTCCGATTGAGTCGCGGATGATGCTGCCGGAGGCTGAGGGCGCACGGACAGGAGAGGCAGCACAGACAGGAGTGTCTGTGCCACACTTCGATACCTTTGTGGCACAGACACGCTTGCCTGTGCCAGATCTCGATACCTTTGTGGCACAGACACTCTTGTCTGTGCAGCCCTGCACCGTCGAGCGTCTGATCGTCAGCGCCGGGATCGCCAGACATCAGGCAAACGGCATCTCCTGGACCGAGGAATCGCGGCGCGTACACATCTCGCTGACGAAGCCGCCGCTTCGGGTACTCGTCGATCTGGCGTCGTTCGATCTTGCGCTGGTCGGCGCGATTGCCGCCGCCCTCGCGCGTGCCGGACAGGAGCGAGAAGCACCCCGCCCCGTCCGTCTGGCGCCAAACGTCGCCGCGGCGCTGCTGCCGTCCCTCACCGGCGAACTGGCGATGGAACAAAGCGGTGGCGGTGTAGACGGCAAGGGACAACCGATCGAAACGCGCGCCGTGACCTCCGATCCACCGCCGAACTGGTACCGCCCAGGCTACGCGGCCCGGCCGGTTCGCGCATGGCTCAACGTGCGCGCGCTCCCGTTTGGCAGGATCGACAAGAGCGTCCCGCTTGCCGTCGCATTGCTCGCACCGGTCGAAGGAACCTTGCTTCGCGTTCTCTGCCTCCACGGTGAGGATGCCTTCCCCGCGATCGTCGATGCCACCCGTCTTACCGCCGTCTCTCGCGACGAGCCCACGTGGTACCCCTATGCAGCCGGTTCGTTCGGGGTCGAGATGATGCTTTAGAATCGCGGCGCTGCATGGCAACGAGCATCCGACAAATCGAGTTTCTGGCCCGGTCGATCGTCAACCGGCTGGAAGACCGCGGCCTCGTGGAGTTCGGTGACGCGGAGATCGGCATCGACGTCGTCACCAGGACTCTCGAGGACAACTTCGCGGCGTATGACGCCATCGAAGCGGAAGCGCGGATTCGTCTGGCGAAATCGATCGGCAGCCGCGAGCCGTCCGACAACGAGGTCACCGAAGCGATGCGACGCGTGGCCGCGGAACGGAACTTCACACTGTGAGCGACCACAACCTGGAAGAGTTGGAACGCCGCAAGCGGGACAGCGAGCTTGGCGGCGGCGAGAAACGCATCGAGCGCCAGCACGCCGAAGGCAAGAAGACAGCACGCGACCGGATCGCTCTTCTCTTCGACCCGGGCTCATTCCAGGAGCTCGACCAACTCGTCGTCCATCGCTCCACCGACTTCGGGATGGAGAAGCAGCGCATTCCCGGCGACGGCGTCGTCACCGGCTACGGCACGATCGGAGGCCGGCTGGTCTACGCCTTCGCGCAGGACTTCACCGTCTTCGGCGGGTCGCTCTCCGAAACGCATGCCGCCAAGATCGTGAAGATCATGGACCTGGCCGTGAAGAACGGCGCGCCCATCGTCGGTCTGAACGACTCCGGCGGCGCACGCATCCAGGAAGGGGTCGTCTCGCTCGGCGGCTACGCCGACATTTTTCTCCGCAATACGCTGGCCTCCGGGGTGGTGCCGCAGATTTCCGCGATCATGGGGCCGTGCGCCGGCGGCGCCGTCTACTCCCCCGCCATCACGGACTTCATCCTGATGGTGAAGAAGACGAGCTACATGTTCGTCACCGGCCCGGACGTGATCCGGACGGTCACCCATGAGGAGGTTACGAAGGAAAAGCTCGGCGGCGCCGAGACGCACAACCAGACCTCGGGTGTCGCGCACTTCGCCGCGGAGTCGGACGAAGATTGCCTGGCCACGATCCGCGAGCTGCTGTCCTTCGTCCCCTCGAACAACATGGAGGAGCCGCCGCGCGTCACCGGCAGCGACGACGTCAATCGTGTCGACGCGAAGCTCGACGACTTCATCCCCGAATCGCCGAACCAGCCCTACGAGATCCGCGACCTGATCCGGACGATCGCCGACGAGGAGCACTTCCTGGAGGTACACCAGCACTTCGCCCGCAACCTGGTCGTCGGTTTCATCCGCCTGAACGGGCATTCCGTAGGCGTGGTGGCCAACCAGCCCGCCTTCCTGGCCGGCGTGCTCGACATCAACGCCTCGCGCAAAGGAGCCCGGTTCGTCCGCTTCTGCGACGCCTTCAACGTACCCCTGCTCGTGCTGGAGGACGTTCCCGGCTTTCTGCCAGGAACGGACCAGGAGTACGGCGGCATCATCATCCACGGCGCGAAGCTGCTCTACGCCTTGGCCGAGGCAACCGTCCCGAAGATCACCGTGATCACGAGGAAAGCCTACGGCGGCGCGTACTGCGTCATGAACTCGAAGCACATCCGGGCCGACATGAACTTCGCCTACCCGACCGCGGAGATCGCCGTGATGGGAGCCGAGGGAGCCGTCAACATCCTTTACAAAGGCTCGAAGGATCGCGACGCCAAGATCGCCGAGTACAAAGAGAAGTTCGCCAACCCCTACATCGCCGCAGAGCGCGGCTACGTCGACGAGATCATCGAGCCGCGCTTCACGAGACGCAAACTGATCACGGCTTTTGCCATGCTGCGCAACAAGCGCGACCGGAATCCGCCGAAGAAGCACGGCAACATCCCGTTATAGGGCGCCGGAGAGCGCGTCGAGACGCTGCCATCCACACCCCTCTGTCATCCCTACTGTCATCCTGAGGCTGCCGCAGCCGCGGTACAAATTGCGGATGTTTGCTCAAATCTGATCCCGCGGCGTAGGACGCCGAAGGACCCCCCAACTACCTGCCGGAACGGGTGGGGGCTTTGGCGAGTACGAGCTTACGGACACCGAAAAACTGTCGCAATCGCCTTCGAGCGGCGCACTCCCCTTCCGATTCTATCCCGTTGATTCTTCTCCTGTTGCGAGGCGGTTTTGGCACAGAGGGCAGGCCCCACAAGGCACGCGAAACGAAGGTCCGCCCCTTCGTTTTGCGTGCCCCCCTTCGTTTTGCCTCCCCTTCACTACGGCCCGCAGTCCACTCGACACCGTTCTGCCACCGTTATTGATTGACTTTCTTGCCATTGACCCATACCCTGCGCTGCCTTTTGGAGGTTGGGTCCTCCTCGGGGTCACCGCCGGCCCAGCGTTGGCGAAGGGGAGCTGAGGTTGCCATGCGAAGATTGATGGATGGGGTTCGTCTGCCTGGGATAGTCGTGTTTCTGTTCGGTGTGGCCTCTTTGGCCGGTGCCCAACAATTGTTGCCTTTGCAGTTTCCCGATACGGATCGGACATCTGTCACCGACTGTTCTACACCTACGGTCCTCAATCTCCCGGACGGCGGAACGGTGACACTCCGGGGCGGCCAATTCGTCCACTATGAGGACGACAACTTCTATGGGACCATGTACGTGACGAGCTCCGCGGCAGGTTGCCAGGCTACGGGCCCGGACTTCGATCTTCTGCAGCGCCCCATCACGGAGGTCACGGTTACGTTCTCGAAGGAACAGTCAGCCATGACCGTGCAGACGTACAATCTCTTGGGACCGCCGGGCATGTGGGACGGACCAAACCCAGGAATGGTCCTGACTTTCAGGGACGCGGCGGGAAACTATGTCGAAGGGATGGGTCGGGGCTTTCCCTCACACCTGATGAACCCCGACCCTTTACCATATCCGGTTTCAGGGTTCTCATGGCCGCCGTTTGCGTCGATCAGCTTCAGCACGTCCGACCCACCGCTGGCGTCAGATCCGTTCGCGGAAACGGCCACCGACTGGCAGTGGGGAATTACGTCGCTGGCTGTTCTCCAGAATCCAATCGACGTTACGGGAGAGATACTCGACGGGTCGGCTCTGGAAACGAAGAAGGCCGTTACGCCTGACCAGACGATCTACGCTCAGGTGCCGCTCGGCCTCGAGCTTCGTCTCGGTCTCAAGCGTAACGGCGCGTACCTTCCCGCGAAATACGAGCTCTCGCCTGCCACGCTAAGTAACGTAGCCACACCAACCCTTTACCCGACCAATGTGGTGCTGGAGTACAACCGCGCGCTGCACGAAGGTCAAAAAACCTTCCGTGGTGTCCATCTCGGGACACAGAAGCTGACAGTCACGCCGGATGACACGACCCTCAAGCCGTTCACCTTCACCCTTGGCGTCTTCGACCCTGGCAATCTCGGCGACACCGACGTGCAGTATGATTCCTTTTTCGTCCTGTGGGGCAACAAACGTGGCTTCCCACCTCACGTTCTCAAAGGTCTTGTCCGACAGGAAGGCCCGTTTGACCCACTGTCGTATCGCTACGAACCGCTCAGCGCCACAACTGGCGATCGATTCATCGAGACACAGTTGAGCACGGCACCGTATAGCTCCTATCTGCTCTCCACAAGCACTGGTATCTCCAGAGGGGCGTTGCTCCTCGACCTCAACGCCGGGCAAACGGCTTACACCCTTCTGGACGACGTTTCTCCGCGTAAGTCTTTTGTTCTCGCTCGCAATGCGGCACAAACGCCAACGCCCATTACGCCCCTCGACGTCTGCCCGAACGCGTGCGTCTCCGCGAGACAAATCTTCGAGGCGAATGACGGTAAACAAAACTGGTCCGACCCCTCATACGTAGGGAACGTGGATTGGTGGGATGATCAACACCTCGGCTTGCTGGAGTTCACAGCGCAAACACCGACAGCTGCCAGCTACGGCCTGATGCAAACGATGTATGTTCGGGCCATCGAGCTCAAGTGGCAAACCACGGACGGCCGCCAAAACCCTTCGCTCCTGTTCGACACGCAGGCGAATACCAACATAGGCGGCGGCAGTATATCGATTGGGACGCGCGAGCTCTATTCTGCTTATCGCGCGTGTAACGCGCCAGATCTCGCGACCGATCCCGATTTCGCAGATTCCGCTGCGTACCAGTCTCAAATGATTGACGCGTTCAATTGGTACAACCACGGTAACGCGGACCGGAATGTCGACTACGGTGACAAGGCGTGGTCCTTCTCCCAGCAGTTCTCTCCAGCACACCCGTTGAGCAAAATCTTCCCATAGGAGCACATGCACATGCCTACGCGTTACCTGGCGTTGATCGCGATCTCTATCCTCTCTGCGGCGTTGCCGGCCTGTGGCCAGCTATCCGACGCGCAGATCGTTGCGAACGCATACCCAAGCGAGCTCTCAGCCGACCAGGATGCGACGACGCGATTCAGCACCTTTGTGGCCGCCGGTTTCGGTGGCGGTCAAACCCTCCTCATCGCCCTGTACACCAACGGCACGCGCGCCAGCCTGAGCGTCCTCAATCGGGGTGGCCAGGTGCTCTCACAATCGGATATGCGGTCGCTCAAAGGCTTCAAGGGCGAGCTCGAGATCGTCGACGTGGACGGTGACGGTGTACCGGAGATCGTGGCGCGGCTCTACAGTGGCCACGGCGAGAATATACCGGACACGTGGATCTACGCGTGGCGCGGCGGCCAACTCACACTCATCTCGCCTACGCAGCGCGTCCATGCGCTCGACATTACCCTGCTCAGCCAGATCGCCCTCGTGGACCTCGATGGCACGGGCAAGCTGGCGATTCTCGCATTCCCGGGAGTGCGGCGCGACGATAGCGGCAACCGTGTCGCCAATGGCGATGGCATCGTATACACGCTCGCAAGCGGTCAGTACGCCGCAACCCCCTTGCGATTCACGTACGCGCAGCCTTTCTTGCGACACACGGGGTCGCCGGACCCGGTAATCAAGCACTTTGCAGCGTCGCCAGGACAAGCAACCCTCCGCATCGTGAACGGTTCGGCGCCGGGCGGTCTCGCCGTGGACAGCGCGCGAGTGATCCTGAACGGCACCACGATTGCAGCCCCGTCCTCGTTCAAACCGCAAACGCGGACCCTCACAATACCTGTGCAACTCGCCGCCGAGAATACTCTGTCAGTGGAACTGGCTGGAAAACCCGGCGCAGGCATCTGGATCATTGTCGCCGGCCCGACAAATCCGTGAGGTGTTGGGGTCTGTGAACAGGACGATCATTACTTCCATCCTCGCGCTCTTCATCGTCGTAGCTGCGCATGCACAGCTGTCCGACACGCAGATCGTCAACAAGGCATTCCCGACAACGCTGGACGACCGCGATGGCGTACGTTTTTCGCGCTTTATTGCCGTTGACCTCAATCGCAACGGGCAACCCCTCCTGGTCGCGGTGTATACGAACGGCGCTGCTGGCGCAATTCGCGTTTTGGATCGCGCCGGCCAAATTCTGGCCGCTCCCGCGCTGCCCGGCATGCGCGGCTTTCATGCGACCGTGCAGGCGCTGGATCTGGACGGCGACGGAACGCCTGAAATCATCGCCGAGTTCACCACCGGGCACAGCCCCGACAACCCGGACACATGGGTATTTCGCTGGGCCGGGAGTGGCTTGCAGCTCATTTCGCCAACATGTGCTGTAGGGAACCTGCTGCTTACTTGCCTGGGACATGTATCGCCCGTTGATATTGATGGCAGCGGCCGGTTCGCGCTTCTCGACTCGCCGGCATTCACGATCAAGAACGGCGGCGTGGTGAGTGCCGACGGCAATTGGTCGCTTTACACACTGAACGGCGGAACCTTTAGTGAGACGCCACAGACGTTTCAGTTCGGGCGTGAGTTCAAGAGGGGCAATGGCAAGCCATTCACTTCGACGCGGAAATTTCCCGGGAGCCCCGGCGCTGCCACCTTGCGCGTCATCAACGGCACGGGAGCAGCAGCGAGTACCAGCGGCCAAGTGGCCCTGAACGGAAAGGATTTGCTCGGTCCGGCCGACTTCAAACGCAACCAGCACGTGTACGACGTGCCGGTCGCGCTTGCGCAAGACAATAGTCTCACCGTACGACTTGATGGCAAACCGGGCTCAAAGATCACGGTTTTGATTCTGGGCACCAACATGGCAAACGGAACGCCGTAGCCGCCCGGCAAGCGCTGACGTGCGGGGATTGAACTGCTACATCCGCCGCCCCTTTCTCGAACCGAAGGAGACCTACTGCATCCGCGACGCCGCCGAGATCCTCTGCATGCCGCTGCCGGACGTCCTCGGATGGATGGAAGTCGGTGAGCTGGAAGGGGTGGACACACCTCAAGGCGTGAGACTGCCGTGGGGAGAGCTGGCCTTCTTCGGCATGGACTTCTGGCCGCAGGAAGCGCCTATGAAAGCGATAGCTGCGGCCCTCGGCGCTGACCTCGCCGACGCCATCCCCGAGCTCCTCCGCCTGGCCGACCTGGAAGTGCACATCCCCCGCCTCGAGATCCTGGCCCTGGAACGCCTCGCCGACCGCGACGGCAAGTCGGTCGACACCGTCCTCGCCCGCGAGTTGCTGGATGTCGTCTCCGCCCACTCGGAGTACCTGGCCACGGCGAGCCCGGGCTTCGCGCCCGCGCTTCGGTGGCCGCAGTAGGCCGCAAAATGCATGCGAAACGAAGGTGCGACCCTTTTTTCGCATTGACATCATTTTTTCGTGCCTTCCTGCACTCTCGGAGGCAGCGTAGAGACCGGTGGTGTTACATCGGGCCGTGCTTCACCACGCCCGATGCTAAGGATTCGGTCGTTCAGCGATGTATCATGGGGAGCAATATCAACACCGACTGGCATTTCATTAGCAGAAGCAGCACCGATCGGAGTCAGAGCCGTAAGAATCGCGTCCCTTTTCGCAATATAGAGTGCTTCTAACTCACCGTCTCCTTTGATGGACATTGGAGTATCCGTCAAACGCTCGATTTCCGCTTGGATTAGGCCTACATCTTTTGTCGTCTGGTTAATCGATTGAGCAAAATTAGCCCGCACACTGTGAACTGACACCTCCGTGCGCGCCCACGCCAGAAGCACCGTCGCGTCCTTTCGATATTCGTCGGGTAGTTTCGGAGGCCACGACAGCGCGGCGGAGGCCCACAGTTCCGTGTCGGCATGATCAGATAGTTGCGAATATGCGATCGCGAGGAGGTAAGCACTGGTCGCGTGAGGCGTGCTCGCCACACTCAGTTGAAGTTCACTAATCGCTTTATTCCATTGCTGAGAGCGCATCGCAGCATCAGCATTCAAGTAGTGTATGTCTCGCGGCACGTCAATCGCGGCGACCCTTGATGCGAGGACTATCATTAAGAACCAACCGTTAATCATCGCGTACCTCCTACCAAGTTCGGTTAGTGTTACTTTGGCGCTGGTGGCATTTTGACTGGCGGGGCGGACTTTGGTTGCCCGGCCTCGTTTGCTTTGAACGGGGGTTGTGGCGGCGGCGGCATTTTGACTTGCGGCGCGGACTGCTGCTGCGGCACGCCGCTTGCTTCGAACGTCGTCACCTTCGTCACCGATATTCCAAATATTGCTAAAGCGATCGCCAGCAACACGAATAGTAGCCCGGGAGAAGCGCTCGCGAGATCGGCACGCGCTCCGCCAAAACCGCCAGAGAACTTGAATTCACCCTTCGCGCCGGAGACCAGGAGCGCATATCCTAAGCGGATCGTGAGATACGCGAGAACCAATGCTAGGACCTTCATCAAGAAGACGAATGATAGATTCAAGATAACCACTTGCAGAGTTTGCTCAGGAAGTGAGGCGGCGACGACCTGAAGGGTCGCTGGTAAAAGCGAACTTGTCATATTTCAGGAGTGTCGATCAGCCTACTTTTCCCTACCCTAGCTGTGGAAAGTTTACCGAGTTACCAGCAACCGAGCGATGACTTTCCTGCCATGTTTCCACGCCGCTGCGGGTCCGGATACCAATGATTCACGATACCGCTGGACATTCAGCTATCGCGATCAAGTAATTGCTTTATCAATGAGTTACGACCACGGCGCCTTTCCCTGAGTTGACAGGATTCAACCTCTTCTCAGTCGAAGCGAAGCTTCTTCATCGAGGCAGCCGTGAAATCGGAGAGCAGCTCGCCCGGTGTGAGGTTCAACGCGAGTGACAGCTTCAGGACGATGGTGAGGCTGGGCACCCCTCAGGGCGTGAGGCTGTCGTGGGGAGAGCTGGCCTCCTTCGGCATGGACTTCTGGCCGCAGGAAGCGCCGATGAAAGCGATAGCTGCCGCCCTCGGCGCCGACCTCGCCGAGGCCATCCCCGAGCTCCTCCGCCTAGCCGACCTGGAAGTGCGCATCCCCCGTCTCGAGATCCTGGCCCTGGAACGCCTCGCCGGCCGCGACGGCAAGTCGGTCGACGCCGGCCTCGCACGCGAGCCGCTGGATGTCGTTTCCGCGAACTCGGAGTACTTGGCCAGCGCGATACCAGGCTTCACGGCCGCGCTTCGGTGGCCGCAGTAGCTCGCAGCATATGCCGAAACGATGGTCGGACCCTTCGTCTCGGCTCTCTGCTATAATAATGGGCAAACGGAGGGTCGATGCCCGTCGCCAAGATTCAAATCGCGGTCGGTTCCATCTCGTTCTCGGGTGAAGGCGAACAGAAGTGGCTTGCCGAACAGTTCGACAAGCTCCTCGAAAAGGCCGCATCCTTGGCTGCGATTGCGCCGGAAGCCGAAGAGCCCGGTGACGACGAAGAAGCACCTAACAAACAAGGCTCGAGGCGGCCCGCAGGAACCCTCGCGAGTTTCCTCACTTCGACAGGGGCTGGAAACAACCAAGTTAAGCGGTTTTTGGCTACCGCCGAGTGGCTTCACCGGAAAGGGGACAAGAAAGTAAACGCAAAGCTCGTTGCGAAAGCGCTGCAAGACAACCATCAGAAGCGGCTTGGCAATCCCGCCGACTGCCTAAACAAGAACGTATCTAAGGGACACTGCGAGAAGGTCGATAATTGGTTTTACGTCACGGATGATGGTCGGCGAACTCTAAAGACAGCCTAATGATTTCGCCGTCCCAAGCCCTGACGGCTATTCCGGCAGGCCTCCGAACCCCGCTACTGGCCGAGTACCGCTCCATCGTTCAGAACTATTTCGAGCACCGTTGGTCTCCCTCCGAACTGAGTGGAGGTCGCCTCTGTGAGATTGTTTACACGATAGTGGATGGGTACGGCAAGAGTGCATTCGCGGCTAAACCAGCCAAGCCATCCAACTTTGCTCAAGCGTGCAAGACCCTGGAGTCGAGAACCGCTGTACCTCGAAGTTTTCAGATATTAATCCCACGTTTGCTGCCAGCGTTATACGAGATTCGCAACAATCGAGGCGTGGGTCACGCCGGGGGGGACGTCGACCCGAATCACATGGATGCCACCGCCGTTTTGAGCATCTCGAACTGGATCCTTGCCGAGTTGGTTCGTGTCTTCCATGGACTGAGCATCGATGACGCACAAAAGCTCGTCGACTCACTAATCGAACGAAGGACGCCGATCGTGTGGGAAGTTGGCGGGGTGAAACGGGTGCTTCGCGCCGATATGTCCCTGCAGGATCAGATCCTTGTTCTACTCGCAACAAACTCTGTTCCCGTAAAGCTCTCGGCACTACTGAACTGGACGGAGTACAGAGATGAAGGCTATTTCAAACGGGTTCTGCGAAAGCTCCACTCGGCAAGGTTGCTGGAGTTCAACGAGGTCCTAATGACCCTGGAGCTCTTACCACCCGCCAGCGGTCGCGTCGCAGCCTTGGTCTCCGCCGGGACCTCCCCAAAGCGGAGCAACTCCGTCAAGGGACGAAAACGGCACAGCTAGTCGGGCGACGGCTAACTCTGCCCGCACCGCACCTGGAGCAGTGACTTGCTGCCTTGCTGCCTTCCGAGCGGCGTGACGTACGAGAAGCGCGATCGCGAGGCGGACCCGGAGCCCGCTTTCGCGGGCTCCGGCCCTACTGCTCCGTGATTCCCGTCTCCGTTGCGCCGATGTTCCCTCAGCAAACCGGCAGATCCTCCTCCCATCCGCCCGCTGACTCGTTCGCATCCGCCACCGCGCCATCAAGCGCGTCGACGAGCGTGTCGATGGCCTCCTGCCAGCGCTCAGGGATCAGTGGCGTGGCGATCATCGCCAGCAGGATCGGGCGGGCCAGGGTGAAGGCGCTGGCGAGAGACTCGTCGCTCTCGAAGAACCTCGTCGCGGGGTTCTGCTCCAGTACTTCCGGCGGGTCGAATTTGTAGAAGTGGTCATCGATGCTCTCGAAGGTGACGTCCTCGTTGTCGATCGTTTTCATGACATTTCCTTTCTTTTCGTTTTCGTGTGTGTGTGTGTGTGTGTGGAGAGAGCGAAATGCCGGGGCCCGCACGCGCGGGCCCCGGCGCTACTACTGCTACTGCGTCAGCCGACCGGGAGCTTGGGCTCCATCTCGACTGTTGACGTCGATGTCGACGTCGATCCGCCGTCGCCGGCGGCGAGGTCCTTGCCGGCCTTGAACGTGTCGGTCACGCCGTCCAGCGTGATCACGAAGACGCTGATCGCCGATCGCCAGGCCGCCGGGACGAGCGGGACTGACGCCAACGCCAGCAGGATCGGACGGACTCCCGCGTACGTCGTCATCAGACGTTGCGCACGCTCGGCCGCCGTTTGCGGCGCGGCCACGGCTCCCTCTCCGTCCTCGTCGAGCGACTCGAACGGGTCGATGAATACGTTCACGTAGTGGTTGATCTGGCCGTTGATGCTCTCGAAGGAGAGCTCGTTCTTCTTGTTCTCGTGTTGCTGTCCAGTGCTCATGGTTTCCTTTCCTTTCCGAGCACAGACAAGAGTGTCTGTGCCACATTTCGGCGCACAGACACTGTCTGTGCTCCATATGCGCGGGCGTGATCGGAACGCCCGCGCGTCGGTTGACAGGTCAACTGCTCAGCTACGCGGCCTTCCTTTCCGGTTCGCGGCGCCGGCGAATGCGGCCCAGCTGACGTTCCGCCGGACGGATCTGCACGACCTCGGCAAGCTTGGTCGGGCTCGGCGGGACGGGCAGGCCGACGGCCGCCATCGCTTTCGCGACCGCCGTCTGCACCTGTCCGCCGACGCCGTACAGCTCGCCGGCCATGGCCACCGTGGCCTCGGCGAAGTCCTGGAACTGCGCCGTCGGCAACAGCTTCTCG
>Ga0210394_10001230_pt1 | contig 42489 bp, 41 predicted proteins | sample IncBWC12MmetaG_FD_160121 | JGI IMG/M metagenome (GOLD analysis project Ga0210394, IMG submission 160121) | Forest soil microbial communities from Barre Woods Harvard Forest LTER site, Petersham, Massachusetts, United States - Inc-BW-C-12-M | ecosystem: Environmental > Terrestrial > Soil >...
AACCTATCTTGAATATCCTGTAATGGGGACGAGCTATTATGACTAATGATACCATTAGCTACAAATAGTTCTGGGCCGGGTACAACAAGATCAAAACAATTTGCCGTAGACTCTACAATTGAATCAATACGGAAATATTGTAAATCTCCTTCTCTATTCAACTTGGATCTTTTACCAACATCCTTACGACGGCTAATTTGATCTACAATGGCAGATAGTTTATGATTTTTTCTATCAGAGCAGAAACCAATCTTTTTATGGAATTCTAGAATGTCTAAACCGAACATTTTGACACGCCATTCTTGCTGAGGGGTGCCCTTATAAGTGCTTGCCGCCCCATTCCAAATAGTCGAATATATTCCTAAATTTAACAATAACTGTTGAATACCCTTGGCTAATGCAGCGCTTCTGGTACTACATCCCACAATTTCATCATTGTGTCTGGAATTAACAGCCCAACCATCACCTTCAAAATAAGCCTTTAAAAAGTTTACGATTACTGATTCTGGGGATTGAAAAATAGCCCAGGGCACCTCTTTGATATAGGAGTCACCAAAGCATCCTAACTGCGTGAACATTTTAGAGATATATCCCGATGCAGCAATTGATCCATACATAGTGTCAATCTGTCCGCCTTGAGGTGTTGTATTATGCTTTAGTTCATACCTATATGACCAATCGCCCCCAAAGGTTCTCTCTGCCGCATCCTTATACATATCTAAATAGGTTTTATCTGAGTTACTAAAACATATATTGGATTCATTAACATAACCTTCGGCTGTTAGCGCCCCCAGTATAAATCCAATATCTTCATTTAATTGTGTGGGGTACAAACAACCTTTACGCCTAGAATGCTGTCTCTTCCAATCCAAAACAGCATTATAAGCTAATTTTTCGGTATCAAATCTTCCAATTGTGATTTGATGGTTGTTTTTGGAGACATTCGCAACCCAATGTTGTTTCGTCTCTGGATTATAACTGACACCTACATATTTAGAACTACCAGAGCCAGTTGGGTGATATTTTTTAATATCAACATAGTTTGTTGCTGTCACGTTGTTTTTGCGCACAGCAACATAATCACCCTTTTCAATTTCAGCAATTTCTAACCATTCCCACTTATTGGATTTATGCCAAGGCTTTATTTTGTTCTTACGAACCCAAAGTCTATGGTCAGTGGTTCCTTCTATACTGTATCCAGGTTTGGTTGTAAGGATTCTCGTTGGCACATGACCTCTGTTGTAAATCTCAGTGGCAGTCACTATCCCTTCCATCGTTTGTACTGGTATATTAATAGTTTTGGTTTTACCTACAGGTAATTCGCCAGCTAGCTCTTTCAGTGTTTTATTACCACCAATGGTTGGAATCAAAGTGTTTTCATTGAGACATTGGTGTTGGTCCATGGTAATTTCGAATGGATGGAAAATCTTAGCATAAGTAATAATTTCATCAATAATAGGTGCCCAACGGATAACCTTATTTGGCTGCTTAGAAGGATTCCATCGTTTTATTAAATCGAATACGCAGTGTTCATTATCTAGACCGGTGACCGGATCGGGCAGGTATTCAATGTGTCCAATGGCAAATCCAAATCCAGCGGTGGTAGAAGAAGGGTCCAAGTGGAATTTATAACGATGAAAGCCTGTGTTAATACCGACACCATAGTTGGTAGAAAATGGTTCGTATCCCAACACCATGTCTCCATTCGGCTGGCGCACCAAGCCTATTGGACGACCATTATACATGCGATCTACCATTGATGGATTTAACCAAGCTTCAGAGATTTCAGCAAATTTACCACGACGCTCAACCTTGTAGGTTTCGGGATCGGCTGCTTCGGAAGCTCGCGCCTGAATAATAGCGGCCTTATCCTCTTGGCTGAATAACGGACGATCCTGTTCATCCACCTCATCGGGATTCCAATCAGGAGACACTGTAACCATCTTACCGAGCATCTTGCCTCTGGTACGTGGTTTATATTGTGATTTATAGTAACGATATCCTTCAAACAAAGCCCATGATGGTCCTTGGAATACAAGACGACGAGGATCACCATTGATTCTTTGATCTGCCAGGTCACTATCGTCGCCCTGAAGCTCGATAGTCATTAGGTCTACAGGCCGGGTCTGATCAAATGGCATTAGTCCTAATTCATATAGATCGTGAAACATTCCAACCTTAGAATAAGGTGATGAATTAATGAATAATAATCCATCGGTACCGAACTGATCGAGCGATGGACCAGCCGCATTATATACCTCACCAGCCGATGACTTGCTTTCACCAGCGATCATGTGGGCAGCCTCATCGATCGTGACACAATTATGCGTAATAATCATATCATCAGTAACATATAATCCATTCACATTTGAAACCGTAATACATTGTTGTACGGCCTCTCCTATATATTCAACGTTAACAAGAGCACGTCGGCGTCTACTATAAAATGCATAAGGTTTTTGACGAAGTAATTTACGTTGACATCTAAACAAAGGATATTGTCTTAAATCACTAATGCATATCTCGTAAATTGGCAGAGGGGACCTAATTACCTTATCTTCTACATATGAAATATTAGGACTAATAGGACGAGAATGTATAGTCGCGTATCCTCCTAGACTACGTACTAATTCAACTGTATCTAGCGCTAGTTGATAGGACGTTGTACCTAATTTAATTGCTGAATCTTTTGAGATAGTACCGTCTGTATCTAAAAGTCCCTGGAGTATAGATAATCTCTCATCAAATGATCCTCGTAAATATTGTTCCGGTATGAATTTATACTGTCCCGAATGTTTAGATAAACCTAATTGGTGAATAGCATTTCGCACCTGATTGAGATGCGTAGGTCCGGTTTTTTTATTAGATTTAACAATTCTGAATTGAATAAGTTCATTAGGATTCTGGATTAGTTCGTGACCATCGGGTAAAGCCTTACGTACTTCTTCGACAATATCGTTATCTAAATTATAAAAAGCTACACCCGATCTTCCTGAGAAGCTTCCATCTCCTAATAAAGCTCCCAATAAATAGGGATCTAGCGGTAACTTCTGAGTATCATACTGTATCACTGGTGCTTGGGGAAGTGCCCACTTATAGTAATCGGGCTTATTACCCCCAGCTTTTTTGGTTAAATCATTTGCAAATTCTAAAATGGTTTTGGTCTTACCTATATGTGTTTTACGAGGTTGATACAATGTCCATAAATGATCTGGCCCACATGTTGTGGAGGACCCGTCACTCATAGTTACACGATAGGTGGGTTGTATACCTCGCGGATGTATGTGGGTCACATGTTGTGATTTTCCATCAGAACCTATGATTTCATCACCTATTTGTATCTCGCCCATAGTGGTCCAACCATATGGGGTAAGAATTTTGGCATCTAGAGGTTGGGCCATCGTTGCCGATCCACGTAACGTACCGGCATTAGCTGCTAGAGCATTACCTCTAAGTCGCGCCTGATCTTTTTTAAAAGTCTGTCCTCTAGCTTTGGCTGATGAAATCTCCCTAATATCGGCCGGTGTCATAATACGAATCTCTGTTTCAAGAGAATCAGCGATATATGGTTGGAAAGCTTTATTAGACTCGATACGAGCAACCATGTCGGCGTACTGGAACTTCTTTGCCTGGGATTCCGAACCAGCAATACATGAGAAATATATTTCCTTCTTGCGGTCAATACCGTAGTATTCACCAGGATTACCAAGCTGGAGCGTTGTCCAGAATTTATATGCCATTGAAGTGCCGGTGGTAAACCCCTTAGATGCACGTCGCCCGACCGCCATCTGAATCTCACGGAAATGAGGATATCCATGAGATCGTAGATAATCTCTACGTTCGCGGATATTAGGGGAGATAGTTATCTCTGATCCGTTGCGTCCCCCGTTGATCCACTCGGTTAGCACATCCTCTTCCGCGCCTGTCATTTCCTCTAAAAAGATTAACTTCAAAAGGACTAGCTGACGAGGATAAAGCGCGATTCCGGCATAATCATCAGACTCAGTGAATTCTTCAATACCAACCCTTTTGGGCGCTAGTTGATCAATGTTATCTAGTAAACCTAATACACTCATGAAGTCATTAACTACCTGATATTGTTTGTTTTATCGCTTCGTCCCATAAATCCTGACCGACGAGCATCATGTGTGCGGCGCATTATCACCATCGCTACTTTCCCCGTTAGATTTCTTTTGTCTACGATTAGTTTCATCTTTAATACTGTTGCGACGTTTGGTATTGGGGTTGGGTTCATATTTTTCACCCAAGAATGCTTCGCCTCGTTCATTAGCCTTTTTAACCTCATATTCCTTACGCTCATGATCTAGACCGTATTTGGCCGACGAGTGGGTATCAAGTGCGCCTATAAGCTCTACTACAGGGGGTTGTCCTTCAAATACCGGAGCCATATCTACAGTAGCGATTAACTGAAGTTTTTCTGCCAATGTATGATGGAGTTCTGTCTCAAACTGATCAATTAACTTAGCCGCTTCTTCCATTACTTGGGACTCGCTCAGATGGCTGTACGCGGCGACATTGTTAAATTTATAACGGAACCGCGCCTGCCATTTTTTACTGATAGTTATAATAATTTTCAATGCTTGTTTAATCTCCGTATCTGTTAGATCAAGAGTTAGATTATCTGAAAATTGCTTTGCGGATCGGATGATACCGGGATCGGTATCGAGCGTAGGTGAAGTTACTGGGTTAGTGGGAAATTCTTGCATACTATCAATGATATCATATAAAAACACAAAAGGAGAAGAGGTTGTCCTCTTCTCCTTTTAACTTTGTGTATGACTATATTATATTACGAAGTTAAGGCGATGTTCTGGATGTTACCAGATGAAACTGAAGTAGCCCCACTTGGGATTAGAACATATGCTACTGGAAGCGAGTTACCACCGAATGGGAGTAGACCAGCACCGACACCAGCGGTTGTCTGAACAAAACTACCCGCTACGTTTGTACCACCGGTTAGACCAGAAACGTTAATCGATTGATTAGTAATCGGTCCTTCAAGTAGGCCAGATGCAGTTAATGTTACAGGGCCAGCAGGAAGGGCACTGCCCGAACCTGTTACAGTGCTTGCGGGCAACGCTAGGTAGGAGCCATTAGCAGTTGCAGCTAAAATAGCTGACGCAACTGCTGACGCTACGGCATTGTAAGCAATTGTCGCAGTAGTGTAGTTGTATCCGTTATAAGTGAATGACAAGGTGAATGTACCACCGGTTGGTGTACCAGTAATTGCTACCGTATCAACCTCATATACCGGAGAACCGTTCGAAGCAGGACCGGGAACTACGACGAACGTACCGTCAGATTTCACTCTTACCGAGTAGATGACATCGTTCGTAGATAGAGCCGGAACTGCTAAGGTGTTGGTGGTTGCCGCTACCGCTAGCGATGCCTGATCCGTAAATAGACGGCTAGATAGAGTAAACGCAGCCGTGTTGATCGTTAGACCAGAGCCAGCAGAGACAATACTGTTCGTGCTTGCAATAAGGTCCGACCACTTACTGGTTACATTGCCTACCTCAATATATGAGCCAATAGCACTATGACGCTGAAGATCACGACGTGTAGTAGCGCGGCCTAGGTTAGCGTGTAGAGCATGAAATAGACTCTGGTTGCCCTGGCTAGTACGACCCAGAGCGTCAGGAGAAGCACCACCGATGGTTACTTCTTGCGAGCGATTTAGAGATACAATTGGGATATACATATATGTTGATTTCCTTAGAGGGCAATATTTTTATCGGCTGATTCCGATAATCTCTACCCTCATCAATTATTCACTAACGGAGAATTGGGAAAATAATGTTCTATGCTGCTGCTGCTGCGAACCAGAATACATTAATCGATGTGCTTGTTGCTAACGTAATATTGCTAGTTGTAGGATTCACCAGGACGATATTGAAACTGATTCCGGTTGGCGAGGCGCTAACTGGCATAGCATATAGATTGTAAGTGAAAGAACTACCAGCTTGTACCTGGCCTAGCGCACTAACGGTTGTACCCGAGATAAATGGCTGGGCAAAAGTAACGCCGAAGGTTGTCACCCCGGTTGATAAACTTACTAATCCCGATGTTTGTGCATTGATAGTCGTTGCTACAGAAGTTGTAAATGAAGCAAGACCATTTAGCACACCTGATTGAGAGGGATTGATCGCGCCTGTAGATGTAGCAATATGTAACCCGGATAATGAGCCTGGGGTAATACTAGCCCCAGTGAGTCTGACGCCACGACCAGGGGAGTGATCGTGGTAATCCGTCAGATAAAGGTTCTGCGCGTTAGTCGTAGAACTATAAACATCTTTCTGACTCGCAGGAGCGGTCAGACCCATATTGGTAGTGCGCCTCATACACTTTACGTTGTTGTATTAGGAAAAACTTATGAGTCGCGCCTGAAACTAAGTAGCGGTAGCAGGAATCGAACCTGCGTCTATTCCGTATGAAGGAATTTGCCAACCATAGGCTTACCGCCAAATAAGCGTCTAGTCAGGATCGAACTGACATACTTCGGGTGGAAGCCGAATTCTCTACCATTGAGATATAGACGCGAAGGATAGCGTGCTAGGTCGTTAACACTTCGCCCACATCATAAGCTAAGGGAGAGAATCGAACTCTCGCAACCATACTTACAAGGTATGTCACCCTACCAACAGGGAGTCCTTAGCGAATTTTCCTAGCTCCTATTAGCCGCCGTTCTGGTTTATGCTAACATCTGTCTCGGGTTACCCCGGCCACGGCATTATCCGTAAACGTGGTCTATCTCCACGATGGCTGCCCTCTACCTTGTGACCTTAGTTTCCCTTAGGTCAGCATCTTGAGGTCATATCATATGCCGACTAGCTAGGTTCAAACGGATTTCCCCTCCCTGATCTAGTCTCATCTTTACCGGCTTGATTAGGGCCGATCCCCTTTCAGGGACACGATAAGGCGAACTTCCTCGATGGATTGGTTACCGCCGCGTTAGCTCGGAACTATGAAATTTTAATACCATCCGTGGGCGTAATGAAATGCAAGTGCCCTAGAAGGGCTTTTATACCTTTCGGTCACATAGTTACCGAAGCCAATCAATTGTCCCAAAACGGTTTTGGGACTTCCGCCATATGCATAGTATTGCTTCCAACTAGCAAATTGGGCCGAACCAGCACAACCGCTTTGCGAATTATAAGCATTTATATTGACATCACTTGGTGTTGAACTCGATTCCATATACAATATCACCCACGCATCATATACCTCGGTATCATTCCAATGATGACTTTTAGCCACGATATCCATTGGTGATAAAGTCTTATGAGTCTTATGATATCTGTACTTATGTACATTAGTCTTGTTGACCCATTTAAATGGATGAGTTACATGTTGATGTTGATGATTATTATGAAACGGTGATAATGTAATCGCCGCGATTGTTAGAATAGTAGCAAACATAAGCCTTCCATCCGTAGATTTTGTCGTACCTTTACTTACCTAGTCACCGATTGGATTCGGCTCTTTATACCTTAGACTCACGGACATCTACGGAAGAGTGGAATATACTCCTTTTATTTTATTTTACACCATACTCCCACCAGGACTTGAACCTGGAACCGTTCGCGTATAAGACGAATGCACTAACCAATTGTGCTATAGGAGTGAGAAACTGGGAGACTGAAATTGTAAGAGGGTAGTGTCGGATTCGAACCGACATAGGCTAGGATCACAACCTAGAACATTAGTCCAATTATGCTAACTACCCACAAGCTACTAAGCACCTAGCCGGAATCGAACCGGCGTCTACTGCCTGGCAAGCAGTTATAATACCATTATACCATAGATGCGACACGCCCTCGGAGAGAATCGAACTCTCGCCCCCGCCATCGGAAAGCGGTGCTCTGGCCGCTGAGCTACAAGGGCATACTCGGCGTTTTTATCTATTATGAGAACGCCCAAACTCACAGACTATATTTACTTACTGACTACTCTTGATGTCATTGAAGAGCGTCGTAGCATTACCCACCAGCTTTGGACTGTTGGTAGCATTGTCCCAAATAGCTGGACCAAAAACTACTCTTACAAAGCCCTCCCAATATTGGGCATACGTCCGACCTGTGCTCGGATCGACACACATGACATAAGTTCCACTCGATGGTCCAGAGTATACCCCATTTGGGTCCATCTGTGCTAGAACATTACTGCCAGGAACACTGCCATTATTCGGATCACGAACCTGCATTTGTGGATTACTTAGCTCTGTATCAGATGCAACCGGTGCTCCAATCGATGAACACGAACCCTCTGGGTGAGGATCACCCATGTTCATAAAGAAGGTAGTAGACTGTACGCCATTAGCCTGGGCTGTCTCAATATCAATCAATTCTTGACGAATTTGAGAATGGGTGAACACGGGAATCGGTTGGTTATTAACTAGATTAAACGAATCTTGATTCTGGGCACGCGATTCTCGCTGGGCGGCGGCATTGACATTATTACCTCCACATGCCGTAATTGCCATGGTAAGTACAATTACGATAGGCACAACAATCCATCTGGTCTTAAACTTAGACACTATTATTTGGCTCCGGAATAACTTGATGATGGACTCACCGCACCATCAATACAGTTGATATAAATAAATTCACTTTGTTGGGCGTTCAACGTTCCGCCATGTGCTTGCTGCGCCAACTCGCACAGTTGGCTCAAATCCGCATATTGTTCCGCCTTTAGAGCAATTACTTCATTACCTTGTACGTCTGGGGACTGAATTTGTGCTGTAATGGTTTCAATGTTCTGAAACTGACCATCAATCTCTGATGCGAGATTGGACTGATATCCAATGGAATTTCGGATCATCAGAGTTGTACGATTCTCGTTTTGATTGTTAAACCACCAACCAAGTTGCCAACCACCAAATACAATTACAGCAATTATTAGGATTGCTGTAAACGATCCACCGACAATCACCATCTTTTTAATCTTCTTCACTAATCGTTTACCTTTATTTTAGTTGACCTACACTTCTACAGTGTAGCAGACAAATGTGATGGCTGAAATGACTGAAAAGTCAAAGTACCGGGAGCGAGAGTCGAACTCGCGCACATTAGATTAAAAGTCTACTGCTCTGGCCACTGAGCTACCCCGGCTTAAGCCCTTGACAGGAATTGCACCTGCGACACACGGTTTCGTAGACCGACGCTCTCTCTACTGAGCTACAAGGGCTGGTTGGAGAGATTAATAGCTCTCTCCGGGCTATGATTCTTATTCTATCACGGTTAGGCTAGAGTTTCAACCCGATCGTAATCGTACTCCGATAGAGAGTATGCACCCTTGGTAGAAAGGAACCCTCCTTTTACATGGTCGTGCATAATCTGTGCTTCGTATACCTGTCCTTCTTCTCCCGAAAGGGCTAATTCGTAAATCTTAGGATGCTCTTCCTTTAGTTCATCTAGCAACTTCTGGGCAAATATACGTTCATGATCCCTTAGATAAGGAACAATGCTCTTCCCGGTACCATCTCCACGGTAATGAAGGTCACGGTGCCGTCCGACGCACAGAGGAATCGTACAAACAGATCTAGCAGCATAGCTAACGTAGTTATCAAGCTCCTTCATAAGCCATCTAGGGATGAAGTGATGCCTAGTAATCCGACCTTCACATTCCCATCCATGTATAGCACAGATGCGGCAGGTTGGCTGGATTTGGGACTCGATCTTACGTAATCGGCGGCGTTCAAGAATCTCAGGAGGAACTACAATAGTATTAGAAGCTAACCTTAGACGAAATAAGACCTGCTTTTGTGTAAGCCCTTCATCCAATAGATCATCTAATTCTGCATCCTCATAGTCGGCAAGAAGTTCCAATTGCTCTACTGTAGCCCGACTTTTTTGATCAAACCAAAAGACTTGGTTAGAACGCGGATCATCAAACCAACGAGCGCGAGACATGAACTCTCCTTTCCTAAATTCGGGTTGCAAAGTACCGATACGGAGAATTGAACTCCGATTTACGCGCTGAGAACGCGCTGTCCTACACCATTAGACGATACCGGCTTAGGTTGAATTTTTACTACTTTAGGTTCTTCATTAGCTTTCTTAATTTTTACAATCATCATCTACAATTCTATCCAGGGTAGATATATGTATCTATAGCCAGATGTACAAGATTACGCCCCTGTTTAGCGCCGAGGGGCAAGGCGGAAGGACATGGCGGTAGCACCCAGCATACACTTATCCTCAGATTATCCCCGCCTTTTCCGCACGGCATTAGGGACCATGAATTTCGTTACAGTTACAAGTACTCCCACGGCATACTGCCAGCCGCTCGTCGGATTAAGTTGTAATCCAATGACCTCTAGGTGGGGTTTCTACATTAATGATTCAATTAACACAAAAAGTTAATACGTTGCCTCGGAGTCGAACCGAGATTTGCCGAATTAAGAGTTCGGAACTTTATCCATTTAAGTTAGCAACGCTTATTCCTAGCTACTAGGGGTTGAAGGCTTATTTTATTACTTCGTTAATAAGTACTTTTAAAAGTACCCCAGGTGGGACTTGAACCCACAATCTCTTACGAGCAACCGATTTTAAGTCGGTTTGTTATACCAATTCACAACTGGGGCGAGAAGCTGGAGAATAGGGATTCGAACCCCAATAGACGGTGCCAAAAACCGTCGTCTTGCCTTTAGACGATTCTCCAGTGATTTGTAAAATACTTAATTGTTTAGTTTTCCAGGTTCAACGTTTGTCGTTGTCGCTGAATCTAGTATAGCAACTTCCTGATCAGAGTCAAGCTTTTTTGCGGGTTTGGGGGTTTTGGTTTTTAGCAACAACTCTTCAAGGATATCTCGCTGACGCTGATTATACGGTTGGTTCTTAGTATTGAGAACTATAACACGATAATCGGCAGGGACATCTTGTGATTGACTCCATTTAGTCGCCTTTGCCGGGTCATGAGTTGTGTAACATGACACGCCACTCTTATAAAATACGCTGTAAATCTTCATATCATATATTATGTACCGAACTTAGGGTTCGCCATATTTGATTGCCCCTCTAGGGGTCGAACCTAGATAACTCCTGGTTCAGAGCCAGGCGAGTCTGCCAATTCCTCCAAGGGGCATTAGTATGGCAGAGACAGGATTCGAACCTGTGATCTCCTGCGTATGAGACAGGCGGGGACGGCCTTACTCCCCTACTCCGCGTCGAGCCAAGTTGATATCGCTCAACTTGGAAAGCGCAAGTCTGTTGCTAGATTATAGCTCAGACCGCATGGGTGCCTTCGACACCACGGGCTTCACGCGCGGTGGTGCGCTCTTGTAACTTATCAAGAGCCTCCCCAAGCAGTACGAGTGCCTGCGCGTTGTAATCGCAGGCGAACTTGGTTGATTGGTAGAACTCAATCCGGTCGACAGCGGCGGCGATCACGCCCTCTACAAACGCACCGTTCGGCTCTAGGCGGACCCCGCCGCGCGTGAGCATGTGTTCGGCAAGCGGCCCGTTCTGCCATCCGATCGTAAAGCCGACGCCGTAGGTCGTGCCACCGGCTGGATTTCCGTCGTCGTCAGTGAAGTGATGGCTCTCGATTGTCTGCAACATCACAGTAACTCCTTTTCTCTCGATTAACGAAATATTGTCAGTATATCTTTCATCTTGATTGAATTGTACAGTGCCGATGGAGGGAGTCGAACCCTCACGTCTGTCAAGACACTGGGATTTGAAGCCAGCATGTATACCAATTTCATCACATCGGCTTGTCTGGTTGCGTGATTTTATCAAGCTAGCATCATATTATTACACGCCATTACCTGCTGCCACGACCATAGCACCACGGAGAATCGAACTCCGATTACAAGATTGAACTATTTATAGCTCCAGCGGGGTTCGAACCCGCAATCTTTTCCTTGAAAGGGAAACGAGATAAACCATTACTCTATGGAGCCAAGATTTTCTAGTACGACCTACAAGTATAGCAGAGGGCGCTCATACAGTGTCAATTTCCGCATCGCTTGTATCTAGGTGCCATATTTTCATCCACAAAGAAATACCACCGACTCTTTTGATGAATTTATCAGGCCGGATTACGACCCTACAACGCTCCAAGGTTTGAGGTTATCGCACGATCCGCCCGGTTCCTGCGCTCCCTCTTAGTAGGCCCAGATACCCTGGGTTCGGTGCGAGAATTTTGGCCCGGCGTGTTCCGGATCAAGTCTCGCCCGACAGCACTGTGCCGGTTCGTCATGAAAATCATGTAGCACATGTGTTGGGCGGCAAGTTCGATAACTTCAAACCTTGGAGCGTTGTAGGGGAAGCTTTTCAAGGCTCGCATTTTCCTGACAACAGTCCAGATGAGAGGAATCGAACCTCCACCGGGGGTTAGCCCGTAACGGAAGGTACGGGGATCGAACCCGTAAGGCACTTTCGTGCTCGTCACTTTTCGAGAGTGGTCCCATCGCCAACCATTGGGTTGCCCTTCCAAGAATTCATCATTCATTGCATGTTCATATGTGCAATTTATAGTTGATCTACCGTCAAGTTCGCATGGCATAACGGTTTAGTAAACCGCTCCAATACCGTTATGGTTATATTTCCTTGGCACCAGTGAGGGGACTTTCACCGCCTATCTGCCCGTGGGCTATTCTAATAATTAAACTACACTGATGTAGCGGAGGGACAGGGAATCGAACCCTGTGGACGCTCATCACGTTTTATACCGTTTCCAGCGATATTCCTAGCCATTTGGGTTCCCTCCAAGTGTACGTTCCCGATGACAATTTAACACACTACTTCGCACTTGGCTATTTCTTCAAACAGCATAACTTCAGAGCGTCGAGTCGGGGAGCAGCACTGCGTGACGCGCGCGTCCCACCTGCTGCTCGCGGATCATCATCGCGGACGGCATCTCGACGCACGGCAACCGACGACAACGGCTCCTGGGAGCCGTACTGATCGAAGAAGCCGATCCGAATGCGCTTCTGGAGCGCACGATCACCGTAGTCAGTCATCAGAACGTGAAGTGTATGCCGTTGTCGGAATCCCGCCAGCCACAGCTAGTTTACCAGAACTCATACGCGTAAGCCCTGGTCGAGAATAATATACATCACCGGATTCATATCTACAGTATAGCATATCAGACTAGAGTCGCCAACTTATGGTGACTCCTCATGCTCCTTCCGCCACAAGGTGGATGAGTCACGGATAGAGTGGGGGTCGAACCCACAAGGGCTTATTCATCCTCGTCGCTTTTCAAGAGCGATGCCGTCGGCCAACTATCGGCTTGCCTATCCATAAAAAGCCAGTGTGAGAATCGAACTCACTCCCCGTTATGGGCGATACGTGTTGCAGACGCCGGTGTTACCATTCCACCAACTGGCCGTTATACCCCAATTCCCCAAAAGGGCTGCTGCCGGTCGAGCTAATATTAGCCTTTACCTACTCGGGGTTTGATAGGTAGCAAAGCTGCTCAGATAGGACTTGAACCTATAACCATCGCCTTAACAGGGCGTTGCACCGCCAATTGTGCTACTGAGCATTGTTATTCCATCTTCAACTTCCATGTGACAATTTGAACATAATAAAATACATTTACTAGCTTCTGCTCTCATTTTAGCTAATCCAGGGATTTTACCCTTCCATGCTAAATGGAACAACTTCGTAGTGGGATCTATATGGTGAAAATGTAAGGCTCTCATACATTTATCATATCCGCAAATCACACAGATTGTCCATAAAACCTATGATCCGTTAAGCAGAGGGTAGGGGATTCGAACCCCTGATACACGTCTAAGGTGTATGACGGTTTAGCAAACCGTTCTCGTCAGCCACTTGAGTAACCCTCTGAGACTACAGTTCGATGACCACTGGTACACAATTAAGGTACGTCAATTTAGCAAACTGATGCAATCGGCCTCTCTGCCAACCTTCCAATACTATACTTCAATCATTACCGGTGAATTAAGCGGTTGGTAACGTGCATCCATTATAGCAACATTCCAAACTTCGGTTTCGCCTAATTCGTAATGGCCGAATCCTTCATGAATATGCCCACAAATGACATGCTTAGGTTTAATATCCCTAATCATCATGTCACACTGTGCCGATCCCACATGAGGATGTAGTGCGCTGATAACCTTGTCCGCTACTCCATAAGGAGGTCCGTGGGTTATAACTACATCCGTATCGGTATCTACGGCCTTATACTTCTCGCTTAGAGTAGCATTATCTCCGTAAAACGCCCAACCCTTTAGATTGGGAACCCATGGAATACCATAGAATCGAATATCATCTACAATGATAGCCTCATCCTCAAGATAAGTCCATCCTACATCGTAGGTAGTGTCCTTTGCATCACCAAATACTGCGTATCTATTCTCCAGAGCGAAATCATGGTTACCAGCGATTACCAATCGGTGTTTTGCTGGCCTTTTCATGGTCCAGTCTGAAAATTCATTTCTAATCCAACTAGTACAACGATCGGTATCACGATCGTACCGAATCGGACTAATATCCCCCGCTACCACCAGAATATCGGATTCTGGAACCGCTACAGGCAAATAGCCATGTAGATCCGAAAGAGCACAAATTGTTGTCATTTTTCCTTAAGTGGACCTGCTCGCATCGAAGCGAGGTGGCCCGTAATCGTCATCAGAGATTTAGTATAGCATCTTTCTAGGACAAGAGTTACTTCAAGGACAAGCAGAGCTTGTCTCCACCAACTTAGTCTACATCTTAGGGGCGACTAGTAACCCCGATTCCTATGCTTCTGTTGACAGGTGCATAGACCCCGTTCTGGCTATTTAAGCAAGAACAGAAAGAACTTCACTTGCACGGATCTCGCTCTTTGCAGAGAAAGCGCCAGCAGGGATGTTCATAGGACGATATGATTCGCCAGTTAATTGTTTTGCGAGATTTAGGTGTCTCAAAACCGATGCAATTCTTAATTCGTTTTTACGAGATCGAAACCTTTCAGGCCCGTTGAAGAGAGGCAGCTTGTAATTGTAATTTGCTATCATTTTTTACGTTGGTCGATACGTCTACACTCTTTGCATTTATGTCTAGGTCTAAATGACCCATCTTTATTTGGCTCAGTATGTAAACTAAAATTATCCACAGGCAAAAATTGCTGATGCCCATGACACCACCACATCCCTTCGGGATAATTGTTTTTATGTGGTGCTTGATTTCTTTTAATATTACAATTAAGATGTGAAAATGCAATGTTATCTAAATCCCAAAATAGATCATCAGGATTTTGAAGCCAAGGGATTTTGTGTTCAACAGATAATTCCTGAGCACACTCAATCGGTTTTTCACATACAAAACAAATATCTCTTCCGCTCTGTTGTACAAGTTGGAAAAATATTTGTTTTCTGAGTCGAGCATAGGCAGTTGTAGTATACATACCTAACATGCTACGATAGCGTTCCAAAGATTTAGATTCTTATTTCATCATCTATTATATCTATGGACTATTACATTTCTGTAACTATAACGGTCCTAAGTAGAAATCCTACCTACACGGTAATAGCGTAACATAACTTCGAACGCTGCCCATTTTTGCTACCTCTCAGTAGACAGAGAGGGATTCGAACCCTCAACCTCCCGCATGTCAAGCGGGTGCGCTACCATTGCGCTATCCGTCTGATTACTACTTGTAAGTACCCAATCTGTGAATCGAACACAGTCAATAGGGGCATGTAAAGCCCTTGCCGTCCCATCTGGCTCATCGGGTATGGTGGGCAAGCAAGCTTTTGAACTACACTTGCCCTTGGCCGCATCCGGGAGGATTTCAACCTCGCCTACAGAACTAAATCGGATGCTTTATTGAGGGTGGGTGGTCCCCCATCCTCAGCGGTTCTAGAGAGAATTGAACTCTCGTATGAGGCTTGACAAGCCCCCGTAATATCCACTATACGATAGAACCTAATTGTAACACCCCATCAAGGTAACGCTCCCTGGTCTTCGGGTTTGGAAGCCGACGTTTTGCTATTAAACTAATGAGGTTTTAAGAGGCCAAGACCATAGGTAATCTACCTTCCAAGCACTACCTGGGTCTTAATGACCTACAGTAATAATAAACACTGATCGCACCCCTGAGTAGCAGTCAATAAGGAATTGTCCACATAGTGCCAGCTATATAGGTTTCAGAGAATACAGCCCTGGCAGGCTAATCTCTTGCGATGGCGAGTTATGTACTGGTCGCCACAGTAAGACTGCATTCGGATTTGAGCCGAAATGCGCTACCCATCGTAGCATGCAGCCGAAAAATAAGTAGGCATCCTCTGTTCTAGACCAGAGCCTTTTGGTTATTCTTGAGCGCCTATGTCAAGGTTTTCCATATCTAGGACTTTAAACCGACAGAGCTTTTCCCTTGAACCTACTTATAAGCCAACTATGAGAGTCGAACTCATTCTTTCTACTTACGGGGTAGACGTGCTTCCGTTGGCACTCAGTTGGCGGCGGGCTATCAGAGATGAGAGATTTGAACTCCCGATAAATGCTCCCAAAGCACTTGTGTTACCAGACTACACTAATCTCTGTTTTGGTCCCAATGTATCGCCCTATTGGCTTGACGACTCCTAGAACATTGGGACCATAGACCCATACCGAAAGGTATAAAATAGGGCCTATTTCGTTATATAGGTGCTATATAAGGTTGGGTGGAGAATTACCTCACTCGCTTACTCGCTACTTGTTCGCGACAGGCAAAACCCCAACTTTATACGTGAATTTCGTTGGCAACCTGTTACTTTCACTTTCTTCTAATGACCCATGGAAGATAAGGGAGTCGAACCCCTTCGCACACTAATTAATATCTTAGTCCCCATCATAAATAGATAGTGGAGGATATCGGATTCGAACCGATGCAAAAACCCACGGTGCAAACGTAGTGCTCTCCCAAACTGAGCTAATCCCCCAAGAAGGATAATAAAAAATGAAAATTAAAACTGTTGAAGTTGTTTGTGATGGTTGTGGTCAACTTTTTGACCGATATATAGGCGAAGTAAAACGTTCTCAACGCAAACATATGAAAATGTATTGCGCGCAATCTTGCACAGCAAGATATCGTGTCCGACCCATTACTATACACGAACCTAATGTAATCTGCGCCCATTGTAATAAAGCATTTTACAAAAACCCCTCATCTTTGAGTAATTCAAAATCTGGCTTATTCTTCTGTTGTCGGGAGCACAAAGATATATCGCAACGTATAGGTAATTTACACGCGATACGGGAGATAATGCCCAATCATTATGGAACAGATCCCAATAAAAATATTAATTATAGAAAACTTGCTTTCGATCATTTACCTAATGAATGTGAAATTTGTCAATGGAAGGAATATCCCAATGTTTTAATTGTTCATCACAAAGATCGAAACAGGAATAATAATGTCCTCGAAAATTTACAAATTATTTGTCCAACACATCATGATGTAGACCATTATTTACAAAAGGATGGACGCTTTACAACAGGACGCCGTCATACCGGAATCAATCGCTCTCAAATCAAATGGCCACCCATTCCTTGGCTTTTAGAACGTTCTAATCAAATTGGAGTCCGTCAGACCGCGCTTGAGATTAATGTATCAGATACTGGTTTACGTCACTATTTACGTAGAAATGGTATTGACCCACCAGATTTTCGAGGTAGAAAACATACATAATCCTGCGTGCAAAGCAGGTGTGTTCCCATTAGCACTAATCCCCCTAAGTACCACCTCTGGGATTCGAACCCAGACTTGTACGCTCCTAAGGCGTATGCCTCTGCCGTTGGGCTAAGGTGGCTAATATTCAATTTTCAATCTTCGTTACTTTAATACCAAGTTGACCCGCTTGATATCGCATTTTAACATAAGTATGAGCGTTTGTCAAGCTTACTCCAGATTTTATCGCACCATGGAGACTTTTATGGTGCTGACGACAAATCGGTACAACATCTTCAAATTTTTCATGCCCTAATCTTACATATGTATGGTGATGTAAATCATATGATTCATCCCCACATACGAAACAAAACTTTAATGTTCCACTATTAGCAACATAGGCTGTTTTAAATTCTTTCCAATGATCCGAATCGAGATATTCTTTATATTCCTCTCTAGTCATTGAGGGTGGACACACAGCTACTTGTGCTGCTGCGGCACGCCTGCGCTTTAAGCTTTTTTCATGTACTACAGGAAAAAATGCTAATTTTTTAGCACGGGTAGTGTGTCTACGCCTGCTGCGATTCTTCATTTTACTTACTTGTAAAGGGCTTTTATATGGATGTTTGGAGATTTCCTCCAAAACTAACATACGTAGTTCTTTAGGCACATCCATAATATCTACATGAATCATACATGTAGATTCACGATACAGCGAATCTACATGCTTTGGAGCAAAAATCACCAAGGGACGCTCGCGCCCGCATGTTTTGCAATATTTGCTTTTCTTAGTAGGGATAAATGATTTACTCATAATCAAAATTCCTATGCTCATTTAAGGAATCGAACCTTACTGTCATAAAGATACGGATTTACAGTCCGCTACCAACACCAGTTGGACATAATGAGCTAATTTGAATTGAGAATCTGTGCTCGGCGCGACCATAGTAATTTGTGGAATACACCCACCCAGAGGGGAATTGACCACTATCACAGACCATAACCTCAATCCTATGTTTTCTTTCTGACTCTAGTTTAGCACATCGCTTCACCTTTATCAAACACCCACTGAGGGATTCGAACCCCCAATCTAGACCTTAGAACGATCTTGCCTTATCCATTGGGCTAAGTGGGCTTATGTCTTCCAACGTTCAACAAGTATAACACACTGCTCTACAAATAACAAGAGCCAGATTTTCATCTGGCCCCTACGATAACAATTGATGTTTATCGTAGGGGCTTACGAGGCGAAAGCACCCTTAATAGGTAGTTGCACTTCGTAATTAACTCTGGTTAAAACTGTCATCTTACTAATTGTATAGTAAGACTCAAATAAAAACTAAACACATTGGCAAAATTTTTATCTATAATATTTTACACACATTCCATCAAACACAAGGGTACCAAGTGGGTCCCCTTCTGTAGTTAGATTTATAACACCATCGATAGTGATAAATTTTCCTGCGTTTATCAACTCCGAAGCGGCAATCATTAGTCTAGCTATATCTTCTATATCGTCTCGATCTAGAGGCACCGGTGTAGTCACATCGGGATATACATTGGGATATAATATAATAGGTGCTTCTGTCATTGTATGATCTAGCAATTCTTCACTTTCAAAAGTTTCTGTTGTGTTTATAGGGACGGTTTCGATTCTTCTCTAGCTTAGCAGATATCTCTCTATCAATATCGACTTCGTTTAGATATGCGTAGTCTAGCATACGGATCAACACATCTGCAACTTCTTCATCGTGTTCTGCTAGCGAAGCTTCGATTGTTTCAATAATCTCCGATATAACCAAGAGCAACTTGACATTATGATAAGCCCGATCATTAGGTTGCACCATACGATCCAGATTGGGAGTAAAATTAGGATTTTTACGAAGAGCTTCAAACCCTTGGACAATGATACTAAATCTGCCAGACATAGCTGTGCCGTAATGCATACATCTTCTGGGAGGTCTTCGTGGAATCCGTGATCATCATTAATCTGGCCGATTTCTTCTGCTAATCGGCCCAACGAGGAATCTCGCAATATTTGTACTGCTCGACTCCTCCTCATGCCAACATTTGCCCATGATCTTTACATTTATACGTACCATCTTTGAGCACCCGTAGATTCTTGCCACACGAATGATAATTATGATCATCCGGTCCTATGTTAGCCATACAGGTACGTCTACTGCTTACTTCGTCGTAAATTACATACGCTAGGGGAGTACCGTCGACGGCTGAATAATTTTTCATCGCTAGAAATTATAGCACTCCCCTAGATATCTGTCAAGCTAGATTATAAGATTTCGCATCCTCCATTAGCACTACACGCTAATTCTTGTGAGCCTGTCGTATAATCCTCACTCTCGTACAAGGTTAGCAGGTTCCAATCAATCTTGGATGGCATCTCGTTTACTAGTTCAAGGTATGTATCCCGATCAATCTCTTGATAAGGTGCCTGTTGGTAACTACCATTATCAAATGGTAGGAAACTAACACCAGACATCTTATCAAAGTGGTTATATACAAAGACACCTACCTCGTCCCACTCGTTATCACGTACATATACGGTGATTGATGGCTTATGCTCGCACCAATGCTCCGCATAAGCCAACCATAGTTTCAACTGATCTATAGCTGTAATATCATTACGGAGAATAGCACGATCTGGTGACTTGATAGGATATGAAAATACCATAGTCTCATCTGGCTTCATTACATCGTCTTCAGTTGGGATACCTTGCATGTATAGGAACTGGGAGATAGGATCAATCTTATTACCGCGATTGGTACGAATATAGTATTCGGAGTAGCGTGGGTGAATGCCCGATGCTGCATCCACTAGCTGTGATACGGTCCCACTGGGTTTACAACAGGTGATTGCGGTTGATTGGTTGATGCCAAGTAACCTGGCCCATTTTTCGTTCTCTTCGATCGCGCATTCCTGTAGATAACCCAGACGCTCCGCTAGATCAGGATCATTATGATCTGATAGCAATGGGCAATCCATGATCCCTGTAATAGATACACCGAGTAAGCGTTCTTCTTCACAGTTCTCGCGCCACTTGTCCGACAAGTAACGGAAATCTGTAAATGTACTCTGAATAGTTCCGACTATGGTAGCTAATCTAACCTTCTGTTCTAGGGTTTGATTAGTATCGTCATGCCTTGCTACTACTTCGGACAGATTACACATCTGTCTATCTCTCAAAATGATTTCTGAATTGTGAGCAAAAATACCATTGGCATCAAAGGCATGAACATCCGATACTTCAGCGTCCCACACTTCGCCCACACGTACAAACTCAAATGACTCCATTGCGGATTCAAAGCGCTTCTCATAAAAGGTCGTAGTAGCCACAATATGCTTTAGCTGAGCCATCTTCTTAAGATGGGAGAACCCCACGCGCTGGGCATATACCTCGATATCACTTGAAGAAATTACCAACCGCCAACTAGCCTTGGTTGGGTATTCGCGTGATCCCCCCCGACCATCTGGCAATACCGAGACACCCTTGTCCTTTGCTCGATAAATACGCGATTTGATACCTAGACGCAGTAACATACGCTGTATAGCCTTAAGATCGGTCAGATCAGACTGGCTTAAGCGAATAGACCATCCCTTAGTTGCATTACCTTCGATATGACCATCAGCATCGAACAGGCCACGCAAGAATCCTTCATGAAAAGCCGAAGAAGTAAGCTCTACGTCCTCATTGATATGCTTATTACCCCAATCCATACCAAATTTCTGAGGTAGTCTACCGATAGACATGCGCCTATAGAGTCTGCAATCTCCGCAGCCATTCCAATCCGAACGATGCGGTAATTCATCACCAGCTATACGAGCCGTCTCCGCGATACCCACGCTGCCTTGATCGTTGTGCCAGGTCTTCACCTCGCCTCTAGCCCCGGTGCGAGGGTTTATGAAATTACCATCGCCTAAGAATAGCCCCAATAGATACCCTTCATTCCATGTACCATCCCCTCTCCATGAGAGCATCCCATGATTCTGAATAAGCACAAGGTCGTCCGATGTTAGATGCTGTGCTTCCACCCAACCACGATTAGAGGTCTTGATGCGATGTTCTGGTGTAAGTTCAAGTTCGTAACCAGCCTTCAGAGTAAGGCGATAGATTTCTCCTTCACCGCTAACCCATGACCCATGCGGGGCATCGTATTCTCTGCCGGTGACCAGCGCCTTGAATGGAATATCTAGCAAAGAATCGATACGACGAGGACCATCTATAGTCATGATAATAGTATCTGGAGCAAGACAGCATGGATTAGTCCCGAAGGCATAATTGGCATCGCGCCTAAAATTGCGACGTGCTTGTTCTTGCATACCTGTACGATTTATGATACCACGTTCGCCGGATTGAGAATCCCGCAACGATTGCCATTCCCGAGCGAATATATCAAGAGCCGGGCGACCATCCCATACCGCACTATTATTAGCTAGACGATATTCCGGATGGTCTATCCACCATTCTCCCTGCTTAGCATCGCGCATATCTAGATCATCCGGATCAGATAGCGAGATGAGAGCAGCACGACGGACACCGCCTACTACTACGATATCACCAATCTTGCACATGATACCGTGACATTCAAGAGAAGTTAATTTGCGCCCTTGAGCGTCCTTGAAGATGCTAACAACGTATTGAAATAAATCCGTTAGTGGTTCTGGACCCGATGCGCTACCTCCGAATGTTTTAAGCCTAGAACCCGCAGGACGAACGAGGGATACATCCCAGGTAGGTATGCCTCCCTTATATAACTCACTGATCAATTGACGTAGGGCTGTGGCCCAACCAATCTTAGAATCCTCTACGACGATAGTCAAATTAGAATTCTGTAGGTAAGGAATTTCTGGCAATCGGTTTGTGTAACCTCTCTCAACCGAGAATCCCACCCCGGTACCGCAGCACAGGATATATAGGGCTTCATCAAAGGCTTCAATGCGATTAATAGCCAGGTAGGAACAATTATACCCAGCGACATTATCTCTTTCAAGGGCTGGTCCCGCCGTTGTCATAGCCCGCATAGAGGGCATGATCTCTAAACCCAAAATTTTCCCTGTAATGCTTTCGCTAACGTCCTCCCAAAGACTTGGATCAATCCCTAATTCACTTATCTTACGTGTAAGCTGATTTACATAACGATCTACAGTTTCGTTCCAATGCTCTCTACGTTCTAAATCATAGTCCCAGCGAGCATACTTGGTCTTATGGATTTGCTGCTGATATAAGGTCGGTAAAACATGCTGATCTACATCATTTTTCTCTAAATCTATACTACTTACTTCCATCTTTATCCTTTACTTCGATCGGGTTTTTCTTTCTTAGTGATGATTATCTTCGAGAAAAATTCGGTCGATAAACGTTACTGTCAAAGTCTTTTGGGTATGTCCAAAGTGTATCAAGCTAAAGGGATAAATTCAGCTTGACAAGATCAAAATAATGTGCTATTCGCGCGCGTACGCGATATAGTTTTATTATTATTTAGTTTTTAGTTTTTTAGTTTTATTATTATTTAGTTTTTAAGTTTATAGTTTTATAAATAATTTAACTTCTTACTTAAGTAAGAAGTTTATTAAATAACCCTACGGGTTATTTATTATATCACAGAAAATTAAAGGAGGGGGGTGTGGGGGGACCAATTTTCTGTGCTACAATTTCTAGAATGATTCGTACTGCCCAACATTGCATCTCTGGGGAGCCTTTCTTCGATCGGTATGCGCCTTCGGAATCAACTCCGGGACAGTTCTACACGGTGCGAATCAACTTCGTTGGAGATCCATCCGATCAATGGACATGTACTTGTCCCTCATTTGCTTATCGAGGTAACTGCAAGCACATCAAGATGATGGCGGGCTTTAACATTTGTCACTGGCACGAACTTGTGCATCAAGAGACACAGACAGAGCAACAGAAGATAGATCATATCTGCCCGGGATGTGGTAACATGACCGTAGACGAATTGGAAGATGATGGCACCTAGACAACCAAACCTAACAAAAATTACTAACGCATTCGAACGTGCATATAATAGTGCGGAGAAGGCTAGTCAGCGCAAAGTGGTAGCGCAAGCTAAGTTCTTCTCGGCTATCGATCAGGTACTTGAGGGCAAAGTACGCAAACAACAGTTGGTAGACTTGGAGGACTCAGGATATGACGGGGACGATCCTGTCTCCTTTATCAGTCGACAGTATCCTGGTTGGCGTCTAGTCAGCGTTAATGATGATGGTCTTCAGGCTGTTATCGAAGAAGATCCTAAGTTTATGAAGTTCTCCTTCGTAAATAAGGAGAATTCCAGAGTTTATCAGCGGACTAATACTCAGGCCGGTAGCTCATTAGATAATGAACGACTGCGTGAAGAGAATCCAGAGCTTTGGGATCAAGTCACTACATGGCCAGAGCCATGGTATACCTTGATATATGAATTTGCTATAGCTACGGCAGCGACGACCCAAGAAGAATTGGAAGCCGAACTAGATAAGTACCTAAAGGCACAAGGTATGCAGCGCATTCTTAAAAGCCCCGAAGAATGGTCAGACGATGAATTCAAAGCTATCTCTAAATATATTATCCCGGGTTCTATTTCTACCCGTATAATCAAGCCACGGGACGCTACTGATAAGGACATTGCTCTATGAAACTATTTAAGATAGCTATCTTGGGAGCACCCGGAGCGGGTAAGACCAAGGTTGCTCGGAAGGTAGTACAGCTTCTACAGGACCCGGAACCTAAATGGATAGTTGTTGACGGATATGTCAATCAAATGATAAAGCAGACTGGTATTCAGTTCGGGGCTAAGTCTAACTTCCCACAGAATCTATCGGTGATTACCACAAGATGGACCAAGGAAGCCGAAGCTTATAATAAGGGATTAAGTTCAATCACCTGCGGTAGTATTTATGAATCTATATTATACTCAACATTTGCCACCATGTTTCGCTCGCCAGATGAACAACAGATTGTACGCGATCAACTGTTCAATAACGTTATGATGCAGGCTCTTGGCGCGATCGAGGGAACGACGTATGATTATGATGCTATGTTCTTCATCCCGCTAAATCCTAAGGTCGCAAAAAATGCTGAAGGTACTTGGGATAAGGTCATAGATGCTAAACTACCTGAAGTGCTTGAAGCCTTCCAGAAGAAGGTTATATTACTTGATGAGAAGACAGACACCGCCAAAGCCGAAAGTATTGTAGAGGTTATAGGAAAATTCCATGAGTTTTACACCAGTCTCATTACCACGAATGACGAACAAACAGTATGAATACGTTGAAGATCAGGCAGCACGCCGTAATATCTCATTCAATGTATGTCCTACGTGTGCATCAAAGCGGACGGAGATCGTTATTGATGGCAAGCACACCGAAGAATATGATTGGCCAGAAGACGCTACCTTTAAGCTAAATGGTGTTGAGTGGGCTTGCCACTGCAACGATCAGATTAACCTACTACGCCATTATATATTAGCCGATATTCCTAATGGATATTGGCGTCTAGGTGAGAAGGAATATTGGGGCGATCCTAATGCGCTAGCGAAGGTAAAGGATTACCTAGATAACTGGGATCAATATAAATTGAACGGTTTTGGTATCGAGCTATACTCACCTCGGATGGGTGTGGGCAAAACAATGCTTGCGAGTATGCTAGCTAAGTGGCTCGTACAGAAGGGTGAGCGAGTCATGTTTGTACCTTTCAAGGACATTCTTGGCTTATATAAGTTACATGAGGACGAACGCTACGCAATCCTAGATCGTCTACGTAGCACTCCGGTATTGATTTTGGATGAAGTTAGGGCTGGAATTAGCGATGCTCAGCACGCTTACATGGCGGGTGAGCTTGAGGATCTGCTACGCTTCCGTACAAGCGGAAGTGCTGTAACTATTGTTACAACAAATCTAACCCCCGAACAGCTTGACGAAGAGTATCCACGATGCTTCTCTCTGCTATCAGCTAAACAGTTGCCTATTGAGGTTGACGGCGACGATGCCCGTAAGAATGGTAATAAAATGTTGGTAGATATCGAATTGATTAAGATGGGCGAAATTCGCCCAATAAATTAGGACTATAATGAACACGACTGAGATATTTGCGCTGGACCTTGAGGAAGAGTTACTGGCGCATTTAGGTTCACCCGATAGTTGGATGGTGATTAATGGCGAAGGCGTAACATCTGAACTAATTAATGATCCTATAGTGGCAGAAGTATTTGAATGGCAGAAGAATCATATTCGTGAGCACAAGCAGCCCGCAACTATTCCCGTACTTGAACATCAATTTCCCGACCTACGGATTGAAGAACCCCAGACGGCGATCGGTGACCTTCTAGATCGTTTGCGCGAGCAATATTCTAAGAATCAACAGCGTAGGAAAATTACTAAAATTGTAGAATTACAAAAGAGTAATCCTCTTGCCGTACCCGATTACCTTGTGCGTTCGGGTCGAGAGCTTAAGACAGTGCTACAGAAACGCGGCGAGGTTTTTGGCACCGGAGATATTGATCGTGCGCTTCATGCTTATGAAGCGCAGGTATTACGTGGTCCTGGTGCTTCGCTAGGTTGGAAAGAATTGAATGGATTTTTCTATGGTATGCGTGGGTTAAACGCTGTCATCGGAGCACCTAAGACTGGAAAGTCATGGGTGCTTGTGCAAATTCTAGTAGATAATATTCTTGAGGGTCACGTCACGCACTTGCATTCGTTAGAATTGCCAGCGGTTGAAACCGATATGCGTGTGCGTTGCGCAGCAGCAGATGTACCTTTCTGGAGGTATATTCGCAACTGTCTATCTCCTGAGGATAAGGAGAAATTACGCACAACTAGTGAATTTCTAGATGATACGGGCTTATATCGTATCATTAAGCCACCCGCAGGGAAACGGGGTATTGATGAGATTGTCAATAGCTCGCGGGATAATGGGGCAGACGTAATCCTCATCGATCAGCTACAATATGTAGAGTCGGAAGACGGAGTAAACCTCGGATCACACAATGCCACCGGTATGTATTGGAAGGTACTAAATAAGGCGCGGGATTACACCGACGAGGGACCAATCCTATACGCACACCAATTCAACAGAGCAGCCATGAATTCCGATACCATGCCATCAATGGAGATGGCAAAGGGTTCGTCTTCTATCGAAGAGACTGCTACACTAGCATTAGGCATATGGGCCAACAGAGATATGCGCCGTTTAGGCCAACTAGAGATTGGCGTATTATGTGCGCGTAACCATGAACACGCATCATGGGAGATTCAGGTCGAACGCAAATACGGGTGTAGCTTGAATATTACTAGGCGAACTGACTTAGATGAAGAATGACGGTCGTAGATTAAATGTACCACCGTGGGTATCGGACCCCGATCTAGTCGCGCCCTGCTTATGCGGTGAGGAATTTGACCCAGACAGCTATTATATTATCGTTCAAGATCCATATACGAACCTCAAACGTTGGTTTCATCTAACATGCTTACAAGACATGCAAGGCTTTTTCTTTGACATCGAAAATGAAGATTAGATACTATGAATTCGTAGATGATATTGATCTTGATGCTCTATACGAAGCAATCGGATTTGATCCCCTAGTAAATATAAAGGACAATGACATTGGGCATTGTCTATTTCCAGACAATCATTCCCATGGCGATACAACTGGTAAATTTGCTATTCATCGCGGCAAGAAGATTTATAATTGCTATAAGTGTGGTGGAGGGTCGCTACTATCCTTGATAGTAGAATTATATGGGTGGACCGTGGAGGAAGCTACCCGTTATTTACGTACATTTGCCATCGGTGATACTCGGAGCGATTCTGAATTTGCAGATCATTTGATGAAGATGTTGGGATATCAGGGAGAGAAACCATATCCTATTCCATACTTCAACGAACGTGTACTTGATAAATTTGACGGGCCAGTCGACTACTTTAGGCGCAGAGGTATCTCTAATGAAGTAATCAATGACTGTCGCCTATGTTATTCAACGGAGGTAGTTAGAACAGCACCGATTAGGATGCGTGATAATGAATCCGTGAAAATCGATACGGACTATGTAGGTCCGGCTGCAATTTTCCCACATTTTTGGAAGGGCCGTCTTGTCGGATGGCAATCACGATGGATTGATTATCCAGATCCTAATCAACACCGACATACAGATGACACATTTCCCAAGTGGCTACCTAAGTATACGAATACTAGCTCATTTCCAAAGCATAATTCAATATATAATTATGACTGGTGCTTAACACAGAGCGATAAGATAGTAATCTGTGAGTCGGTGCCAACGGTACTATTTTTGCGATCTAATGGTATACCTGCTATAGCATATTTTGGCGATGCACCAAGTCAAGAACAGTTAAAGATGTGTCGTCGTTTTACCCAAGGTGTAATCTTAGCTCCCGACAACGACAGTAATGGTGATAAACTACTTATTAGTGCTACTAACGCGCTTCAAGACTTTATTGATGTGTGGCACGTACCCAAGGTTGGTGCGTCCCATGATGATCTAGGGACATATGCAGACTATGAAGATGGCCCACAACTTGTAAAGGAGCATTTAGACCTAGCTGAATTATCATATCTAATACCTAGCTATTACTAACAAACCGTAAGATAATAGTTAGACTTCATGTTCACCAAGACCGCTGATATTCCAACTTCCTCTGCAAAGATTGTCCCTCATGATGATCCCCAGGTTAAGAAGATCAAGGAAGATTTATCCTCGGGCAAGAAAATCAAGAAGTCACTGTAACTAAATAGCATACCTGTGCTATAGTTTATTCATCGACTCTATATGAGTCACTATTAAAGGATAATATGCCTAATTTCAATAAGGACGCCGCTAATCGCGGTAATGAAGTAGTCGAGCGTGGTACCGGAGGCGGTAATTTCCGTCCATTCCTGTCAAAGATTTACTGGAAGGAAGCGGATGATAGTCGTTTCATCCTGATTCTCAATCCACTTGAGGAAATTGTACGTTTGAAGTTTCACCCTTTCGTAGAAACCGACGAGGGTGGTCGTGATATTATTGCCCGTACCGATCCTGGTATTGGTGAGCGCGTAGATCCGATTGAGGATAGTTGGGGTTATACCCCCCGTGTCACCGATCTTATGATCGCCGTTGAGCTTGAGCCTATTTACGAGACTAAGATCGTCAATAAGCGCGAGCGTCAGTCGGTTACTGGATTTGGTGTAGTAACGAGGACTATCGAACGTCGTATTCGTGACGAAGCCGGTGAGCTTACTGATGATAAGGAAGAGGTTGAGATTCCGATTGTAGGATATATCACTCAGTCACCCTTCAACTTTGGTAATCTACTCAATGCTTATGAGAATAACGAGAACCCAATCCACTTGACTCCTTTCAAGGTGACTCAGGTTGGTGCTGGGTCTGGGAAGACATATAGCTTTGACGGCTATCCGGATGCTACATTCGATTTGACTAATCTATTCGAATACATTGAGAATATCTCATATGTTAGCGATCCAGATGAGTTGATTGATCTTATTGATGGTCTAGAGCAGGAGGATGCCGGTGTAGTTATCGGTCAGTACCTGCTTGATCTGAAGATTAATGAGCTTGCAGATCCGGAATATTATGACGAGATTTTCAAGGCTATCACTAAGCCTTCTCGTTTTCAAAAGGAAACTAAGTCAGATAGTAAATCTGCCAGACCTAAGCGTTCTTCACAGCGTGCTACTCCTGTAGCTAAGACTGTTGTGTCGGATGATGAGGGAGATGTAGATGACGCACCGGATATAGATGACACTCCAAGTGTTTCTAATAAACCCGTAGCACGCTCTCGTAAGCCAGGGGAGTCTAAGAGCAGTCCTTCCTCTGCGCGTACAAAGCTTGAAGAACTCAAGGCTCTTCAAGCTATCAAGGCCGCTGCATAATCGCTCTAGTTGATATCATACCTATGATCCACCTGTGATGGGTGGATCATAGGTTTTATCAGTCATCATTAGAGGTTAAATGTCGCATAAATCAACCGAGCAGCCACAAAATTGGGCGCTTTATACCGATGGTTCAAGCGACTCAAGGGATAAGTCCGGAGGTTGGGCTTGGGTAGCATTCGACGCTTATCAGGGAGAGATGTCTGATAGTGGCGGAATAATGGGTACTACCAATAATCGTATGGAAATGACAGCCTGGATTGAGGGTTTACAAGAGTTATTCCTCTTATTTGGCGCATGTCGTGTTATAGTGTACTCTGACAGTGAATATGTCGGGCTAGGCGCGATGGATCGCGGTCGGCACCGTAATAAAAATAACGATTTGTGGAAACAATTAGATCAGATCATTGACAACCATCTTTATGTGGAGTTTAACCACGTTAAGGGACATAAAGATGATGTAGTCAATAATATTGTCGATGTCATGGCGGGGAACGCAAGGAAACAATACCGAGATGAGCATAAAGCATATGAACCCAGCCCCATTGCATGATCACTCTATGTGGTCGCAGCTTGACGGTTGGTCTACCCCTGAGGAAATGGCACAAAGAGCCGTCCAGATTGGAGCGTGCGGCTGCGGCATCAGCGACCACGGCAATGTCGCCGGGCACCTAGAGTTCGCAAAGGCTACTCATAAATATGATATCAAGCCTGTTTTTGGCGTCGAGCTATATCACGGTCTTAAACCAGTGCATGATAAAGAACGCGATCAGGCACACCTGATCGCCTTTGCACAGAATGACGAGGGATTACGTAACCTATGGCGTCTGGTCAACCAGACTGGACGCAATGATCACTTCCACCACGTAGGTCGTGTGTTTTGGGATGACCTAGAGAAGTATAAAGATGGGATTACATTCACATCCGCATGTGCCCTTGGCTTAGTTCCTCGTGAGATTGTTAAGGGTAACTACGATTCGTTGAATCGTTATCTAGATATCCTCCGCGACAATTTCTTCATTGAAATCAGCACATATCCTGGTGATGCTGTCTTTAAGGACAAGGATAGCGAGCATGGTATATCTATGCGTACATATAATGAAGCTCTGGTTGATATTGCTCATGAGCGCGGTATCCCTATCGTTTATGGAGATGATGGGCACTACTCATCTCCAGACCAATTTGTATTCCATGACGCTTACTTAGCGCGACAGACTAATCAATCTGTTTATACACCTATTGAAGATCGCACGATGTATCACCCACCAAACGCGGTAGTGATCAAAGATATAGATATGATTTATGAAAATCTTTCGTATCTTCCTGTCGCTGTGATCGATGAGGCTGTCAATAATGCTAATGTTATTATTCAACGCGCATCTGCGCAATTGCCCGAGATTCGCAGACACCTGCCTGTATACCTTCCGTCCACTTCGCCTTGGGTGACAGAAGAACAGAAGCAGCTATCGCCTGAAGAGCTATTTATTAATCTGGTAACAGACGGGATTCATGCACGATATGGAGACACGCCTTCGGATGCGGTCTGGGAACGAACCTTCTATGAGGTCGAAACACTAATCCGTGACGGTATTCACCATTACTTCCTCATGGGTTGGGATGAGATGAAGATAGCTGATGAATTAGGCATCGAACGTGGCCCTGGGCGTGGTTCAAGCGGCGGGTCTATCGTCGCTTATGCCCTGAGTATCACTGATGTATGTCCCTTGCACTATGGGCTTATTTTTGAACGTTTCTGGAACTCAGGTCGTGTAGATGGCTTCCCCGATATCGACTCGGACTTCAGTCGTGCAAGACGTGGCGAGATGATTGAAGCATTACGCAAGCGTTGGGGCAATGATAGAGTCGTTGCTATCGGTACGACTGGTTATCTCAAGCCTAAGGCCGTTATTGATAAGCTATCTGGTGCCTGCGAAATCACTTATAAAGAAGTCGACGAGCTAAAGGGGATCGTAGGTCGCACAACTAAGATCGAAATCCTTGGTCATGAGCAGATCGGTTGGAATCCGGATCTAGAACCCGGCAAGAAATATTATGTTAAGGATGACGTAGGCGAGGATATTATCCAATGGATCAATGCCGACCCAGAACGTGCTGATAAGCGTGAATATTTTGTATTAATGTGTGAGGCTACCTGCTCTCGCGTATCGCAGTACGGCGTTCACGCATCTGGCCTAGTGATTAGCGATGTTGATACCGATTCCGAGCTACCTGCCCAAATTCGCGGTGGTAAGGATGGCGTACCCGCGACGATGTTTACAATGTCTGACGTAGATAAACGTATGTTTGTTAAGCTAGATATTCTCGGTTTACGAACCCTTGACGTTCTTGCGTATTGGAAGAATGCCATGAAGGATGGGCATGATATCGATATTCAATGGTCAGGTCTTGATCGTCAAGACCATCCGGACGATATGTGGAAAATGATCCATCAAGGATTTACCGCCGGTATCTTCCAAGTCGAAGATGGATACGGGCGTCAGCTATGTAAACGAATGCTACCAAATTCTATTATGGATCTTGCGGTGATTGGTGCTTTAAACCGACCTGGACCGATCCAAGCTGGTATTCCAGACAACTATATAGCCAGACGTAATGGCGAGCAAGAGGTTAGTTATCCGCACCCAAGATTTGAAGAGCTAATGGCCAAGCATCTTGATAATACTTATGGATTGTGGTGTTTCCAAGAGCAGATTATTAACTACTTTAATGAACTTGGTTACACCAAGAGTGAGTCGGATGCTATTCGTAAGATTATGGGTAAGAAAAAGCCAGAGCAGATGGATGCTGTACGAGATGGCGGAGATGAGTGGGAGGGTCGTGGGTATCTGCATATGGCGGTTGAAGCGGGTATCCCTCTAGATATTGCCGAGCGCATCTGGGAAGATCTTGAGGGCTTTGCTGATTACTGTTTCAACCTGTCTCACTCTGTCGTATACGGAGTGATTACGTTCCGTACAGTATTTGCTAAATACTATGGTGCTCCTGAATTCTATGCTGCGGTGATTCGCTCGCTTGTACCTTCTTCAGAAGATGGTGATTCTAAGAAAAAGACTTCTAGTGGCGATAAACGTAAGAAGATGCTTCCTGTTATTGTTCAAGAATGTCGTAGGTTAGGTATCGATATTCAGCCGCCCGATATTAGATACTCTAAGGGGTATACATATGCCGAACAAGGGTCGGTCTACCTCGGATTTAGTGAGATTAACACCGTTCGTGCTAGCGGTAGCTATATCGTGGAGTTGCGAGATAAACACAATCTAGACATCTCAACATTCGAAAATTTCCAAGCATCATTTAATGCTTATAATGATAGTTGGAATGCTTCCAAAAAAGCAGCTATCAAAGCGGGAATCGGTGAGGACTATGCCAGTATCCGTTCGCCTAAGCAGAGATTAGGTGCTAAGAAAATTGTAAACCTAGGCCGGGTCGGTGCTTGGAATAACATTGTCGGTATGACGCATTCTATGACAGAACAACAGGAGATTGAAGAAGAACTCCTTGAATGTGTGCTTACTGATAACTCACTAGAAATTCTAGAATCTAACTTAGAGCGTATTAGCGAATGTGATGATTATGCCGATGTGCTAATGTCATGGGTGGATAAGGCATATGACGTGGAAGACCCGAATAGTTACATTGATTATATGCTCCCTGGGGTGATTACTAATATTGATGAGAAAATTGCTCGTAAAAGCGGCGAACCTTTTGGTATACTTACAGTTACATATGAAGAAAATGAAATTGAATTTATCGTGTATGCTACGTTATGGAAGCGGGTTAAGCCGAATTTCAAGATACGCACACCGGGGATCTTCGAAATTCGTCAGGGTCCCGATACGCAATGGGGTCCATCGTATGTATTCAGAAACGGGAGCATTTTAAAGTAAATGAGTAATCTTAATAAACTTAAAGAAGTATATGCTAGACGCTATGGTAATGAATACGTAAACGTAGATGGCAAGAAATATAGTCTAGATGTAGTGCCAACAGGATCGCTAATGATGGACTATAAAACCGGTATTGGCGGGTTCCCCTACGGAGGGACCGTTGAGGTATTTGGAGGTAACCGAATCGGCAAGAGTTCGGCAGTATTATATCCCGTCCTTGGCAATGTGCAAAAGCAGGGGAAGATCCCCGCTCTTATTCAGGTAGAGCCGCGCTTTCGTACAGAGGAAGATAAGGAATGGGCACGTCGTATTGGTGGGTTTGATCCTGATAATGCCCTGATCCTTGAACCCGATCATGCTGACGAGGCATTCGACATGCTCAGAGACTTAGTGTTTGATGACGTGGTACAGTATATCGCCATCGACTCACTTGGCGCATTAGGTAATAGAACGAGTGCCGTCAAGGACGGTAAGCCTAAAGCTTATGGTATTTCTGGTGCTGTTACTTCGGTTATGAATGATATCTTACCGCGCTTACATAAGAACAAGATAGGATTGCTGGTATTAAATCAGCAACGCCAAACCGGGCAATATAATGGCACTACTATGTACGACTCTCCTGGTGGGGAGGGTTTACATCACAATATGATGATGCGTATTCAATTAAAGCCCAACGGTAAACAGCGTTTTAACGCGACCGTTGATGGCGACACGGTATTGGTAGGACGAGATGTCAAAGCAGTATTCGTAAAGAATAATCTATCTGAGTCACAAGAGAAGACAGCTACTTTTAATTTCTTCTTTATCGAGACAGATAAATACGGCATTGGTATTGATAAGGCTGGTGATGTTGTTAATACGGGCGTGCTGACGGGTGTTATCAAAAGGTCTGGTGCCTGGTATACACATCCAACATTCCCTAAGATCAAGAGCGGCGAGAGTAAAATCAATGGCGTAGATGCAACGGGAACATTTTTGGTTGAAAATCCCGATGCTTATCAACAGGTTCGCGCCGAGGTGTTAGAGTCGATGGTTCGTAAGGAACTTAATGCGAAGGCGAAGCTACGCGATATTAAGCACGCCAATGTATCGGTAGAAGCGGATACGGACGAGGATGAATGAATAGACTGAGTAATGGCTCATAGAGGGACTAAAAAAGAGCTATCGGTTCGTCATGAAAATCATGTAGCACATGTGTTGGGCGGCAAGCGTAGTAAGTCGTCGGGGGCATCTGTAACCGATAAGGGCGATGTTCGCGCTAATGACCTTGTTATAGAGTGTAAAATGACAATGGGTCGCCTACCTACTTTTATAAGACAATTTGAAAAGGTTGCATCAGAAGCGTATGAAGAAGGGTTAACGCCCATGATGACACTTCGGTATTATGATCCCGTTAGTATCATCTCTGATACTAACGGTTGGATAGATATAGCTGTTATGCTTTTGGGTGACGCCGGTGAACGAGAGGAAATATTTTATGCCGATAAAATTCGATAAGGATCAAAACAAAGCTATTAATAAGAAGGCTTATAACAGGGCCAACGCCGGGTCCACCGGATACCATAAGACCATCTTAGCTAATCAGTTAGATGAAGCTTTCAAACGTTTTAATGGTGATTTTGAATTTATTTATGAACCGAAAAAGAGTGATCAAGGTTGGCATCCGAGCGGTGACTGTTTACCTCCGGTGAGTTACCTATGGGGCAAGGCGTATGCTTCTTTGCATCCTGAGACAGCTACGGTACCGGGAAAGGATCTAAGCCACCTTAATAAGATTTTTATGGTAGGCCATTATTGGCACCAGATCATTCAGCATATTATCATTACAGAATGTTGGGCAGCACCTTCGGCTATTGAAGGTATTGGTTATCGCACATGGGATGATGAGGGTGAGTATATTTACACCGTGGGGAGTCACGCTGACCAGAGTCAGGTTGACACGGCACATAACAGCAACTACGAGTCTGTCAAGCCGTTTCATTATGTACGAGGCCAAGGCGATGTAGCCCCTCTGATTATGTCTAGCTGGGCGGGACTTGTGGATATTAAGACGATGAATCCGGATGACTTTAAACGAGGGTTATTACAGTCACGGTTTGCTAATAAATATTTAGCGCAAATCAATATATATATGGACCTATTTGATCTAGATCAAGCATTAATTCTGGCTGTAGATAAGGGTTCTTCTGCGTTTGCCGAGTATACTTTTGTCAGAGATCAAAAGCTTATCGATCAGATTTATACTAAGTGGGAAAGAGTTAGTTGGTTACTCGATCATGATCAAGAGCCATCATCATTAGATGATAATATGTTTGAACTATATATAGGAGATGAATAATGTTAGAGACATATCAAGCAGAGACTGATTACCACACAATACTCTGGTATCAGGCCGGACCCATGAGCAAAATCGACAAATTTAATATTCCGGCATTCTTAGCAACACAGACGGACCTAAGAGATCGTGGTTATACAACACATCTACCAGCCGATCTGGACGATCCCGAGATTGTTGCTGAGCTACTAGCATCTGATGGTTCTCCTAGTTCTAGCGTCCTTACATGGGGCGAATGTCTAGCTGCCGACGTAATCCTAATCAGTGATATATGTGGGGGTGTAGCGGTGATGACAGGATGGGAAAATTCTAGAGGTGCGTGCTTAGAAACATTCACGGCTAGATTGCACGGTAAACCTGTGGTATATACAGATACCATGCTTCCTGTTTCTTCCCAAACACTGATTGACGCCTGGGGCCAGTGGGCATAATATTGTAACGCTATCTCTGACATAATTGGAGATGGGACAAAGACTCTGGATCTGTAAAAGACAAGTAGACAAGATCAAATGTGGCCATGTGAACCCACGGCGCTTACAGCTATGTGAGAAATGTGGGAAGCGTAGGCCAGCAACGAAGAAACCAGCACATATGGCTGTGCTGTCCGAGGTTACATACGAGCAATGTGTTGAGCGTTGGGGCGAGAAGTGCGGAATCTGCGGGGTGACTCGTAAACCGGGCGCTAGACGTTTAAATCGTGACCACTCACATATTGATGGAACCCTAAGAGGACTTCTATGTACCCGTTGTAACCGCGCCCTACATTCGTATATGGATTTAGAATGGATAGAGAATGCCGCAGCTTACCTGAGACGGGCTACGAAAGATATCGATATTTAATAGATTAACTTATTTATTGATCATATGATATACTAACATATACAGGTTAAGTATATATAAAAATGACAACAAATAAAAAAATCCCTCGTACTATTTACAAGGAAGAACTACCACCACATCGATTCCTACGCGAAATTCTTCGACATTATCTTGAGTTTCGTGACTACGTAGCTCAGGGGAATGATCACGTAATTGAACATAGTTATTTGGTGAAAGATCCAACAGGGCGCTTAAAGAAGGTTACTATGTCCTTCTCATTCTGGGATCTCCATAGAGGGATTAACGAATTACCTCCCCGTAAGAAGGAAGCCTTATTCTACAATATTATTCTGGATAAGAAACAGAAGGATGTCGCAGAGATTATGGGTATCAGTACCGTATCGGCTGGCCAGTATTGCGATTTGGGACTCAAGTCGATTGTAGACCAATTCTACGAAGGTGGCAAGTCTATTATGTCTGAGGTGTATCTAGATGAAAAGTAATCTACTTGACGACTTTACAGAAGAGCCGGAAATTACAGAAGAATCCGAAGAGTTACTAACTCTCTCCGATGACGAAGAAGAGATACACGATACAGACGTTGATGAAGACCGTTGGGTACCCAGGTGGAAACGTTCTAATTGCCCTAAGAGTACCACCGGTCATAGTGCGATTAAGGATCACATCGCTGCTAAGTTCGGTCGTACCGAATATGTGTGTGAACATTGTGCTAAACGTAATTGGACGCCATCTGAGCTTGAGTTTATTGCCGATAGTATATTACGAGAGGATTCTAACTCAGAACTCTGCCGTGAATGTTGGAAAGATACTCCCGAGTCTCTGCCATATGGCAGAGAGACAGGACACACGGAATGGCAATTACAGAAGGATGAGAATGGTGACGCGCTACTCAATGAAGCCGGGGAAGCTGTTTACGTAGGATATCCAGAACTTACATGTACCAACGGACACAGGTGGTACAAGGGAGAAGGACCGCGTAGAAATATTAATGGCGTAAATCCTATTCTATTTGAATCTCATATATATAATCGTAAGCGCCGAGAGATTTATTCCGAAGCAGGGGTTCCTGATCCGGCCTATACTATGGATCGTTGGGGCAAGCATCCGGTTGCTGGTTTATATATTAGGACTAGGCCAGATGGTCGTAAAACCAACTCGCCCGCCCAGCGAGCATCTGGTTCAGGATTCTACCGTTAATGGACTAATGATAGAAACGATAACTTAATTATTATGAAAGAAGAATTTCAAAAGAAAGTTGATGAACTACTAAGTAAAGAAGCTGCAAAGGAAGCAGCCCAGCAGGAGACAAATGCTTTACAGGCTGTATCTGGTGACGAACGCGCCCATCGCCAAGCGATTAAGCAATCACGTTCGGTGCAAGGTATGGAGAAGAAATGGCAAGATCAGGATCGAGCCGTGCTTGCCGCTGCTATTGCAGCTAATGCCCCTCCTGTAAAATCTGAAGGACGTTGTACAATCTGCCAGTCGTCCCACCGTTTGTGGGTAGAACGCCAACTGATTCGTGGCATAGCGTATACGGCTATTGCTAAATCCATCCCAGGTGTTAACGTAGACACCTTCCGTAGAGCTTTACCAAAGCATTACAAGGAGCATATGGATCTGGAAGGTGCTCAGGTCCGTGCTATCCTAGAAGAAGAATCTGATCTACTCCAGCAGAATTACGAAGAAGGCGTAAAGGGCGCATTCACCTATCGAGCCGCGTTAGATGTCATGATTCGTAAAGGCTATAGTGATGTATTGGATGACATTACAACGGTTGAACCCAAGGACATCATCAAGTTCATGGAATTAGCTGATAAGATGAATGGTGCATCCGCTACACGTATGGTAGAAGAAGCCCGAGCAGCGGTTAACATCTTCATGGAAGCTATCCGTAATGTATTTACGGATAATTTAGATAGAGATATGGCCGATTTTCTCTCTGCCGGTATTGTTAAAGAGGTTAAGAGACTTCGTGAACAGAATGAGCTAGAAGCTCAAATCGAAGATAACATGAGGCAGCTACCTAGTGTCAAGTCAGCAAATAATAGTAACACCGCAACTCCTGAATAAGATCGAAGAGTCATCAGATGCAGAGCAAGCGCAATGGCTATTTCTAGTACAGAGTACAGAGTTCAAGGGATATTGGGAAGTCCATGGTCTTAATCAGTCATTCTTCTTAGATCTTGCAGATTTAATTGGTCCTTTTCGCCTCGTATCACCTGTTACCATAACTGAATTCATGGCAGAAGCCGGGGAATGGGGATATCAAGTCGCCTTTATGGAAGACCCCGCAGATATTCTAGTCGCTTATGAATATCTAAAAGAAAAACCGGATATTTCATTACGGTCTACCCTTGAAGGTAATGTTCAAGGGTTTCTACCCTGGCAGATCACCGGGTATAACAAGCTGATTCGCAATGAAGAAATAAGGGCCGGATTCTTTGTGTGGGCAACTGGGTCCGGCAAAACGGCAGCTATGGCATCTGCTATCAAGCACCATCAGATGGGCGAACATCGATTTAATCTGGCGTTTTGTGTGGTGAAATCTCATAATAAGATCGATACGCAGCGTAAGTTGAAATCGCTTGGTGATATAGATAGTATTATCGTTGACGGATCAAAGAAACAGCGCCAGAAGATTTATCAGATGGTAGAAGATCAGTCACAAGCGGACTCGTCTATTGTTTTGATTCTTAATTATGAGAAGATTAGGGAGGATTATGAAGATATGATCCCCCTGGTTACCGATGCTAACTGTCTATTTTTCTGGGACGAAGCGCCAACAAAGTTGGCCAATCGGGGCACCCAGTTATATAAGGCAACCAAGAAGTTGTTATATAAGACATTTCCCAGTAAACCTCGGGCTAAATGGATGCGCCACTGGGCGCTTACAGCTACGCCGATAGAGAATTCACCCGAAGACTTATATAGCGTGGGTAATTTAATGAAGCCGGGTATTCTTGGTACATTGCGCGAATTCTACGACAACTACGGAGAGAACGTTAATTTCTTCACTGGTAAATACGACACCTGGAAGAATCTTGAGGGACTTGAGGCTAGGATTCAATTCATGACACACCGGGTATCTAAAGATGATCCACAAGTTAAAGCAAAGTTTCCAAATGTCGTTCCTCACCCGTTAACAATTGATTGGAACCCAAAACATTTCTCTATATATAATAATTTGACAGGAAAGGCTAAAGATTTACTTGAGGATGATCTGGAATCGGTGAATATTTTGGCACTTATACAGATCATGCAGATGATGTGTGATGCCCCGTCAATGATCGCTACATCAGCAGATAACCGGAAGGTATTTTATGATATGGTCAGCCGCATAGATGATGGAGGTTTGTTACCTCCAGCCCGAGGTTCGGATATCGCTCTTATGCTAATAGAGTTATTAGGAGTAGATAAATTCACAAACGTTGGGCATTCTAAACTAGATACATGGGGAGATATTATCATTAATAAACATCCTACGGAGAAAATAGTTACACACTCTACTTGGTCGGAATATATATTCCCTATTTGGGAGGAATATCTGTCTCACCACAATGTCAGCTATGTTGTATATAGTGGGAATTCTAAAGATAAGCAAATAGCTTTAGATGAGTTTCGGACCAACCCCGAGATTCGATGCTTTTTAAGTGGAGATGCCGGTGCAGATAGTATCGATATTTCTGAAGCATCGGTAGGAATTAACTATAATATTCCTTGGAAATGGACTACCTTACAACAACGCGAAGGCAGGCGTGATCGTGTAAATTCGCTTCATAAGCAGATTCATACCTACACGTTGACGATGCCATTCTCAGTGGATGAACGTAAGCTAGATATATGTAATCGGAAATATGCATACCACGAACAATTATTTGATGGTAAAGCCCAAGATGAAGCTATTAGTGCCAGCCTGACTTACGAAGAGCTTACGTATCTGATGTTCGGTTAATCACCAAGATATGCCGGTGTAAACGGGGCACCTAAGGAGTCGTATAGCTCCCCAAATACAATAGGATGAGTAACGTGGTATACATTGCCATCGATATCAACAGCCGTTAGTGTCACCTGTACTTCGGTCGGCGCGGCCAAGCTACCGTCAGAGTAGTTTAAAGTTCCCGTATACCAATATTGCGTTTCAACTAGTGGTCCCTCTGCTTCAATACCATTCCCTAGATCCCAGTGAAAACTTACTATATTAGCGCCCTTACTGCTAGGTTTACCTTCCGTTAATGTATCCATAGCATCAAAGGTTACATTAGTAGCTGTAAAAGCCGAAAGTGGTAATTCAAGAGTAATCCATCGAGGATCATATATATCTGTACCGCTCGTAAATGTCTGATTAGTGCCGCCACTATATCCATCGATCACAAAGCAACATTCAAATGTATTGCCGGATATAGCTGCTGCCCCACCGCTTGTAATAGTGTAACCGATTAAGGCCCAGTGTGTCGGTCCTGTGCCAATGTATAGAGTCCCGACAGGGATAGGATATTGCCATTTTGGTACCTCAAATGACGTACCGGCCAAATTAGAGCCACCTCCACCGACAAAGGATGATGCATCTGCTACTGTGATTGTGAATGGCGTAGACTTACTAGAAGGAGTAGTAAACCCGGTTATTGTAGATAATCCGTAAGGTACGGTAAATTCCCCAATCGTGGTTTCTAAGGGAGTGAGTATGCTAGCGGATCGCCAAGAGAAATCTACTGGCGAGTTAATCAGTGGTGCAGGAATATGGTTGATAATAGGCATTGTGAATTTATGAATTATAAACTAAGAAGGGTCGTACCATACCCTCTGTTATTAAAGTTATCGACAACCGCTGCCGTTGCGTAGTATTGACCTATATCGGTGGCACCCTGAGTATATGTGTATATCCGTGTAGTATTAGGCTCCCCTTGAATCCATTGATCAAATGCATATCCGCCATCACCAAATGACCATTCAATATTATAGATGGTGCCTGTATCAGAAGTAATATCTGCGGTGAACATAAATGTGTCACCACCAAGAGATGTAGCCGTGACGGTTATATCTGACGATGGAATTACTATAGGATCGGTTGTATCAGCTACTATGCGACCTAGTTGGGCGTAATTAGGAACTACGGTATAACCATTGTAAATCTCAGCATCTTGTTGAAGTGCCTGGGCACGCACCTGGAGTGCATATCCCGGTTGATCGAATCTGATTCCCGAATTGTTAGCATTCACCGTACTACTAAATGGTACCCACGGAGCTAAATCCTTTATATAAGGATTATTGTCTGTAACGCGCCCGGACCAAGATACCGCCTCCGATGTAATTTGTAAATTATCAATCCATGCGGTAGTAGCTCCACCACCAACGTAGAGCACGGCGAATTTATACAATCCCGATGGGATAAGTCTGTTAATAGGAACGGGTGTGGACAAAATAGTATTAATATTCTCGGTGAGAACAAACGGAGTTACATTAGGATTCACCAGTACGCTAATCACACCATGATTCCACTTATTAGGGACAATTGAAGGTAGTTGCAGCGGTATACCATATCCTTGTTCGTTAATCAATAAACCAATGAAGGGGTTTAGTGTATTAGCTATCGCGCTGGATTCAATCCATATATCAAAGCTGGCACTGATAGCATTATAATCTGTAATTCCAGATATATCATCTCCAATTGGAGTAAGAGGTTGGGTAGTCAACCCTTGAAAAGTCTCCGTAGCTGCGCTTTGGCCAAATACTATTCTAGAACTTTGGCCTGTCGTAGTGCGTCCCGAATCCAAAGTAACAGTAGGTGTTATGCCGTCTGAACTAGTGACCGTCATGAATGGAGGATAGAATAATTGTGTAGGAGGGGTATTCTGGGCGTATAGCTGGGCA
>Ga0210394_10001231_pt1 | contig 42441 bp, 36 predicted proteins | sample IncBWC12MmetaG_FD_160121 | JGI IMG/M metagenome (GOLD analysis project Ga0210394, IMG submission 160121) | Forest soil microbial communities from Barre Woods Harvard Forest LTER site, Petersham, Massachusetts, United States - Inc-BW-C-12-M | ecosystem: Environmental > Terrestrial > Soil >...
GCGCGAACCGTAAGGCGGACCACGCGCGCGGCCCAAGCGACATGAGACCATTGAGCGCCGGCGCGGCGCCGGCTTGCGCCGCCTCGGCGGCCAGGCCGTCGAATGCGGAAGCCGCCGCCGCCAGATCGAGGATCTGATCGCCGATCGCAACGCCGACGCGCGGAAGCGCGTCCGCCGCCGGCCGAAAGACGCCGAACGGCAGATTCTGCACCGGGAATTCGTTCTCGGGCGCGTTTGCGCTCTCCACCCAACTGCGCCGCGCCGGATCGTGCGTTTCGTCGAGCGGCGTCATACGCCGCCATGCAAGTGCAGCTCGCGCCGGCGCAGATTGTCGCTGAGCCGCCGCTTGCCCTCGGCGTCGATTGCCCGCGCCAGCTCGGGATGATGCGCCATCAGGGTGCGGAAATCGGCGAGGTCGAGAATGAGCAGGGTCGAGGCCTCGGTGGTCGACACGTTGGCGGTGCGGATCAGATCGCCGAGCAAAGCGAGCTCGCCGAAAAAGGCGCCCGGGCCGAGCCGGACCGGCGTCGGGCTGACATCGACCACCACCTCGCCCTCGGCGATGAAATACATGCAGTCGCCGACCCGGCCGTGGCGAATGACGGCGGTGCGCGCCGGCACCTCGACGCGGCGCAGCATGTGGGTGATCTCGGTGAACGCCGCCGGGTCGAGCGTCTGGAAGAACGGCACCTTGCTGACCAAGTCCCAGGTCTGGATGAAATGCCGCCGCCGGCTTTCGGCGGCGAAGCCGGTGGCGAGGATGCCGGTCCACAAGCCGAAGGTGGCGATGCCGCAGATCATCACCAACGCGCCGAGCAAATGGCCGAGATGCGTATGCGGCACCTCGTCGCCATAGCCGGTGGTGGTCAGCGTGACCACCGCCCACCACAACGCCGACGGCAGCGAGCCGAACGCCCCCGGCTGGCCCTCGCGCTCGATCACGTGCATGGCGGCGGAGGCGAGGAAGAGCGCGATCAGAAACAGCACCAGGACGCTGGCCAGCGCCTTGGCCTCGAGCACGAACACGCGGCCGAGCTGGGCGAAGCCCGACGAATATTGCGCGAGCTTGAGCACCCAAAGCGAGGCAAACAGCCAGGCCGTCGGTGGCGGCACGCCGCAAAGGAGAGCGATCGGAACCGGGAACACCGAGAGCAGATCGACCCAACGTGACGGCGAGCGCAGATAGCGCCGCACCGATCCGGCGGCAAACGCGGCGCTCGCCCAAAACGCGCTCTCGACGGCAAACCAGGAAAGGCAGCACCACAAGCACGCCGCCAGCCACCCGCCGATCGAGGCGCGCAAATCCGGCACAGTGAACGCCGTCATCGCGGTCAGGCCGAGAAAGAGAACCAGGTGACTCGGCAGCGAGGACACGCGGAGGAAGCGCAACCGCTTGGTAAAATGCGCGAGTGCGGTGCGCGCGCCCCTCGACATGATCCTTGCCTCGCTATCCATGGTTTCTCGGCCGGTGCATCTGATCCGCAGCCCAGGCAAAACTACGCCGTCGGCCCTCGCGTCGCCAGCCGAAATTACCGCAAAAGCTGACGATAAAGGCCGGCGAACGCATGCACGTGCTTAATTTCGCGAACAGATATCGTTACACTCGCGCCTTCGACTCGGCCGCGCTCGCCCTCCTTCCGGGACCGCCATGAAGCAACAGCAGATCTCGCGCGTGGAGCTGGCGAGCTATCTCATTTCTCCCGCGCTCCTGGTGATGCTGGTGCTGATGACGGCCGAGGCGATGCTCGCCGCCGCGACCACCTGGCTCGTCATCAATGCCGGGCGCAAGGTCGCGCTCGGCGAATTCCTGCTCAGCGATCTGATCTGGATCCTCACCGCGCAATCGGCGTCGTACGTCGCCGGCGTGATCAGCTGGATATTCGCCGAGCGCGCCGGCTATCGCGGCTTCGGCAAATTCATGCTGCGCTTCGCGCGCGAAAACCGCGGCAAGGTCAAGCTGTTCGGCGACCGGCCGGCGCGCGAACGGGTCGAGCCGTTTCTGACCGGCGAGGCGTTCCAGTGTTTCTTCAACTTGATCTACGAGCTCGAATTCGCGCTCAAGCTGCTTCTCGGGCTGGTGTTCAACGCCATCGTGCTCGGCGTGGAAATCAACATCAGCCTACCATTCGCCTATGTCGGCGCCTTCGCCGCGCTGTTGCTGATGCAATGGGCGCTGCAGACCCCGATCACGCGCACCTATCTTGAAAACCAGCGCATGAACAATCGGGTGACCGCGCAGGGCTACACCGCCTGGGACAACATCTTCAGCGGCAACCGCTATAATCTGCGGCTCTGGCTCGCCGGCTTCAAGACCCGGCTGCGCGAGGCGCTCACCGCGCAGCTGCGCGCGATCGTGGCGCGCGAAGGCATGAGCGCGATGAGCGGCATCATCAGCCTCGCCGTGGTCTTCGCCACCATGACCGTGGTCGCCGTGCACAATGTCGGCAATATGGCGGTGCTCATCGCGCTGGCGACGACGCTGCCGCGGCAGATCGAGATGACCTACGAGCTGCATCTGCTCGCCACCGGCTGGAACGATCTGATCGCGGTGTGGACGCGCTTCGGCGGGGTCGCCGCCAACATGCAGCCGCAGCCCGAGCCGGATTTCGACGACCGCATCGATTTCGACCGGCTGGTGCTGCGCGAAGGCGAGGACGCGAACGTCGTGTCCTCGGTCAACGATGCGCTGCGCATCGTGCTGGCGCAGCCGACCGGCCGCATCAACATCCGCGGCGCCAACGGCACCGGCAAATCCTCGCTGCTCGCCAGCCTCAAGACCGAGATGAAAAAGCGCGCCTATTACTGGCCGCCGTCGGACCGGCTCGCCTTCGCGTTTGCCGGCGGCGTCGTCCCGGTCGAGATCGACGGCGGTGAGGAGGATGAAGCGATCGTCGTCGCCGACACGACCGACCAGAAGCTCGGCTTCTCCTCCGGCGAGCGTCAGCTCAAATCGCTCGAGGAGATCGTGAACGCGACCGATGCGCAGGTGTACCTGCTCGATGAATGGGACGCCAATCTCGATGCGGCGAACAAAGCGAAGGCCGACGCGCTCCTCGATGCGCTCGCGGCCCGCGCCCGCGTGGTGGAAATCTCCCACCGCGATCGCCCGGCGTGATCAGCTTCTGTCAACTCGCTTTGCGGAGCTGCGGATCCTCGGCGCCCAGGGTGATGCCGAAAACTTCGGCCAGACCGCGTTCGCCCTTGGGCAAGATTTTCAGCGCGCGCGAATCGCGGATCCGCGCGATCCAGCCGAGATCGAAACAACGATTCGCGAGAGCCGCGCCAAGCGCGCCGGCAAGGTGCGGCCGCCGCTCGCTCCAGTCGAGGCAGGGCCGGCAGAAGGTGCGGCGGCCTTGTCCGACTTCCTCGACCAGGATCCCGAAGCCGGACAGGAACGTCTCGCCGGTCGGCGTGACCATTCCGCCGTCTTCCGTCAGCACGATGTGCTTGCCGCGGGTCAGGGCGTCGGTGAGAGCGACCCCGAGGCGGCCGGCGACATGGTCGTAACAGGTGCGCGCCGTGCGCAGCTCGTCACCGCCGTTCCAGCGCGGCCGGTAACGCTGCGGCCCATCGGCGGCAACCACCATGATGCCTTCGATCATGCGCGCGATCTTCGGCGAGCCCAGGCGGAAGTAGGAGTGCCGGCCTTGCTTGGTGAGCGACAGGAGATTCGCTTGCGTAAGCCGGGCGAGATGCTCGCTTGCCGTCTGCGGTGACACGCCGGCGACATAGGCGAGCTCGCTCGCCGTCAGCGCGCGGCCGTCGATCAATGCCATCAGTATGTTGGCGCGCGCCGGATTGCCGACCAGCGCGGCGACCTCGGCGACGGCGGGCTGACTTCCATCCATGACCAACACATAGACGGGCCGAGCCTCGACTTCCAGGGACGACGCTTCGGGTATTCCCGAAGTGTCATCCCTAGCGCCGCGTTCCCTCGCCGGGCGAATTGACTACATTGCCACGACCGGCTGCGCGGCCAGCGCCGGCTCGCGCGGCGCCACACCGGAAAACATCGAGCCCTCCTTGAACCACGAGGCCGGCGCCGAGTGGCCCCACAGGGTCTGCCGGCGCGGGTCGGTGAGCGACCAGCGGATCGGCGCGTGATCCGGATCGACGGTGAGATAGTCGCAGGTGAACAGCTCGACCCGGTGGCCGTCAGGATCGCGCACGTAGAGGAAGAAGGCATTGGAAATGCCGTGCCGGCCGGGGCCGCGTTCCATGTTGGCGAGATAGCCGCAGGTCGCCATCACGTCGCAGATGTGGATGATGTCGAGAACACCTGCGGTCCACAGCCCGACATGATGCAGCCGCGGCCCGGCGCCGTTGGTGAAGGCGAGATCGTGCACATTGCCCTTGCGGTGCAGCCACACCGCCCAAAGCTTCGGGTCGGCACCGTCGGTCTCGGTGTATTCGGTCAGACGGAAGCCCAGCGCGGAATAGAAGTCGTAGCTCGCCTGCACGTCGGGCGTGAAGCAATTGAGATGATCGATGCGCTGGATGCGCGCGCCCTGATGCGCGGCGTAATTCTGCAGCATGCACTCGGATTGTTGCATTTGCGCATAGAGGTCGAGCGGCGTGCCAAAAATGTCGGCCGTGCGCAGGGTGCGGCCTTGGTGCGGCACCTCGGGGAACGCGGTCGGCAGGTTGCGGCGGGCGAACCAGGAGGCGGCGCGGTCGAGGTCCTCTTCGCTTGCGAGCTTGAAGCCGAGGGCCCGCACCTCGGCCGTGCGCGAGCGCCGCAGCACGATCGAGTGATGATTGCGTTCCTCGACGCCGCGGAGATAGAGGGCGTCGGGCGTTTCGTCGCTGACCAGGAGGCCGAGGCAATCGACGTAGAAGGCGCGCGAGCGCGCGAGGTCGGCGATGCCGAGTTCCACATGGCTCGCACGCACGACATTGAACGGCGGGTCGAAGAGCGGATTGCGGATCGGCATGGCCGGTCGCCGTTGACGGTTGTTGCGCCGACTTCTAACACATCGCGCGACGGGCGGAAGTCAGTGCGCGGCGGCGCGGGAGATGACATGCGGCTTGCAAGCTATAATCTGCGTGGGCGGCCGAGTTTCGGGGCGGTCGTCGGCGATGCCATTGTGGATCTGCGCGCACGGCTCAGCCGTTTCGCGACCCTGCTCGAAGTGTTTCACGCCGGCGCGCTGCCGGAAGCGCAGGCGGCCGCGACCGGCGTGCGTCCCGACATCCGGCTTGACGAAGTCGAGCTGCTGCCGCCGCTCTCGGCGCCGGAAAAAATCCTGTGCTGCGGCATCAACTACGCCAAACGCGGTGCCGATTACGCGCTAACCGAAAACCCGAAATATCCGAGCATGTTCTACCGCGCGCCGAATTCGCTGGTCGGGCACGGGCAGAAGCTGGTTCGGCCGAAGGTCTCCGAACAGCTCGACTACGAAGGCGAGATCGCGATCGTGATCGACCGCGAGTGCAAGCACGTGGCGAAGGAAGACGCGCTCGGGACCATTGCCGGCTTTACTTTATGCAACGAAGGCACGATCCGCGATTGGCTGCGCCATGGGCAGTTCAACGTCACCCAGGGCAAGAATTTCGACTCGAGCGGCAGCATCGGGCCGTGGATCGAAACCGGGATCGATCCGGCAAAACCGCTGCACCTCATCGTGCGCAAGAACGGCGAGGTGACACAGGACGATACCACCGCCAGCATGATCTATTCCTTCGCCGATCTCATCGCCTACATCACGACGTTCATGACGCTCAAGCCGGGCGACATCATCGTCACCGGCACGCCGGTGAAGAAAGAGCCGAAGAGCGACCGGCCGGTCTGGCTCAAGCCGGGCGACACGATCGAAGTCGAATGCCCGGAGATCGGCGTGCTGCGCAATTCCGTGGTGGCCGAGGCGTGACCGCGACCGGCCCAGCGGCGTGCGTGATCGGCTGGCCGGTCGACCACTCGCGCTCGCCGCTCATTCACAATTACTGGCTGAAGCGTTACGGCATCGTCGGCGAATACCGCCGCGAGGCGGTGCCGCCGCAGGAATTCGCCGCCTTCGCCGGCTCGCTGGCCGCACGCGGCTATGTCGGCGCCAACGTGACGCTGCCGCACAAGGAGGCGGCGCTGGCGCTGTCGCAACCGGACGACCGTGCGCGCGCGGTCGGCGCGGCCAACACGCTGTGGCTCGACGGCGGCGTGTTGCGTTCGAGCAATACCGACGTCGAAGGATTTCTAGACAATCTCGATGCGAGCGCGCCGCATTGGGATCGGGGCCTGAACGAAGCCGTCGTGCTCGGCGCCGGCGGCGCGGCGCGCGCGGTGATCTACGGGCTGCTCACTCGCGGGGTCGAGCGGCTCGTTCTCGTCAACCGCACGCGAAGCCGGGCGGAGCTTTTGCGCCGGACATTCGGTGCGCGGATCGAGGTCGCCGGCTGGGACGTGCTCGACGCCACGCTCACCGATGCAGCGCTGCTGGTGAACACCACCACGCTCGGCATGCAGGGTCAGCCCGCGCTGGCTGCCAAGCTGGCGCGGCTGCCGCGTCATGCCGTTGTCGCCGATCTTGTCTACGTGCCGGTGCGCACGCCGCTCATTACGGCGGCGCAAGCGCGCGCGCTACGCACCGCCGACGGGCTCGGCATGCTGCTGCATCAGGCGGTGCGCGGCTTTGCGCTTTGGTTCGGCCGGACTCCGGAGGTGACGCCGGAGTTGCGCGCGCTGCTCGAGGCCGATCTCGGCTCGGCGACGGCAAAACCTTGACGCCGGGATAACGTAGTTGTGTTCGCGGCCGTCAAACGCCTTCCGGTACCATCATGGCGTTGAGACCAATCCGGTTGGGAGGAGACGATGACGATGAAAATGCTGAAGATTGCCGGGGCGAGCGCCTTGGCTTTGCTGCTCGCCGCTTCACTGGCGGCGGCGCAGACCCCGCTGCGCGTGCGCGGCGCGATCGAAGGCGTCGATGGCCAGACGCTTTCGGTGAAGGGGCGCGACGGCGCCATGATGAAGGTGAAGCTGGCGGACGGCGCCCGCGTTCTCACCCTCAACAAGATGACGCTCGCCGACGTCAAACAAGGCGTCTTCGTTGGCATCACCGCCATGCCGCAGCCCGATGGCAGCCAGAAGGCCGTGGAAATCCACATCTTTCCGGAGCCGATGCGCGGCACCGGCGAGGGCCATTACCCTTGGGATCTGATGCCGAACAGCACGATGACCAACGCCAATGTCGAAAGCTCGGTGGTCAGCAACGACGGCCAAACGCTGACTATGAAATACAAGGACGGCGAGAAGAAAGTCATGGTGCCGCCGGGCACCGCGGTCGTCATGTTTGCTCCGGCGACCGTGGCCGATATCAAGCCCGGCCAAAAATTCTTCGTCCCGAACGCCAAGAAGCTCGAGGACGGCACGCTTGAATCGGGCGTCATCGTCATCGGCAGCAACGGCGTCGATCCGCCCATGTGACCGCTTGGGCGCCGGGTCGGCGACCGCGCCGATCCGGACCGCTCCCCTTGGACGGACCACGACCCCCTCGAAAAATCGCTGTCTGCTTTTCCGGACGGCGCTTCGGTTTTTCGCGCGTTTGCGCGGCTATCCTGGCATGGCAATTGCTCTATCGTTGCTTGCGAATTCAAGCATGCAAGCGACAGGAGGCGGTCCATGACCCGCGCCGAACTCACCGAGAAGCTCCTCGACATCAAGCGCGAAAAGGGCTGGAGCTGGCGATACGTCTGCGGCGAGATCGGCGGCATGTCGCCGGTGCTTGTCACCGGCGCCCTGCTCGGCCAGATGAAGCTGACCAAGCCGCAGGTCGCAAAGGCCGCCGAACTCTTCGGCTTGAGCAAAACCGAACAGGCATTGCTCAACGAGGTGCCGCATCGCGGCACCGCGATGCCGCCGACCGATCCGCTGATTTACCGCTTCTACGAATTGGTGATGGTCAACGGCCCGGCGCTGAAGGCGCTGATCGAAGATGAATTCGGCGACGGCATCATGTCCGCGATCGACTTCGACCTGCAGATCGAGCGCCAGGCCGACCCCAAGGGCGACCGGGTGAAAATCACGATGTCGGGAAAATTCCTGCCGTACAAATATTACGGCGCGAGCGGCAACGTGCCGGGCTATGGCTACAAGGAAGAGTGACCGTTACGCCCTTCACCAGTGATGCCGGCAATGGCGCTGGAAATGGTCGTCGGTCCAGCACGCGCCGCGGCTCACCGAGGGACCCCAGAACGGCTTGCCGAAGACGCCGCCGATGACGCCGCCAACCAGCGCGCCCGGCGGACCGGCGACGACGAGACCTGTTCCGGCGCCGGCCGCCGCGCCGACCACGTCCGCGCGGGCGCTCAGCGGGAACGCCGCAACGGCGGCAAAGATGGCGATGGCCAAAACCGGATTACGCATAGCTGTCCCCCATTAGTTCGGCACGACGTCGTATCGGTCCCCGGCGAACCAGTGGGACTACATTGCCGCAATAACATGGCGGTCGATCTCGGCGATGCTGTTGACGCCGGTCAGCGCCATGCTGACGTCGAGCTCGTTGCGGACGATCTCGATGGCGCGGGCGACCCCCGCCTCCCCGCCGGCGCCGAGACCGTAAATGTAGGCGCGGCCGCTCAGGCAGGCATGTGCGCCAAGGGCGATCGCGCGCATGATGTCTTGGCCGGACCGGATGCCGCCGTCGAACAGCACCTCGATCGACGAGCCGACCGCCTCGACGATCGGCGGTAGCGCGGCGATCGAGGAGAGCGCGCCGTCGAGCTGGCGGCCGCCATGGTTCGATACCACCAGCGCCGCCGCGCCGGTCTTCGCCGCCAGGCGCGCGTCCTCGACATCGAGGATGCCCTTGACGATGAGCTTGCCGCCCCATTGAGCGGCAATCCACTCGACGTCCTTCCAGTTCAACGTCGCGTCGAACTGGCCGGCGGTCCACTGCGACAGCGCGGTGACGTCCTCCATGCCGCGGATATGGCCGACGAGATTGCCGAAGCTCCGCCGCTTGCCGCGCAGGATGCTCAGCGCCCACGCTGGCTTCGAGGCGATGTCGATAATGTTCTTGATGCGAAGCTGCGGCGGGACGGTCAAGCCGTTCCTGATATCGCGGTGACGCTGGCCAAGCACCTGCAGATCGACGGTGAGCACCAGCGCGCTGCATTTGGCGGCGGCGGCCCTTTCGATCAGGGCGCGGACGAAGCCGCGGTCCTTCATGACATAAAGCTGGAACCAGAACGGCTTGTCGACGGCGGCAGCGACGTCCTCGATCGAGCAGACCGACATGGTGGAGAGGCAAAACGGGATTCCGGCGTGCTGCGCGGCGCGGCAAGCGAGGATTTCGCCGTCACCGTACTGCATGCCGCAAAGCCCGATCGGCGCCAGCGCCAAGGGCAGCGACGCCGGTTCGCCGAGGATGGTGGTATGCGTGCTCCGCTTGGAGACGTCGACGAGGATCTTCTGCCGCAGCTTGATGCGTTCGAGATCGGCGCGGTTGGCATTCAGCGTTTGTTCGGAATAGGAGCCCCCATCGGCATATTCGAAGAATGCCCGCGGCACCTTGCGGCGGGAGGTCTCGCGCAGATCCTCGATACAGGTCATCGTTTTCATGGTCGCAGTCCCCGGCTCTCGCACCGGCATCCTCGATAGCATAAAGTTCGGCCCGCCTCGCGGCCGACAGCTGCGGGCGCCAGGAGGAGGACGCCAGGAACATCATCCGCAGGCCGGCGTTGAGCTACGGCGCGACCGCGGGCGCGAGATTGCAGCAGGGTAGAACGATGGACGAATGGAACAGAAATCGGCCGGTTCAACCGGAGCACACGGACTTCCGGCCAGATGCCGCGGAGCGGGAGAGAAAGCGCCGGGAGCGCCAGGAGAGGCGCAAGAAGTCGCTCGATGACCGGCTCGACCTCGGATTGGAAGAGACGTTTCCGGGCTCCGATCCGGTGGCTGTCACCCAGCCGCCGGCGAGCCCTTATGACAAGCCGCGCGGTTAGGTGGCGCCGAACGCACGAGACCGGCCGGCCGCCGCAGCGGATTATTGATTTTTACCGTTTTTTGAGCCGCATGATGGAGGAAGTGTTAGCGGCGAGGGTAAGATTGCTAAATATTTTTTGAGGCAGATGCCATTGGGAACGGGTTAATATGCCTGTGGAGTGGCAGGCGGGGACCATGGTTCGCAAATATTTCGGTACCGACGGCATTCGCGGCCGCGCCAATGGCGTGATCACGGCCGAGCTGGCGCTCAAGGTCGGGCAGGCAACCGGCCTCGTCTTCCGCCGCGGCGAGCACCGCCATCGCGTCGTGATCGGCAAGGACACCCGGCTTTCCGGCTACATGATCGAGACGGCGCTGATCGCCGGCTTCACCTCCGTGGGCATGGACGTGCTGCAGCTCGGCCCGATGCCGACCCCGGCCGTCGCCATGCTCACCCGCTCGATGCGCGCCGACCTGGGGGTGATGATCTCGGCCTCGCACAACCCGTTCGACGACAACGGCATCAAGCTGTTCGGCCCGGACGGCTACAAGCTTTCGGACGAGGTCGAGCGCGAGATCGAAAGCCTGATCGACGGCGACATGGCCAAGCGCGTGGCCAAGAGCCGCGACCTCGGCCGCGCCAAGCGCATCGACGGCGTGCACGACCGCTACATCGAATTCGCCAAGCGCACGCTGCCGCGCAACCTTTCGCTCGAAGGCCTGCGCGTTGTCCTCGATTGCGCCCACGGCGCCGCCTACCGCGTCGCGCCCGGCGCGCTCTGGGAGCTGGGCGCCGACGTGATCGCCATCGGCGTCGAGCCGGACGGCTTCAACATCAACAGCGAATGCGGCTCGACTGCGCCCGAGGCGCTCTGCCGCAAGGTGCTCGAAATGCGCGCCGATATCGGCATCGCGCTCGATGGCGACGCCGATCGCGTCGTCATCGCCGACGAGCACGGCCATCTGGTCGATGGCGACCAGCTGCTGGCGGTGATCGCCGAGAGCTGGCGGGATGACGGGCGGCTGACGAAACCCGGTGTCGTCGCCACGGTGATGTCGAATCTGGGCCTCGAGCGGCATTTGCAATCGCTGCAGCTCTCGCTCGTCCGCACGCCGGTCGGCGACCGCTACGTGCTCGAACAAATGCGCGAGCACGGCTACAATCTCGGCGGCGAGCCCTCGGGCCACATCATCCTGTCCGATTACACCACGACCGGCGACGGCTTCGTCGCGGCGCTGCAGGTGCTCGCGGTGGTGAAGAAGCAGGACAAGCCGGTCTCGCAGGTGTGCCACCGTTTCAGCGCGCTGCCGCAGGTGCTCAAGAATGTGCGCTACCGCAGCGGCAAGCCGCTGGAGAACTCCAAGGTGCGCTCGGTGATCGAGGACGCCGAGCAGCGCCTCAACGGCCATGGCCGGCTGGTGGTGCGGCCCTCGGGCACCGAGCCGGTGATCCGCGTCATGGGCGAGGGCGACGACAAGGCGCTGGTGGAAGAGATCGTCGACGGCATCGTCGACGTGCTCACCGATCACGCGGCGTAACGGACGCGGCTTCGCCGCGCTCGCGGCACGACGGCCGGGTAGGTCATCCTCGCAACTTCAAGAAATGGGCGAACGCCTTCAGCGTCGTTTCCGACACGTGGTGCTCGATGCCTTCGGCGTCGGCCTCGGCCGCTTCGCTCGGAACACCCAGCGCGCAGAGAAGATCGACCACGATCCGATGGCGCACGCGCACCCGGTCCGCGAGCGCCTGGCCCTTTTCGGTGAGGAATACGCCGCGGTAAGGCCGCGCCGTCGCCAGGCCGGCCCGTTTCAGGCGGGAGACGGTCTTGACCGCGGTGGCGTGCGATACGCCGAGGCGCCGGGCGATATCGGTCGGCCGTGCTTCGCCGGCGTTGGCCAGCAGATCGGCGATCAACTCGACATAGTCCTCCAGCAGCGCGGTCGACTGCGCCGAGCGCGTTTTGCCGAAGCGACGCGCCTGCGTTCCTTCCGCGGGGAGCTTGGCCATGGATATCCGGCTTCTATTGTCGCGACACCGGCACCGCTGAAATCATCGTCCGGGCGGGGCGCGCTTGCAAAGTGAAGAACACATTTATCCTAGCGTGTCAAAATGTAGATTAAGCTACAGATTGTAACCGTTGACGCAGATAAGACGCTGCCTATATTGTAACCCATGCTACATTTTCCGGTCCGCGCTTCATGCACGCCAGCGTAACCGATCTGGGGGCACCAGGGGACTCGCTGTCCGACCGCACCGTGGCGACGGCGCGGCGGGTATTGTCGGGCGGCCATAGCGGCAGATTCTCCTACCTTGCCTTTGCCGGGCCCGCGGTCGTCGCCTCGATCGCCTACATGGACCCCGGCAATTTCGCCACCAACATCCAGGCCGGGGCGAAGTACGGCTACAGCCTGCTTTGGGTGGTATTGCTCGCCAATCTAATTGCCATGCTGTTCCAGGCGCTCTCGGCCAAGCTCGGCATAGTGACCGGCCGCAACCTCGCGGAGTTATGCCGCGAGCATTTCCCACGGCCGGTGGTCTGGGTCATGTGGATCATCAGCGAGGTCGGCGCCATGGCGACTGATCTCGCTGAGTTCCTCGGCGGCGCCATCGGCCTTTCGCTGCTGTTCGGGATGCCGTTGCTGGCCGGAATGGGCGTGACCGCGGTCGTGACCTACGGCCTGCTCATGTTCGAGCGCTTCGGCTTTCGCCCGCTCGAGCTGATCATCGGCGCCATCGTCGGCCTGATCTGCGCCTGTTATCTCGTAGAGATGTTCATCGCTCCGGTCGACTGGGCGGCTGCCGCGTTCGGCACCGTCAGGCCGCAGATCGCCGACGGCGAGGCGCTGCTGCTCGCCGTCGGCATCATCGGCGCGACGGTGATGCCGCACGCGGTCTATTTGCATTCCGGCCTGACGCAGGCGCGCGTGCCGGTTCGCGACGACGGCGAACGGCGCAAGGTGCTGCGCTTTTCCAACCAGGAAGTCGTGCTGGCGCTGACCGTCGCCGGCCTGGTCAATATGGCGATGGTGATGATGGCCTCGAGCGCGTTCCACGCCGGCCATCCGGAAGTCGCCGAGATCGAGACCGCCTACCACACGCTCACGCCGCTCCTCGGCGCCGCGGCGGCCGGAGTGTTCCTGACCTCGCTCATCGCCTCGGGCGTTTCCAGCTCGACGGTCGGAACGATGGCCGGGCAGATGATCATGCAGGGCTTTGTCGGATTTCGCATTCCGATCTGGGTGCGCCGGCTGGTGACGATGCTGCCGGCCTTCGGCGTCGTCGCGCTGGGCGTCAATGCGACGAGCGCGCTGGTGGTCAGTCAGGTCGTGCTGAGCATGGCATTGCCGTTGCCGATGATCGCGCTCGTCGTTTTCACGCGCAGGCGCGACATCATGGGCGTCTTTAGCAATGGCTGGGTCACGTCGATGGCGGCCGTCGCCGGCGCCGCCGCGGTCCTGGCGCTCAACCTGTTGCTCGTCGTGCAGATTCTCGGCGTTCCGATACCCGGACTATCGAGCCCGCATTGACCGGCCAGTGAAGGCTTCAGGCGTGGTGGAAGCCGGAAAACATAAGCGCCGCCTCGGGGCGGCGCCAAATGCGCATCACGCACCTCGGCAAACAGACTTGGCAGCAGCGGCTCATTGCCGCTGCACCGCCTTTGAGGCTCGGAGCTCGAACTGGAACGCGAGACCGCCGCCGCGGTCTCGCCGTCGGCGTCAGACCGTCTTCAGATTCTCGGCGGCCGACTTGCCGGTCTTGCGGTCGACCACGACCTCGAACGCGACTTTCTGGCCCTCTCTCAGCTCACGCAGGCCGGCGCGCTCAACGGCGCTGATATGGACGAAGACATCCTTGCCGCCGCCATCCGGCTGGATGAATCCATAACCCTTTTGCGCGTTGAACCATTTCACTGTTCCGTTGCTCACGGGACACTCCTCCTAGAAAACAAGATATGAGCCGCGCAACATGCACGGCCCGGCTCGCTCGAGATTTTGGTGAAAGATCGTCCGTCGGGCGCTTGTCGTCGCTGCAAGGGCCAAGTCATTCGGCCGAAAACTCGATGCCGCCTATTTAGCGGTAAGTCGAAAGGTCCGCAAGAGTGTGCCAAGCCATCCCGGCACGGCGTCACATCGGGTGAAAAAACCGGCAGCGCGGCACTAGCCGGTGACGCTGCGCGCGGCCCAATATCTTGTCGAGTGGGTTTTCGGTAAACCAAATATTACTGTCGGCCGCTAATCAACCGACGCGTCCGCAGTCGGAACGGCAAATCTCGACGCCGGGCCAACGCGGATCGCTTCGGCGCTCGGTCGACTGCGTGGAGGGATCAATCATGCGGATCGTCGATCTTTCGGTTGCGCTCAGGGGCGGGATCGTCTCCGACCCTCCCTATATGCTGCCGACCATCGAGTACCTGGACCATCGCGAGGGCGCCAAGCAGTTCGCGGCGACCTTCCCCGGGCTCAAGCCGGAGCAGCTTCCCGACGGCGAGGGCGCCGCGGTCGAGCGCGTCACCATCTCGACACACAATGGCACGCATCTCGACGCGCCTTGGCACTTCGCCAGCACCATGGACGGCGGCAAGCCGGCGCTGAAGATCGACCAGGTCCCGCTGGAATGGTTCTTCTCCGCCGGCGTCAAGCTCGACTTCCGTGGCAAGCCGGACGGCTATGTCTGCAAGGCCGACGACATCAAGCGCGAGCTCGACCGCATCGGCTACGCGCTCAAGCCCCTCGACATCGTGCTGGTGAATACCGCCGCGGCGGCGGCCTATGGCCAGCCGAATTTTCTCGACAAGGGTTGCGGCATGGGGCGCGAGGCCACCCTATATATGCTCAAGCAGGGTGTGCGCGTCACCGGTACGGACGGTTGGAGTTGGGACGCGCCGTTCTCGTTCACGCGCCAGCGCTTCGCCGAAACGGGCGACGCTAGCATCATCTGGGAAGGCCACAAGGCGGGCCGCGAAATCGGTTATTGCCACATGGAAAAGCTTACCAATCTCGACCAGCTGCCGCCGTTCGGCTTCAAAGTGTCCTGTTTCCCGGTCAAGATCGAAGCGGCCTCGGCCGGCTGGACCCGCTGCGTGGCGTTGCTCGACCGATGAGTGCCATGCCCGAGCCGCGCGTCAATCGTAAGCTGGCGGCCATCCTTGCGGCCGACGTGGTCGGCTATTCGCGGATGATGGGCGCCGACGAGGCCGGCACGCTGGCGGCGCTGAAGCGGCACCGGGAAACCGTGTTCGACCCTACCGTCGCCGCCCATAATGGCCGCATCGTCAAGCTGATCGGCGACGGCACAATTGTCGAGTTCCCCAGCGTAGTCGATGCCGTGAACTGCGCGCTTTCCGTGCAGCGGGCCGACGGATCGCCGCCGGCCGAGAGCACGCCGCAGCCGCAAATCGTGTTGCGCATCGGCATCAATCTCGGCGACGTGATCATCGAGGGCGACGACATCTATGGCGACGGCGTCAATATCGCGGCGCGGCTCGAGCCGCTCGCCTCGCCCGGCGGCATCTGCGTCTCCTCGATCGTCAACGAGAGCGTAGGCAACCGGATCCACGTTCGCTTCCAGGACAGCGGCGAGATCAGCGTCAAAAATATCGACCGGCCGATTCGTGTGTGGAAATGGCAGCCGGGCGCGGCGGCTGACGGCGGCGGCGATCGATCCGCTCCGGCCAAGCCCGAGCCCAGCGCCCCGTCGGCATCGATAGCGGTGCTGCCGTTCACCAACATGTCGGGCGACCCGGAACAGGAATATTTTTCCGACGGCATCACCGAAGACATCATCACCGACCTGTCGAAGATCGCCGGGCTGACGGTGATCTCGCGCAACTCGAGCTTCACCTACAAGGGGCGCTCGGTCGATATCCGCGCGGTCGGCCGCGACCTCGGCGTGCTTTCGGTGCTGGAAGGCTCGATCCGCCGCGCCGGCAATCGGGTGCGCATCACCGCGCAGCTCATCGACGCTGGCAACGGCGGCCATCTGTGGGCGGAGCGCTACGACCGCGACTGGACCGATATTTTCGAGGTCCAGGACGACGTCACCCGCCGGATCGTCGACGCACTCAAGATCACGCTCAGCCCGGCCGAGAAGGCGCGGCTTGCCGAAAGCGGCACGTCCAACATGGAAGCCTACGACGCCGCGCTTCGCGGCCGCGAGCTCCTATTGGGCAAGACCCGCAATCGCGAAACGTTCGGGCAGGCGAAGGCGTTCTTTCTCAAAGCGATTGAACTCGATCCGAACTATGCGCAGGCCTATGCCGGCATGGGTTTCTTGCACATGTTCGACTATCAGAACCGCTGGAGCGACGACCCCGACGGCTCGCTCGGCCACGCCAAACGCTATGCGCAGCTGGCGATCGAAAAAGATCCGAAACAGGCACTGCCGCATGTCGTCGCCGCGGTGGCGGCGGGATTCGACCGGGATCTCGAACGGGCGAAGGCCGAGGTCGATATCGCGCTGTCGCTCAACCCGAATCTGGCGCTTGCCAACAACGTCTTCGGGACCATGCGCATTTACTCCGGACGACCGCTCGAGGCCATTCCCGCGATCGAGCGCGCCATGCGTCTCGACCCCGCCGGCAACCGGCAGTTTCTCCACTTCCTCGGCATGGCGAACCTCTTGGCCGGCAAGTACGAAACGGCGGCGGCGCTGCTCAAGGAGCGCGTTGTGCTGGTGCCGGAGACCGATTTTTCCCGCGCCATCCTCGCGTCTGCTCTCGGTCATCTCGGCGAGGTCGAGGAGGCGCGCCGCGTCTGGGCCGAGCTGCAACAGATCAATCCCAAATACGCGTTCAAAGAGCACTTCAGCAGGCAACCTTTCAAGAACCCGGAAGACGTGGCGAGGATCGCCGAGGGTCTCACCAAAGCCGGATTGCCGGCCTGAACGGACCGATCGGACAAAGTCGGCCTGTCGTCGCCGGCGCTCGGAACGCGCATCAAAGGGCGACCATTTCTGCGGAACGAAAAGACTTATTTCGATAAAAAGGCAGCAAAAAGCCAACTGATCCACCTCGGCATTGTCAATTAACGCGCTGCATCCGAAGTCATAGAATTACTCGAATTTCGCGATATTCTGGCTAGGCAGTTTATGGTGCTTCCTGCGCGTCTTGGGGAGGTCACGATAAATGAAGTGTCGGCGTTGCGGCGCGCAGAATACTCCGGGCAACACGTATTGCGACGCTTGTGGGGCGCCACTCGACAGCACTTGCAGCGTTTGCGGCCACGCGAACCGGCCGGGCGGCCGGTTTTGCGGCCGGTGCGGTGCTGCGATCGAAGTCAATCAATCGTCGGAAGACCTGGTCTCCCCCTCCGGCGCCAGTCCCGGAGAACGCAAGCACATCACCGTTCTCTTCGCAGATATCAGCAATTCGACCAGCCTGATCCAGGGCATGGATCCGGAAGCGGGCATGCTGCGCCTGCAACCGGTGCTCAATTCCATGAAAGAGGCGATCGATCGCTACGAAGGGATCGTCAGCAAGACGCAAGGGGACGGGGTCATGGCGCTCTTTGGCACTCCCAAGCCCCACGAAGATCATGCGGTGCGCGGGTGTCTGGCCGGCCTTGCCATGCAGGAAGCGGTCATGCGCCTTGGCGATCCGAAGATCAGGATTCGCGTGGGCCTGCACACCGGCGAAATGGTCTTTCACAATTTCCAGGAGACCTACGATGTCACCGGCGCCAATGTGCATCTGGCAAATCGCATGCAGCAGATGGCCGAAGACGGGGCGATCCTGCTGACCGCCGACACCTTCGCCGCGGCCAAGCAATTCATCGAGGCGGGCCCGCTTGGGCCGCAAGCCGTCCGCGGCCTTTCCGCGCCGGTCGAGGTTTTCGAGCTGACCGGGCTGCGGCGTGCGCCGGCGAGCGAGTACTTCCGACGCGGACCACGGCCGACCCCATTCTCCGGGCGCGACAAGGAACTCGCGGTGCTCGAGACCGAGTTGGCGAGCGTCATGCAGGGCGAGGCGCGAGTCGTCGGCATTGTCGGCGAAGCCGGCCTAGGCAAAAGCCGCCTGTGCTACGAATTTGGCGAAGCCTGCCGTCGACGGGATGTTCGCGTGCTCGAGGCCCGCGTCCTGGAGCACGGCGGGGCTACGCCCTTCCAGCCGGTGCTCGACCTGTTGCGGGACTTTTTCGGCATCAAATCGAAAGAACCGGCGTCTATCTCGCAACAGCGAGTCGTCGACCTGCTGAAAACCCGCGGCGACTTCAGCGACGCCCTGCCTCTGATCCTCGAGTTTCTCGGAATACCCGATCCGGCGCGCAAAGTGCCGAAATTGAATCCCGATACGCGCAAACTACGGTTGCTCGACTTCATACGGCAGCTTATCCGTTCGCGGCCGCACGGCGAAGCGGTGCTGATCATTGTCGAAGATTTGCATTGGATCGATTCCGCGAGTCTCGACTTCGTCGAGACGCTGGTCGACGCCATCATCAATACGCAGACACTCCTGCTGCTGAACTTCCGGCCGGGTTTTGCGGCGGCTTGGATGCAGCGCTCGCATTACCGTCAAATCGGTCTGGCGCCGCTCGGCACGACCGCCGCCAACCAATTGCTGCATGACCTGTTGGGCGACGATCCGTCGCTGGCGACACTTCGCCAAAACATCGCCGACCGCGCGCGCGGCAATCCCTTTTTCCTCGAGGAGCTCGTCCGCACGGTCGTCGATCGGGGAAACCTGAATGGGCAGGCCGGGGCCTATCATCTCAAGGGCGAATTCGACACGTCTCCACTGCCGGCAACGGTGCAGGCGGTCATCGCCGCTCGCATCGATCGCCTCGGGGAACCGACGAAGCGGATTCTTCAGACCGCGGCGGTGATCGGCCGCGAGGTGCCGCTCGCGATTCTGGAGCGCGTCACGGGTCTGCCCGCGCCCGAAGTGGCGGAAATCATGACACGCTTACGGCGCGCAGAGTTACTCTACGAGTTGCCGCCTTTCGACCAGGGCGTGCACGCGTTCCGGCATCCTTTGATTCAAGAAGTCGCCTATCAATCCATCCTGCACTCGAGGCGGCGCGAATTGCACGCAGCGGCCGCTCAGGCATTTGAAGCGCACTTCAAGGATCGCGTGCCGGAACGCGCCGGCCTCCACGCTTTCCACTTCGAGCAGGCGGGACAATCGTTAAAGGCGGCGCAGTACTACATGACCGCCGCCGTCTGGCTTGGCGCCAACGATTCCGGACAGGCGCTTCGGCATTGGAAGAAGATCCGCGCCCTCCTGAGCAAGGAGCCGCCGGCGCGGGCCACGGACTATCTGCGGATGATGGCCAACGGCCAGATCGTCAATTTCGCCTGGCGGGAAGGGATGGCGGCCGACGAGGCTCAGATCTACTTCGAAGAGGCCAAGCAACTGGCCATCGCCGCCGGCGACATCCGCGCCAATGCTTTGATCCACGCAGCCTATGGCAGGATTTTGGGCGCCAGCGGTTCGGCCGACGAATACGTCGAGAAAATTTCCGAGGCGGAAGCCCTTGCCAAAGGCGCCAGTGACGCAAGCCTGCAGGTCACGCTCAAGGCCGTGCTGTGTCATGCATTGCGTCTCGCCGGACGGATGTCCGATGCGCTGCAAACCAATATCGAGGCTGCCGATCATGTAAACGAGATCGGAAAGTTCGACCGGCAAATGCTCGGCTTCGATATCGAGCCCTGGTTGACCGCAATGCGCGGACAGACACTCGTCATGCTCGGCCGTGGCGGCGACGCACGCCCTTATCTTGATCGCGTGCTGCAAATGGATGCCGGAAATATCGACGCCATTCATTACGCCGTGCCAAGTTTCGGCTACTTGGATCTGGCCTGGGCGGAGGGTGATGCCGGTCTCGCCAAGCAACATGCCGGCCGACTCGCGGTGCTGGCTGCGACGAGCGGGATTCCTTACCTGCAGGCCTACAGTCAGGCCTATCACGGTCTCCTGCAAATCATCGCCGGGCGTCCGGAAGCCGCGGTCGACGAGCTCATCGGCGCCTTGGCTTTCGCTCGCGAGCGCCGGGCGGGACTGGAGAACGAAGCCCGCATCTTGGCCGATCTTGCCAATGCCTACCGCTTGAAGGGCGATTTTGATTTCGCTCAAGCCACGGCGATCGAATCGATCCAGGTCGCCACCGCGCGACGCACGCGTGCGCCGGAGTGCCTGGCGCACATCGTGCTTGCTCAGACGCTTTCGGCATCGGCAAACACGGGAGAGCGCACACAAGCGGCGGACGAGCTTGGGCTCGCTGAACATTTGATGCAGGAGAGCGGCATTTTGATTTACCAGCCTTTGATCGGCGGTCTCAAATCGACGCTAAAGAACGGCGGCGAATCTCGCGCCAATTTTGGCTGATAACGTCAGCCCGGATTCAGAGGAGAGGCGAGGTTGCCCATCTTCGACGATATCGTGCCGGCCGGCCATCTTTGGCCGGTCGAGGCTCGCTGGCCGATCAATCGCGCCCGCGCATTGCTCGAGCGGTTTCGCGCGAAGTTTCCCAACCTTCGCTACGACTTGCTCTGGGAGACCAGGCTCTTGAACGCGCAAGCGTTCCTCAGCCAAGACGGCCGCTGCGTGCGGCTCTATGGCGGGCTTGGGCGGCATCGGGACATCGGTGCCGAAGGCTTGGCCTTTGCGCTGGCGCATGAGACCGGGCATCATCTCGGGGGCCCGCCCTATCATCCCTATTACTCGTCGCTCAGCAGCGAGGAGCGGGCGAATGAATGGGCGGCCGAAATCGGCTTGTCGATCGTATTCGGAGACGAGGTAGGAAGTCGCTATGCTCAGCGCGGTCTGCTGCAGCTCGATGCGCTTTCCAAGCACTACGCCATCAGGTCGGCAATTTGGTGAAATGGAATTGCCGGGTTTCAGATCGCTTGATAGTCTTATCGGCAACATACTAGGGAGGTCATCATGGGCGGAATTTTCAATACTCCCAACACCATGCGGCTCCTGGAAACACTGAATTTGATGTTCCAGAAGGCTGCGTTTCACGCCAGTGCCGCGAACGCGGGGCTCGTCAACGATTTGGCGGATGCGAAGAACGTGCCGTCCCGCATTTTCGCCGAAAGATACGGGTTGCTTTTAGGCAATGCCACCTATGACGAAAAATGGATGCGGTGGCTGGACATCTTCGACAGCAAAGGTGGCGGCGCAAGCAGAAAGGCCATGGCCGGCGCTTTGACGAGCACGGCGCGCTATAGCGGCATCGAGTTTTTTGCGATTCCGGCAAAGAGCTTCAAGGTGCTCAAAACTTTTAATTTCCCCGACCAGGAGACCGGCCTGAACTCGCTGATCGTAAGCGTAGAGACGCCGACCTTCGACATTCTCTTCGAGCAATCCAAAAAGCGGAGCAAAAAGAGAGCAGCAAGGAAGAGCGCCGCACGAAAAAAGTGAATCGCAACTAAAGCGCGGTGGCGCGGAGCGTTGGCGTCATCGCGAGCTGCCGTCTCGACCGAACCAACAATCTATTCCCGCCAGTTGGCGAAATAGACCGACAGCGCACTGCCAACTCCGTACAGCACGAGGCCCGCGGCCATCAGCGCATAGATCGAATCGAGACTGCCGCTGAGCCAGAATACGGCGAACGCGCCGCCAATGCCGGTCACGGTCAGACGGCCAATGGCAAGCGCAAGCGTCCACGCCGGCCGCCCCGCGCCCTGCGCAGCAAAGAAGAGCGCGAGCCCGACCCCGTATAGACCGTAGGTCGGCCCGACGATGCGGAGGTATCGGCTGCCGGCGGCGTAGACGTCGCCGTCGTGACTGAAGATGTCGATCCACAGATGGGGTGCAAAAGCCACCAGCAACCCGATGGCGCCGCAGATGCAGCCGGCAATCGCCGCCCCGGTCCAGGCCGCGCGCTTGGCGCGGGCGTCGAGGCCGGCGCCGACATTGGTGCCGACCATCGTGATCAGCGCCATGCCGAGACCGAACACGATCGGAATCTGCAGGTATTCGAGACGCGCGCCGACGCCGTAGCCGGCGATCGCCTTGGTGCCGAACGGCCCGACCAGCGCGGTAAACAGCAGAATTGCCGAATTAAAGACGATAGAATTGAGCGCTCCTGGCAAGCCAACCCTGAGCACGTCACGATAAAGACGCCACGGTGCCGATGGCGCGAGCGCCAGTTTGACCGGCGCGCGGCCGGACAGCAGGAAGGAGCCCAATATAACGGCCCCGACCGCATAGTAAGCGAGGATGGCGAGGGCGGCCCCGGCGATGCCGAGCCGCGGAACTGGTCCTAGTCCCAAAATCAGGGTCGGCGAAACCGTCAGCGTCATCACCGCGCCGATCACCGACACCATTGCCGGCAGCGACATGATCCCCGCGCCGCGCAGGATCGAGCCGAGCGTGTTGAAGATCCAGAACACCAGCGCGCCGGAGAACAGGATCCAGGCGTAGGTATCGGCGAGATCAAGCGCCGTGCCGGTGCCGCCCATGGCCGCGAACAGCCTCCGGCCGCCGAGCAGGACCGCAACGGTGAAGGCGACGCCGAAGCAGGCCGCGATCACGAGAGAAACAAGAACCAGCGCGTTGGCGTCGTCGCGACGGCCGCCGCCGAGCGCGCGCGAGATCGCCGACGCAATGCCGCTGCCGATCCCGCCTCCGGACATGGTTTGCATCACCATCAGCACCGGGAATACCAGGCTGACCGCGGCCAGCGCGTCGACACCAAGCCAGCCGACGAAATAGGTCTCACCGATACTCACCACCGCCTGCGAAACGATAAAGAGCAAATTGGGCGCGGCGAGCCGCAAGAGCGTTGCGAGGATCGGGGATTCGATAATCGCGCGCGTGCGCGGCGAAAGTGCCGGACGGACGCTGTTCGAATCGGCGGTCGCGGCGACGTTTGCGGTCATCCTTGGACTCGATTGTTTGAATCAGGATCGAACGATCATCGGCGGGTTGCCGGCGCCGCCTCGCGCAGGAAGCCGAGCAGCGCCTCGTTCACTTCCTTTGGCCGCTGTTGCTGGATCCAGTGACCCGCGCCCTCGATCAGCAATTGCCGCTTCAAGCCGGGGACGATCCCCGGCAGTTGCTTCATCGCGGCCTCGCCCATCGGTCCGCTGATCACCGGATCGCGGGTGCCGGCGATGAACAGCGTCGGCTGGTGAATCAACGTACCCTCCCAGGGCGCCGTCAGCTCCCAATTGCGATCAATGTTGCGATACCAGTTCAGGCCACCGCGAAAGCCGGTCCGGCGATAACTTTCGACGAACTGTGCGGCGTCCTGTCCCGAAATCCAGCCTGGCAATTCCCTGGGAATAGCCGGATCGCCGAGGAAGCCGAATCCGTCTTTCAGAAGCAAAGAAAGGCCGTGTCCGCAGAACGCGCATCGCATCGAGTACTCGACGTCGCGCTCGAATTCGGCCTCCGCGACTCCCGGCTTCTGGAAATACTGCCAATACCAATTGCTGATACCCTGCTTTTGCAGCATTTCGAGCGGGCGGGCGGGGCTGCGGGCGCGGCGCGGAACGCTCAAGACCGCAATCACCGGAAACAGATCGGACCGCATCATCGCTGCCGCCCACGTCAATGTCGCACCCCAATCGTGACCGACGAGAATGGCGCTCGTCTCGCCGAGTGCCGCAACTAGGCCGACCACGTCGCCGACCAGGTGGATGATGCTGTAGGCGGCAATATCGTCGGGCGCGTCAGTGCGGCCGTAGCCGCGCAGATCCGGCGCCACGGCGCGGTAGCCCGCGGCCGCCAGTGGCATCTGATGCCGCCAGGAAAAGCCCAGCTCCGGCCAGCCATGGCAGAGCAGTACCAGCGGCCCCTCGCCTTGTTCGGCGATTTGCATGGTAATGCCGTTTGTCGTCACGGTGCGATGTTGAGCTTCTAAAGTCATGACTTCGATAATCTCTCACTGGTGGTGGTCCGCTGGGTCGATATTTTGGTAGTCTTATGCAACTATATCATATGGTTTCATTATACAACCATAATCCAAGACGATGAGATAGGCAGAATCATCAGCCATTCTTCTCAAAAGGCGGGCCATTTTTCAGTTTCATGAAACAACCAGTTGGCAATCCTGCAACGAACCGATAAAACCTGCTGATGAAGGGTCGCATCCGGAAGTTTTATTCCATCGCGTAAAAGGTGCTGAGAATTGCGTGTTACGCGCCGGTCCGACACGATCTCGTGAACCAGGCAGGAAGAGATCCTCCGATGTCTCGTCGGCGATTCAACAAAATGAACTGCGCGGTTGCTCAGGCGCTTGATCAGATCGGCGACTGGTGGACGTTGTTGATCGTGCGTGAAGCGGTCTATGGCAGGACGTCGTTCTCGGCGTTTCAGCGGAACCTCGGCATCGCCCGCAATATCCTCGCCAACCGGCTGACCCATCTGGTCAGAAAGGGTATCCTGGCGCGCAGACAGGTGCGGCCCGGAATCGATCGCTATTCCTATCACCTCACCGACAAGGGACGTGACCTGTTGCCGCTGCTGGTCACCTTGATGCAATGGGGAGACAAATGGGTGGTCGGGCGCGGCGGGGAGCCGATCCGTATCCTTGACGCCGAGCACCGAAAGCAAATCCGGCGGATCGAGGTCACGTCAAGAGACGGCCGGCCGCTGTCGATCAAACAACTTCGCTTCCGTCCCGGTCCGGGCGCCAGTCCGGGCCTCCTCAAATATTTTGCGGAAGCACGGCGAGCAGCGAAGGCGCGGCGGCTCGCGCTCGCCAGTGGAGCGAGCCAGCCGAGCTAGTCGCCACTAATTTGAGGCCGGATACTTTCGTGGCCAAGCAATCTCGGCCGCTCTGGCGCTCCCTAGGGGAATCGAACCCCTGTTTCAGCCTTGAGAGGGCCGCGTCCTAGACCGCTAGACGAAGGGAGCGTGGCCTTCGAAATAGCGCCGATGGCGCAGACGCGCAAGCGCGCTGCCGGCGCCGTCACGGCTCGGTCGCGAACCTGATCCGTCCGGTTTCCTGCAACGTCTTGGCGTCGAAGATGCGGATTTCGGTTGCGCCAGCGATATCGAGCGTGACCACGATCCGCTCGCCGGCGACGGCGGTGGCAACGACGCGCGCTCCCCTGGGCAGCGTGACGATGCCCTCGGTCGTCGCGGCAGCGCCGCTTCCGCCGGCGCGGAAAACGCGGTAGCCGATGACGGCGAGAACGGCGGCGATCGCGATCAAGGTGGTGAACCCGGAGATGATCAACAGCCAGCGCGCGCGCGCCACCATGCGCGCCGCCTCGACGCCGGCATCAGCCGCCTCGGCGGCATCCCCGTGATGTTCGGCTTCGTCGCGGTCGCTTCGCGGTTGCGCGGCAGCTAAATTGGCCATCCGGTCCCTCGCAGCAATACCGCTCGCAGAATTGGCAAATGACGTCCACGCAGAAATCGATCCTCGTCGCCGATCATGAAGCCGGCGGACGGCTCGACCGTGTGCTCGCCGCGCATGTCGGCGAACTCTCGCGCACCCGGCTCAAAGGGCTGATCGAAGCCGGGTCGGCCACGGTCGACGGCAGCACGATCCGTGATCCGGCCCACCGGGTCAATTCCGGCGCCACGATCCTGCTCGACATTCCGCCGCCAGCGCCGGCGAAGCCCACAGCCGAGCCGATCCCGCTCGCCGTGGTCTACGAAGACGCCGACATCATCGTGATCGACAAGCCCATGGGCTTGGTCGTGCACCCCGCCGCCGGCAACTGGACCGGCACGCTGGTCAACGCGCTGATCGCCCATTGCGGCGACAGCCTTTCCGGCATCGGCGGCGAGCGCCGGCCCGGCATCGTGCACCGGCTCGACAAGGACACGACTGGCCTCATGGTGGTGGCGAAGAACGATCGCGCGCACCGGGCGCTCGCGGCGCAATTCGCCGGCCACGGCCGCGGTGGCGAGCCGTTCGAGCGCGGCTATCTCGCCTTCGTCTGGGGCGCGCCGGAGCGCCCCCGCGGCAGCATCGACCGGCCGATCGGCCGTCACCCGCGCGCCCGCGACCGCATGGCGGTGCGCGAAGGGGCGCGCGAGGCGATCACCCATTGGGAGGTGCGCGAGCGATTTAGCGGACCCGACGCTCCTCGCGACAGAGGGAGCCAAGCCGTAGCCGGCCTGCTCGCCTGCCGGCTCGAGACCGGCCGCACGCATCAAATCCGCGTCCATTTGGCCTCGATCGGCCATCCCGTGATCGGAGACAGCGTCTACGGGCCCGGCTTTCGCACCAAGGCCGCCCTGTTGCCGGTCCCGGCCAGAGTGGCGCTCACTGATCTTGCCAGACAGGCCCTGCACGCCCATGTCTTGACGATTGCACACCCTATCACCGGCGAAATCCTTCACTTCCGGTCGGAACTGCCGGCCGACCTTTCCCGTTTGCATAATGTACTGGCGGCTATGCGGGTTGAGCCTAGCGGCACATAACGCTTTGCCAATACAGACGATTTAGAACGAATCCAGAGGGTTCACGGACGCGTCGCGCCGATGTTACGCCCTCTTCACTTCCACTCGCCTGATTCGACCGTGTATAGGTTTCATGTTGCGAGTGCGAAATAGGTAACGAACGCCGTCGGCTCGAGGAGCGACGGCCTAATCCGCCCGCCGCTGTTGGGGGCGTGAATGATTGGAGGGCGCTATCATGGCCCAAACTGCAGCCTTGCCGGTTCTGTCGGGTGAAACCGGCCTAACACGGTACCTGGAAGAGATTCGGCGGTTCCCGATGCTGGAACCGCAGGAAGAGTACATGCTTGCCAAGAGCTGGCGGGAGCACGGCGACCGCGAGGCGGCGCACCGGCTCGTCACCAGCCATTTGCGGCTCGTGGCCAAGATCGCCATGGGCTATCGCGGCTATGGCCTGCCGATCTCGGAAGTGATCTCCGAAGGCAATGTCGGCCTGATGCAGGCGGTCAAGCGCTTCGAGCCTGAGAAGGGCTTCCGGCTGGCGACTTACGCGATGTGGTGGATCAAGGCCGCGATCCAGGAATACATCCTGCGCTCCTGGTCGCTGGTGAAGATGGGCACCACCGCCAACCAGAAGAAGCTGTTCTTCAACCTGCGCAAGGCGAAGAGCCGGATTTCCGCCCTCGAAGAGGGCGACATGCGGCCCGACCAGGTCAAGCTGATCGCCAAGCGCCTGGGCGTGACCGAGCAGGACGTGATCGATATGAACCGCCGCCTCGGCGGCGACGCCTCGCTCAACGCGCCGATTCGCGACGATGGCGATTCCGGCGAATGGATGGATTGGCTGGTCGACGACAGCGCCAGCCAGGAGAGCCGTCTTGCCGAATCCGAGCAATCGGAGAACCGCCACAAGGCGCTCGGCGAAGCGCTCACCGTGCTCAACGACCGCGAGCGCCGCATTTTCGAGGCGCGGCGCCTCGCCGACGAGCCGATCACGCTCGAAGAGCTCGCCGAAGAGTTCGGCGTATCGCGCGAGCGCGTGCGGCAGATCGAGGTGCGCGCCTTCGAGAAGGTGCAGAAGGCGGTGCGGAGCACCATCGCGTCGATGGAAAATCCCGCCGCCGCGGCGGCAGCTGTCGCCGCCGCACACTGACGCATCGTTCTGTATTTCCGGCTTGTCATGCCCGGCCTTGTGCCGGGCATTGACATTTTGGCCGCGTGGCAGCCGGCTTGGCGCTTGGCAGCCGGCCGTGGCGAGCGCCGGCTATTCCCGCAACGTACCGCGCAGCGGCCACCGGCAGGCGAAGATCGCCGCGCTGGCGAGCGCGGCGATGGCCGCGACGACCAGAAAGAACTCCGGCTTGTCCATGCGGCTCCAGAAGCTGCCGATATAGCCGGCGAGGAAATTGCCGACAAAGCTCGTCGCCAGCCACACGCCCATCATCATCGAGAGGATGCGCGCCGGCGCGACCTTGGTCACCAGCGACAGCCCGACCGGCGAGAGATAAAGCTCGCCGACGGTGACGACCGCGAAATAGCAGAAGAGCCACAGCCAGCTTGCCTTGCCGCCGCCGGCCTCGAAGGCGGCGAGCGCCATGATCAGGTTTGCCGCCGCCACCCCGAGGCAGCCGAGCGCCATCTTGCTGATCGTCGAAGGCTCGGTGCCGCGTGCCGCCTGCCGCGTCCATAGCGCGACGACGAACGGGGTGAAGGCGAAGATCATGAAGGGATTGAACGCCTGAAACCAGGTGGTCGGAATCTCGCCCGCCCAGAACAGGAGATTGATCGCGCGGTCGGTATTGGCGTCGGCCCATAGCGCGACGGTATTGCCTGCCTGCTCGTAGGTCGCCCAGAACAGCGTATTGGGGACGAACAAGACGAGAAGCGCGGCAACGGCGCGCCACTCGCCGCGGTCGAGCGGCCGCTTCTCGGCATGCGCCGCCCTCGCCTTCTGCAGCTCGTCAGGCGGTAAGAGCGGCATGGCGTAGAGATAAATGGCGAGCCCGATCAGCATGCCGACGCCGGCGGCGGCGAAGCCGTAATGCCAGCCGGCCTCTTCGCCGAGCGTGCCGCAAACGAGCGGCGCCAGGAATGCGCCGACATTGATGCCGACATAGAAGATCGAATAGGCGCGGTCGCGCCGCCGATCGCCGGGCGGATAGAGCCCGCCGACCTGGGTCGAGATATTCGGCTTGAACGCGCCGTTGCCGAGGATGAGCGCGGCGAGCGCGAACAGGAACAGCTGCTCGACCGCCATCAGGAAATGGCCGATGGCCATGAGGATCGCGCCGATGATGACGGTACGGCGCTGCCCGAGCACCCGGTCGGCAAGAAGCCCGCCGAAAACCGGCGTGAGATAAACGAGCGCGGTGTAGAGGCCGTAGATCTGCGATGAGAAGGGTTGCACGTCGAGCGGACCGAACACCGCTTCGAGCCCGTGCTTGAGGCCGGCAAGGCCGAGCACGTTGCCGGAGTGCTCGGGGATCAGCAGATACTTAGTCATGTAGAGGACGAGGAGCGCGCGCATCCCGTAATAGGAGAAGCGCTCCCACATCTCGGTGGTGAACAGAAAGGTGAGGCCTTTGGGATGGCCGAACAGATCCGTACGCGCCGGCGTCATGGCGTCACCGGCGGAATGAGCACCTTCAGCCACGAGCGGTCTCCGCCATTCTTCTTCCCGGCGACTCTTCCTATATATCGGTGCCGCCGATGATCGCACGCGCTTTCGCCGATCGGCCGTCGTGCTCGTTTTTGCGCCAGTCGAGGAGAATTACGTGAATAAATTCGGCATTGGCCAGCCGGTCCCGCGGCTGGAAGATCCGCGCTTCATCACCGGCCGCGGCCGTTTCGTCGACGATATCGAGCTGCCGCGCCAGTGTCACGGCGTCGTCGTCATGTCGCCGCACGCCCACGCCCGCATCAAACACGTGGATACCGCGACGGCCAAGGCGGCTGCCGGCGTCATCGCCGTGCTCACCGGCGCCGACGTCGAGGCCGACAAGATCGGCAGCCTCGTTCCGGTCATGCCCGAGGACATGGGCGGCCCAAAGGGGTTGCGTACCTTGCGCCCGGTGCTCGCGCGCGATCGGGTTCGCGCCGTCGGCGACCGCGTTGCCTTCGTCGTCGCCGAAACGCTGCAGCAGGCGCGCGACGCCGCCGAGCTGATCGAGATCGACTACCAGCCGCTGCCGGCGGTGATCGCCGTCGAGGACGCGATAAAACCGGGCGCGCCGGCGGTGTGGGACGAAGCGCCCAACAATGTCGCGTTCACGCTGATGATGGGCAACAAGGAGGCGACCGACGCGGCTTTCGCCAAGGCGACGCAGACCGTCTCGCTCAAGCTCAGCAACAATCGCGTCAACGCCAATTCGATCGAGACGCGCGCCGCAATCGGCCAATATCATCCCGACAGCGACAGCTATACGCTTTACAGCACGACACAGAACCCGCACGGCACCCGCTCGCAGCTCGCCGGTAGCGTGCTGCGAATTCCCGAAACCAAGCTGCGCGTCATCTCGCCCGACGTCGGCGGCGGCTTCGGCATGAAGGGCGGCGGCTATCCCGAGGACGCGTTGGTGCTGTGGGCCTCGCGCCGCTGCGGTGGCCGGCCGGTCAGATGGGCGGCAACGCGCTCCGAAGCCTTCCTCGGCGATGCCCACGGGCGCGACCAGATCGTGACCGCGGAGCTCGCACTCGACGGCCATGGAAAAATCCTCGGCCTGCGGGTCAACGCGCTGCACGACATGGGCTCGCACGTATTCGGCGCATCCTTCGTCGTGCCGATGTTCGCGCTGCGGCTCTCACCCGGCGTGTACGACATCCCCGCCGTGCACGCGGTCGCGCGAGCGGTGCTGACCAACACCGTGCCGCTGCATCCCTATCGCGGCGCCGGGCGGCCGGAGGCGACCTACGTCATCGAGCGGCTCCTCGACCGCGCTGCGCGCGTGATCGGCATCGATCCCATCGAGATCAGGCGGCGCAATTTCATTGCTGCCGCCGCGATGCCGCACAAGATCCAGACCGGCATCACCTACGACAGCGGCGATTTCGCCCATGTGATGGACGAATGCCTGAAGCTTGCCGACTGGAACGGCTTTGCCGGCCGCGCGGCGCAATCGAAACAGCACGGCAAGCTGCGTGGCCGCGGCATCGGCTATTTCCTCGAAGAGGCCGCGGTGTTCAACGAGCGCATGGTGCTGCGCTTCGACCCAAGCGGCGCGCTGACCATCGTCGCCGGCACCCACTCGCACGGCCAGGGCCACCATACGGTCTACGCGCAGATGGTGAGCGACTGGCTTGGCGTCCCGTTCGAATCGATCCGCTTCGTGCAGGGCGACACCGACGAAGTACCGTTTGGCCGCGGCACCTATGGCTCGCGCAGCATGCATATTGGCGGTAACGCGCTTCGGCGCGCGGCCGACGCCATCGTCGAGAAGGCAAAGCCGATGGCGGCGATCATGCTGGAGGCGGCGGCGGGCGACATCGAGTTCACCGACGGCCGCTTCCGCATCGTCGGCACCGACCGGGCGTTACCGCTGCCCGACGTGGCCAAGGCGTTCTATCGTCCGGTGATGCTGCCGCCGCAATTCGACGTCGGCCTCGAGGCTTCCGGCACGTTTGCCGCCGAGCCGCCGAACTATCCCAATGGCTGCCACGTCTGCGAGGTGGAGATCGATCCGGAGACCGGCGTGGTGACGCTCGCGCGCTATGTCGCGGTCGACGACGTCGGCAAGGTGATGAATCACCTGCTCTGCGAAGGGCAGATTCACGGCGGCGTCGCGCAGGGCGTCGGCCAGGCGCTGATGGAAGCGATCGTGTTCGATAGCGACGGACAACTCGTCACCGGCAGTTTCCAGGACTATGCCATGCCGCGCGCCGAGGATTTTCCCGAGCTTGTGTCCGAACTCGCCGAGGTGCCGGCGCGGACCAATCCGCTCGGGGTCAAGGGCGCCGGCGAAGCCGGCGCCACCGGCGCTCCGCCGGCCGTGGTGAGCGCGATCCTCGACGCATTGCGGCCGCTCGGCATCGAGCACATCGACATGCCGGCGACGCCGAACCGCGTTTGGGCGGCGATCCGCGGCCGCGCGGTGAGTAAGGCGGCCGCGGAGTAAACATCCGCCGTCCCGATCAGCCCGCCGCCGCGGCGCGGCAGCGGGCGTGTTACTCCGCGGGTGTCGCGGCCAACGCCCCATCTGACACCGCCTCGTGCGGCGCCGAGCGGTCGAGCGCGCTCGCCGGCGAGCGGCTCAACCCGAATAAGAACACCGCCACGATCAGATAGGCGATAGCGACAGTCGGCGTCACTGCAATGCCGATCGCTTCGCCGTGCATGAAGCCGAAGAATGTGAGCACGGCTCCCGCCACGGCGAACCCCGAAGCTTCGAGGAACTTCTTGTCGATGACGAAGGCGCCGATCGCGGCAAGGACCAACCCAGTCAAGATCGAGCCGCCGCCCATGACCTTGAGGCCGGCGTAGAGAACGCCTTGGTTGGCGAGCTTGTCCAAGCCAAGCGTCGCCGCGTCGGTACCGGCGGCGTGCAGCACCCCATCCAACTGTACGCCAGCCCAAGCGGCAAGATGCGGCGTCAGCGCCAGCACAATGGCGGGCGCGTGCGCTTTCGGCGTGCTTTGGAACGCCTGCGCGCCGATCAGCATGCCGATGTAGAGCAGGATCGGGTAGATCGCCACGACGGGTATGATGGCCAACAGGAGCGAAATCACCCCGAACCAGGACAGCACGATCACCATGATGCCGGTTGCGGCCGAGTAGCCGATCCGGCCGCCCATCGCCTTCCAGCCGGGGTGGCCGATATAGACCGCGTTGATGAAGGGATTGCCCATCAGGCAGCCGATCAGGCTGATGACGCCGTCGGCGGTGAGCACGCGCGTCGTCGGAAAGGCATCGCCGGCGGCCTCCGCGCTCTCGACGTTGTCCATCGCTTCGACCAGGTCGTAAATGCCGAATGGGATGGCGGTCACGAGTATTACGCCGAGATATTCAAAGCCGGAGAAGATGTGGTCCACGGCAGGGAGCGGCACCGAGAAGCCGAAATTCGCGAAGGCGTCGGTGACGCCTTTGACGCCCAGCCCACCATAGTTGAGGCCGAAGAGGTTGGAGCCCCAGGCGATGATCATTCCGACCGCGATCGCCACCAGCCCGGCAGGGATGCCTTTCGGATAGCGAAACCCGCCGAACCAGCTCACCAGGATGACGGCAAAGCAGCTCAGGCCGATCACCGGCGTCAGGTACATTTCCAATGCCGGGCGCATGGAGATGAAGGTGATCGATACGCCAGCGAGTGTGCCCAGAAGGGCCGCGCGCGGCGTGATCCTGCGGACGATCGGAGCGATGAAGCCGCCGATCATCAGGATGAAGCTCTGGAAGAACACCCAGGTCAGCCCGGCTTCCCAGCCTTTGATCGGATCATGGGTCTTCAGCGCGATCGGCAGCATGATCACGAAGGTGACGATGAACATGTGCGGCACGCTGATGCCGGACGGCAGCGCGCAGACGTCGCTGCGGCCGGTCTGCTTGGCGAGACGGTAAGCGAGATACGCGTAGTAAAACGTCGAAAGGCACAGCATCAGGCCGACCGCCGGCAAGATGCGGCCGAACACGATCGAGTCCGGCATCTTGATCACGAACCGCAACAGGATCGTGAGCGTCAACATGTTGGTGAGGATGTTGGTGCCGAAACCGAAAAAGGCGTTCCAGTCGCCGGGGGTAAATAATTTCGGTCGGAACCCCGCCGTCGATGTCGTGGTCGTCATCGAACGCTCCTGTTCATGGCGAAGTCAGCAAGGCTAAAGGGCCGAAGACCCACCGCCGTCCCGGCGAACGACGGCGCACCTGCGCAATCGTCAGGCAATGGCTCGATAACCTCGCAAGGGGCATGCCAATCCGCGCCGCCGGTTTCACGCCTACGGGCGGAAGCGCGAAGCAAGACAAAACGGCAATGGAATCAAGTCGATCAACAATGGCTTCGATCCGAGCGCGTGGCCCGGACATCTCGCGCACCGTTCGCGGCAACGCGGCACCGATCAAATAGTAGTCGTTTACCTGTCATAAAAACGGCACGCCGCCGGCCGGAATAAGCGCCGATGTCTTCACGCGAGAGCCGCCTCGGGTGCGATCAGGACAGCGCCGCGAGCAACGGCTTCGAGGCGGCGACCGAGCCGAAAATGCCGCCCTGCGCCTTGATCATGGCAAGCCCGGCTTCGTGGAACTGCGGGAAATAGGAGGCGCAGCAATCCGACAGCACGATGCAGCGGAAGCCGCGGTCATTGGCCTCGCGCACCGTCGTGTTCACGCAGACTTCGGTGGTCACGCCGCAGACGAACAACGTGTCGATGCCGCGATTATGCAGCATGAGCTCGAGATCGGTCTGATAGAAAGCGCCCTTGCCCGGTTTGTCGATCACCGGCTCGTCCTTGAGCGGATAAAGCTCGGGGATGATGTCGTGACCGGCCTCGCCGCGCACCAGAATCCGGCCCATCGGGCCGCGGGCGCCGATCCGGTTGGCCGGATCGCCGCGCTCGACCTTGTGCGGCGGGGCGTCGGACAGATCGGGCCGATGCCCCTCGCGCGTGTGAATGACCAGGACGCCATGGCGGCGCGCGGCGGCGAGCACCGCGCGGCAGGGCGCAACCGCCGCCTGCAGGCGCGATACGTCGTTGCCGAGCGCGGCGCCAAAGCCGCCGGGTTCGAGGAAATCGCGCTGCATATCGATGATCACCAGCGCCGCCCGATCGAGATCAACGCTAAGCGGCGCCGGTTCGGCCTCAAAAGTCACGCTCGGCATTTCGGCCCTCCCATCACAACGCCGACTGATGTTGCAAAAACAGGGCCAGCATAGCAGGGACGACGAGCGCGCACGGCCAATGCGGGTCCGGCCGCCGCCCGTCGCTGCGGGACTTGGCGCAGGTGCGTACGCGTGCAACAATTGCCGAGAATCAAAGACTTAAGTGTGTTCGGACGCCTTCGCGAATGCCCGGGAAAGCCAAGACAGCGCGAAAGGCCAAGTCGCCGGCGCGAAGAGCGCGCGCGAAGACGGCCGATTCCAGCGACGCGCTCGTCGCGGCGAGCGCGCAGGCGTTGCGGCTGCCGATTGATCCCAGCTGGCACGCCGCCGTGCGGACCAATGTTCAATTGCTCCTGAAGCACGCGACGCTGGTCGAGGAATTTTCACTCCCCGAGGATACCGAACCGGCGCCGGTGTTCCGTGCTTGAGACGGCGGCGGGCGATTTCGCCTGGAGCACGAGCGCCGAGATCGCCGCGGCCGTCGCGGCCGGCCGCGCCAGCGCGTCGAAGATCATCGAAGCCGCCCTCGCCCGCATTCGCGCGCGCGATCCGCTCATCAATTCCTTCACCGCAGTCACCGAACAGCGCGCGCGGCTTCGCGCCCAGGCGCTCGACCAGGCGCGCGAACGCGGCGAGCGGCTACCGGTCCTCGCCGGCGTGCCGTTCGCGGTGAAGAATCTCTTCGACATCGCCGGGATGCCGACGCTTGCCGGCGCGAAGATCAATCGCGACGCACCGCCGGCGACGCGCGACGCGACATTGATCGAGCGGCTCGAAGCCGCCGGCGCCATCCTCATCGGCGCGCTGAACATGGGCGAATACGCCTATGATTTCACCGGCGAGAATTTCCATGACGGTCCGGTGTACAACCCGCATGATCGCGCACGCATGGCCGGCGGCTCCTCGAGCGGGTCGGCCGCCGCGGTCGCCGGCGGTCTCGTGCCGCTTACGCTCGGCTCCGACACCAATGGCTCGATCCGCGCCCCGGCTTCGCTCTGCGGCGTGTTCGGTCTCAAGCCGACTTACGGGCGGCTGAGCCGCGCGCGCACGTTCCCCTTCTCGGCAAGCCTCGATCATGTCGGCCCGCTGGCGCGCAGCGCGCACGACCTCGCGCTCGCTTACGACGCGATGCAGGGCCAAGATGCCGACGATCCGGTCTGCGCCGATCGTGCCGTCGAGCCGGTCGCTTCGCTTCTGCAACGCGGGGCCGCGGGCCTGCGCATCGCCGTCGCCGGCGGCTACTTCAAGTGCAAGACCGCGGAAACGGTTTACGCCGTCGATCGCGTGGCCGCGGCGCTGGGCGCCAATCGCGAAATCATCATTCCGCATGCCGAGCGCGCCCGTTCCGCCGCCTACATCGTCACCGCGAGCGAGGCCGGAAGCCTGCACCTCGAGCGGCTGCGCGCCCGTGCGCAGGATTTCGACCCGGCGGTGCGCGACCGGCTGATCGCGGGCGCCATGCTGCCGGCCTCGCTGATCGTCAAGGCGCAGAAATTCCGCCGCTGGTATCAGCGCGAGTTTCTGAAGCTGTTTGCCGAGGTCGACGCCATTCTTGCGCCGGCGACGCCGTGCACGGCGCCGCTGATCGGGCAGAAGACCTTCGTGTTCGACGGCGTCGAAATACCGCTGCGCCCCAATCTCGGCGTTTACACGCAACCGATCTCCTTCATCGGCGTACCGGTCGTGACCGTGCCGGTGCCGCTTTCGCCCTTGCCGATCGGCGTGCAGGTGATCGCCGCGCCGTGGCGCGAGGATGTCGCGCTGCGCATCGCCCACGCGCTCGAAGCGCAAGGCGCCGTCGCCGCGATGCGGCCGATGGAATAAGGAGAACGCCATGCAGATCGACCTGCCGGAGGTCGTCGCCGAAGTGCGCGCCGCATTCGACCGCTACGAGACGGCGCTCGGCGCCAACGACGTGGCGGCGCTCGATGCGATCTTCCACAGAGACCCGCGCACCATCCGCTATGGCGGCACCGAGAATCTCTACGGCTACGCCGAGATCGCGGCGTTCCGCGCCGCGCGCTCGCCGGCCGGCCTCGCGCGCACACTGTCGAAGACCGTGATCAGCACCTATGGCCGCGACCACGCGGTCGCCTCGACGCTGTTCCAGCGCGCCAGCGTGCCGGGCAAAATCGGGCGGCAGATGCAGACCTGGGTACGTTTCGCCGAAGGCTGGCGCGTCGTCGCCGCGCATGTGAGCTTCATCGACGAGCCCAAATGAATGACGGCCGCTAGACCGGCGCCTTCCCCTTGGCCATGAACGCGCGCCATCCGCCGAAGCTGGAAATGTCGCGCGCGCCGGCGATGGCTTCAGCCTCGACCAAAAAACCCTTTGCCGTCTGACCGTCGTCGAGCTCGAGCGTGCCGATCGACAAGGGCGGCGGTACGGCGGCGACGAAACGGCCGAACGCCGCCCCCGATAGAGCCCAGACTTCGACTTCGATGGCCGTGCCGGTGTCATTCTTCACGCGCAGGAGTCCCGGCTTCGGCGGCCGCGTGGCGGCGAGCGCGTAGAGCCGATAATGCGGGGCGGTCTTCGCACGCGCGATCAGGCGCGCGCCCGCTGTGCGCAATTCGCCATTGAGCGGCATGCCGGAGAGATGCGCGCCGACGACGGCGATCGGGATTTCGCCGGCAGCGGGCGCAGATGATCGCCGTGCCGGCGCCGGCTGCTTGTGCTTGAGCGCGCCGAGCGGCAGGCCGCTCGCGTGATGGAACTCGCGGCCGATCGCCGCGAGCGCCGCGTCCTCGCCCGCGGGCGCCAGCAAGGTCACGCCGAACGGCGTCCCGTCGGGGAGCATGGCCGACGGCACGGCGAGACCGCACAGGTCGAGCAGATTGACGAAATTGGTGTAGGTGCCAAGCCGGCTGTTGAGCCCGATCGGATCGGCGAGCACTTCATCGATGGCGTAGATCGTGGGCGCCGTCGGCAGCGCCAGCGCATCGATCGAGCGGAAGGTGTGATCGCTCACGCGCCGCAGCTCCTCGAGCTGATAGAGGGCGGCGAAAGCGTCGGCCGCCGTTGCATGCGCGCCGGCAAGAACGACCTCCCGCGTGACCGGATGCAGGGCCTCCGGCGCGGAAGCCACGAGCGCGCGCACGGCGAGGTAACGCTCGGCGACCCATGGCCCCTCGTAAAGAAGCCGCGCGGCCGCGTAGAACGGCTCGATGTCGACCTCGACGATCTCGGCGCCAAGCCCGGCGAAACGCGCGAGCGCCGCCTCATAGGCCGCCTTCGAGGCGGTATCGCCGAAAAACAGGCGCCCGCCCGGCGGGGGGACGCCGAGCCTCAGGCCGTCCGGCATCGGTCCGGGAGCGTGCACCGCCCGCGGACGGGAAAACGGATCGGCGGCATCGGCGCCTTCTATCGCCGTCAGCATCGCGATCGCGTCGTCGACCGTCAGCGCAAAGACCGAGACGCAATCGAGCGTGCGGCAGGCGGGAACGACGCCGGCTGTGGAAACAAGACCGCGGCTCGGCTTGAGCCCGACGATATTGCTGAACGCGGCCGGCACGCGGCCCGATCCGGCCGTATCGGTGCCGAGCGCTAGCGGCGTGATCCCGGCGCCGACCGCGAGCGCGGAGCCGGAGCTCGATCCGCCGGGAATGAGCTTGGCATCGAACAGATTGCGCGGAATGCCATAAGGCGTGCGCACACCGACGAGACCGGTCGCAAACTGGTCGAGATTGGTCTTGCCGAGGATGATCGCACCGGCCGCACGCAGCCGCGCCACGGCGGTGGCGTCTCTTGCCGGGCGATAGCTGTAAGCCGGGCACGCCGCCGTGGTCGGCATGCCCTTGACGTCGATATTGTCCTTCACCGCGACCGGAATGCCGTAAAGCGGAAGCTCCTTGTCGCCGGCACGCGCGAGCTTCTCCGCCTCGGCGAGAACCTCGGCTTCCTCGCGCAGCGCGATGAACATCGCCGGATCGTTATGCGCGCGGATGCGCGCGAAGCTACGCGCGACGATGTCTTGCGGCTGGGCCGTCCCGGCGCGATAGACGTCGAGGATCTCGGCGACCGTCTCGGTCACGTAAGGCTCCGTAATGGCACGACGAAGAGGCCCGGCAACCGCGTTCGCCGGTTCCTTTTGTGCCAATTCCGGGCCATTTCGCAAGTCGCCCGGCCGGTTGCGCCGGGCGGCGCAGCCGCCTATATTTAAGTCACTTTCCACTCATCATTGATGACGTGGTGCTTCGCCGGGCTGGCGGGCGGAGCGCGAAGGAGATTTGCCCATGGCTATCGCGCCCCTGATGCCGAAAGCGACGGCGGTATGGCTCGTTGAGAACACCGCGCTGTCGTTCGACCAGATCGCACAGTTCTGCAACCTGCACCCGCTCGAGGTGAAGGCGATCGCCGACGGCGACGCCGCGCAAGGGATCAAGGGCCTCGACCCGATCCTGACCGGACAGCTCACGCGCGAGCAGATCGCCGAAGCCGAGGCCGATCCGGAGCGCCGGCTGCATATCGCTGATCCCAAAGTGCGGCTGCCCGAGGCCAAGCCAAAGAAGGGCCCGCGCTATACGCCGGTGTCGCGCCGCCAGGACCGGCCGAATGCCATCCTCTGGCTGGTGCGCAATCATCCGGAGCTGAAAGACAGCCAGATCATGCGGCTCGTCGGCACGACAAAGTCGACCATCCTGGCGATCCGCGAGCGCACCCACTGGAATTCCACAAACCTCACGCCGCTCGATCCGGTAACGCTCGGCCTGTGTTCGCAGATCGATCTCGATCTCGAGGTCCAGCGGGCCGCCAAGGAAAAGCCGGCCCCGGTCGAGGCGCAGGGAGCGACCCTTCTGCCTGCCTCGGTCACCACCGCGCCGAAGGAGGAGCTCGAGCCGGAAGCCGAGAAGAAGTCCGAGGAGCTCAACGTCGAGGCGGTGTTCGCCAAGCTCAAGCAGATCGGCGGCAAGGCCGAATAGCCCGCTTCCCCATTTGTCGGCGCCTATTCGTCGCCGATCAGCTCCCGGCGGCGCCGCTCCAACTCCGCGGCGTAGCGGCGCAGCGCGTAGGCTTCGGTCAGGAGACCGATGACGCGGCGCTCGCCATAGGAATCGACGACCGCAAGCGCTTCCGCCTCGGCGCGATCGAACGCCTGCACGGCTTCCTTGATCGCCATGCCCGGGAGGAGCACGTCCCCGGCATTGCTGAGCAGATCCTTGACCGACTTGTCGGCCGAGACCTCCGGCGCGTGGGCGTCGGCGACGCGGATCATGCCGGCGTAACGCTCCTCTTCGTTGACGGCGATGACCGAGGCGGTTGAGCCGACGGGAAAGGCTTCGCGGAAGGAGGCGATGCTGGTCGCTGCCGGCACCGTGCGCACATCCTGGCGCATCATCTTGCCGACGATGAGCTCGCGCATCCAACCGATATCGGCGGCGCTGCGGATGGTTTCGCCGCGCAGGTGGAAACGCCAGGTCGCGAACGAATAGCCGAACATCTCCCGCGTTACCTGCGCGGCGACAATCACGGCAATGAGCACCGCGGTGGTCAGCCACAGATCGCCGGTCGTTTCCAGCGCGATGAAAGTCATGGTCAGCGGCCCGCCGATGACCGCCGCGGACAAGGCGCTCATGCCGATCACGGCGTAGGCGTCGGTGTCGAAGGCGGCGCTCGGCCAGACCATGGTCAATGCCACGGCCAACAGATGCCCGCCGAGCGCGCCGATCAGGAGCGAGGAAAAGAACATGCCGCCACGGAATCCGGAGCCGAGAGACACAATCGAGGCCGCAATCTTGAGCACGAAAATGAGCGCCACGGCCCACAGCGAAAGCTTGAGTATTCCGGAGAGGTGCAAGGCGCCGTGGCCGGACGACATCACCTGCGGCGACACCATCGCCAACAGGCCGACGAGGAAGCCGCCGATCATGGTGCGCAGCATCGGCCGCAAGCGCAGACGAACGAAGAACTCTTCGCTCAATGCCACACCGCGCAGCAGCGCAATTCCGAGCATCGCGGCGAGGAGGCCGATGGTAGCGGCAATGACCAGATCGTGGGTCGCCACGACCATCTTGTCGGGCGCGACAATGCCGATTTCAATCGGTGCGAGCTTGTGCGCGACGAGGTAACCGATCACTGCCGCGATTGCGACCGGCGCCAGGCTGTTGGGCGAATAGCCGCCGATGATGAGCTCGAAGCCGTAGAAAGCGCCGGCGAGCGGAGCGCCGAAGGCGCCGGCAATTCCCCCGGCGGCGCCGCAGCCGACCAGGATGCGCAAATCGGCCCGCCGCAGCCGGAACGCAGCGCCGATGCGCGAGGCGAGACCGCTCGCCAGCTGGGTATAGCCGGCCTCGAGGCCGACCGAAGCGCCGACCCCGCTCGACCAGACCGTTTGCGCGGCGACGATGACGCTGCCGAGAAGCGACATGCGGCCGCCATGCAGCGCATTCGCCTCGATCGGATCGACCTCCCGCTCCGGCCGCCAGCGCGCGATGATTTCCGCGGCGATGCCGAACGCCAGTCCGCCACCGAGCGGCACCGAGATCGCCAACACCGGATCGAGGCGCAACAGCCCCGACAGGCGTACGCCTGCATCGAGCTGGAACAGCAGACGGTGCAGCAGGTCGACGCCAGTGCCCATGGCAGCCACGACGACGCCGGACAGCGCGCCGACCAGCGCCGCCAGCCCGATCAGGCTCGATTCCCGCGCCCGGACGATAGCCCGTAGGCGCCGCGGTATCTCGAAACGGCTGCTCATCTTGGCGATCAACCCAAAGACCTCCGAGAGCTGATATAAGGAACCCCGACGAGGACGCTGCTCCGCTCGTCTCGAAGCGGCGAACGGCATCGGCGTGTCACCTATACCGGCAAGCCGGCAAAAGCGCGCTAGCGCGGCAGCGCCGGGCTGGAACACTCGCGCGGACTGCACGTTAACTTGCGGGAGCCTGCGCTTGCTGGCGTGCGGGGCCAATCGAACATGGTTCAATTTGCACGCAGTGAGCCGCCGCTTTTCGATTCCGCGGAAGGTCGTGCGTCCCGCGCCCGCCGCTCCTTCGCAAGGCCGCCCGCCGGGCCGGCCCGTTCTGGCGCCGGCGCCATCGTCGAGACCGACATCGCCTCCCGCCTCGACGCGTTGCCGTTCGGCCGATTCCATTTGCTGGTCATTGCCACGCTCGGCATCACCTGGATACTCGACGGCCTCGAAGTCACGCTGGCCGGCACGCTGTCCGGCGAGCTGACGCAGAGTTCCGCCCTAGGCTTGAGCAATACGCAGGTCGGCCTTGCTGGCAGCTCTTACCTGTGCGGCGCGGTCCTTGGCGCGTTTCTCTTCGGCTGGCTCACCGACCGATGGGGCCGCAAGAAGCTGTTTTTCATCACGCTTGCGGTTTATCTGGCGGCGACAGCCGCCACCGGCCTGTCGTGGAATATGTGGAGTTTCGTGCTGTTCCGATTCCTCACCGGCGCCGGCATCGGCGGCGAATACACTGCCATCAATTCGACAATCCAGGAGCTTATCCCCGCACGCCTGCGCGGCTGGACGGACCTCCTCATCAACGGCAGCTTCTGGGTCGGCGCGGCCCTCGGAGCGGGCGGTTCGATCGTCCTGCTCAATCCCGATTTCATCGATCCGGCGCTCGGCTGGCGGCTGGCGTTCCTGATCGGAGCGGCAATAGGACTCATCATTCTGATCATGCGGCGCTGGATTCCGGAAAGTCCCCGTTGGCTTGCGACCCATGGCTTCGTGACGGAAGCCGACGCGGTCGTGCGCGGCATCGAGGCGCGCTTGCCCGCCGCGCCGCATGCGCCCGGACGGACCAAGCTGCGGCTGCGCACGCGCGATCACACGCCGCTCGCGGAGGTCGCGCGCGCGCTGTTCCAGACTTATCGTCAGCGCACATTGGTCGGTCTCAGCCTGATGGCCGCGCAGGCATTTTTCTACAACGCGATTTTCTTCACCTACGCGCTGATCCTGACCGACTTCTATCGCGTGCCCGCCGACCGGGTCGGCTGGTACATCCTGCCGTTCGCCGCCGGCAACGTGCTCGGACCGATTCTGCTCGGCCGCCTGTTCGACACGATCGGACGCAAGGTGATGATCGCCGCGACTTATGCGCTCTCCGGAGTGCTCCTTGCCGCGACCGGTTATCTGTTCAGCCGGAACGCCCTCTCGGCGCAGCAACTGACCGCGGCCTGGATGGTGGTCTTCTTCTTCGCATCGGCGGCGGCAAGCTCCGCCTATCTGACGGTGAGCGAGACCTTCCCGCTGGAAATCCGTGCGCTCGCCATCGCGTTCTTCTATGCCATCGGCACCGCCATCGGCGGGGTCGTGGGCCCGGCGCTGTTCGGGGCCCTGATCAGCACCGGCTCGCGCGGCAGCGTCGCCGTCGGCTATGTCATCGGCGCGCTCATGATGATCGGCGCCGCCATGGCCGAAGCCCGCTGGGGCGTCGCCGCCGAGCGCAAGCCGTT
>Ga0210394_10001232_pt1 | contig 42407 bp, 37 predicted proteins | sample IncBWC12MmetaG_FD_160121 | JGI IMG/M metagenome (GOLD analysis project Ga0210394, IMG submission 160121) | Forest soil microbial communities from Barre Woods Harvard Forest LTER site, Petersham, Massachusetts, United States - Inc-BW-C-12-M | ecosystem: Environmental > Terrestrial > Soil >...
CGGCAGCCGCCCTTGCGCTTTGCTAGCCCTTCGGTTCCATCAACCTGGGCAAAGGACTTTCACCTCCTAGCTATCGAACATGCTCGGCACACCCTGCTCCCGCTGGGCGTCCTCGCCCGGCGGTGGGTCTGTGCATTACGACCGATCGGAAACAGAAAAGAAGGGACATCGACATTCACGGATTTGGCGCAAGCGGCGTCTCGCCTCAGTCCCCACCGCCGGGCGAGGACGCCCGGCGGGAGCAGGCGAGACGCCCGCTCTACGCTGTGCCCCTGACAGCTAAGAGGGATCGCCCCTACAATCCTCACATGCGCACCACACTCGCCCTTCTCCTCACCGTTGCGGCGACCATCGCCTCGGCCCAACCTATCGCCCAGCCTCTTATCGTCATCAAAGCGGGCTCGCTCATCGACGGACGTTCGGACGCGCCGCGGGCGAATCAGATCATCGTCATCCGCGGCAATCGGATCGAGAGCGTCGGCAGCGGCACGGCCGTTCCCGCGGGGGCGTATGTCATCGACCTCACCGGCATGACGGTGATGCCCGGGCTGATCGACTCCCACACGCACATCTTCCTGCAAGGGGAAGAGCCGTCCGAAGGCGGGTACGACGTGCAACTGCTCAAGTACAGCCTCGCCTACCGCGCGGCGCGAGCCACCGTATCGGCCCGCCGTGCGCTGGAGCAGGGATTCACCACCATCCGCGACGTTGAGACCGAGGGCGCGGGCTATGGGGACCTCGGCATCAAGCAGGCCATCAACGAAGGGCGAATCCCTGGGCCGCGCATCTTCGCCGCCACACGCGCCATCTCCACCACCGGCGGCTACGACCTCGAGGGATACGCGCCGGAGATCACGGTTCCGAAGGGAGCCCAGATCATCGACGGCCCGGTCGAAGCGCGGAAAGCAGCGCGCGAGCAGCTCGATCACGGCGCCGACTGGCTCAAGGTCTACATGACCCATCGCTCATGGGTCGACAAGCAGGGCAATCTCGTCTCCCAGCCGACGCTCACGGTCGAGGAGCTGCGCGCCGTCGTCGATGAGGCTCATGGATGGAAGCGCAAGGTGGCCTGCCACGCCTACAACGGCGAAGGGCTGCGCCGCGCCCTCGACGGCGGATGCGATTCGATCGAGCACGGCCTCGAGCTCGACGACGCCAACATCGCCCAGATGCTGAAGCAGGGAACCTGGTACGTGCCGACGCTGTCGGTCTACTACGACCACAACGCGCCGATCGATACCCCGGCCGGCCGGCGCGACGCCAAACGCGTGTCGCTGCACGAGGTCTCGTTCCGCAAGGCACTCAAAGCCGGCGTAAAGATCGTCTTCGGCACCGACGTCGGCGGCTTCGCCTGGACCGAACCGATCGCGCAGGAGTTCGACCGCATGGTGTCCTTCGGCATGACGCCGATGGATGCCATCCGTTCCGCCACCTCCCGCGCCGCCGAGATGCTCGACGCCACCGGCGACCTCGGCGTGATCGCCCCGGGCGCCTACGCCGACATCATCGCCACGGACACCGATCCCCTGCACGACATCCACACCCTCCACGACGTCTCGTTCGTGATGAAGGACGGCAAGGTGGTGCGGGAGCGGAGGGTCAGGGTGATGATGAGGGAGTGAGGGGGGAGGCGCCGATCATTCTTCGGGCTCCGGATCGGGTGGTATGGGTGGGATGAGCCGCGTTAGCTGTTCGATCAGCTCGGGTACACGCTCGGTGACAATCGAAAAGATCGTCTCGTGCTCGATCCATTCATACTCATGGATGATCCGGTTCCGAAGGCCGATGATCGCGGGGATGGAGATGTTGGGATTCGCCTTCCGCGTCTCCTGACTGAGCCGGTTGAGCGCCTCTCCGATCAGGATCAGTTCGCGCTCGACGGCTGCTCGCTTCAACGAGCTGGATAGGTACTCGTCCTTCGACATCCCTTCGATATATGTGACGATTCGCCTCGCAGCTTCGAGAGCGTCCAGGAGCGACGCGGCGTCACGATCCTCAGGCCGCATAGACCACACGCCGCGTCGTCAGAATGTGGTGACGCCGAAACGGATTTCGTACTAGCTTCTTCTCGACGAGGTCGACTCTTCTCCGGAAGAGAACCTGAAGCTCTTCACGCATCGTTTCCCAGTCCCCACCCCACGGACCAAGATTGCGGTTCGGGTCCTCGAATGTGATCAGCACATCGACGTCGCTGTCCGGACGGAATTCAACGGTCAAAACGGATCCAAAGAGCGCGAACTCTTTGATCCGCCATTTCCGGCAGAATTCTTCGATCGCATCACGGTCGAACTCGATCGCGAACTGTTGATCGCTCATAACAACTCCTCGCAAGGTGCAGTTTTCTTTGCCTCGGTCATCGATCACTGAGTGGCGATGTAGCATTGAAGCAGGTACGTGAACCTACGCCAGGCGCCATATTGCCAACGATCATCGGCCATCCCGCCCACGCGAGCAAGTGACGGATCCGGGAGCGGAGTGGACGATCGCGCAGCAAGCGCGCATCGCTACCCCCCGCTTCCGCTATCCTTCCCACCATGACACCCCCACCCCATTCCGACGCTCTCGTCTTCTTCGGCGCCACCGGCGACCTGGCCTACAAGATGATCTTCCCTGCCCTCCAGGACCTCATCAAGCGAGGGCACCTGGACGTTCCCGTGATCGGCGTGGCCAAGGCCGGCTGGACGCTCGATCAGTTGCGCGAGCGCGCCCGGGCCAGCCTGACCGAGCATGGCGGCGGTGTCGATGATGCCGCCTTCGCGAAACTCCTCTCGCTGCTGCAGTACATCGACGGCGACTATCGTGAGGACGCCACCTTCGACAGATTGCGCCAGGCTCTCGGCAGCGCCGAGCATCCCGTGCACTACCTGGCCATCCCCTCCAGCATGTTCGCCGTCGTGGCCGGGCAGCTCGGCCGCTCCGGATGCGCCAAGGGCGCCCGCGTGGTCATCGAGAAGCCGTTCGGGCGCGACCTCGCCTCGGCCCAGGAGCTCAACGCCTCGCTGCTGGCGGTGTTCGACGAGGCGGCCATCTTCCGCGTCGACCACTACCTCGGCAAGGAGCCGGTGCAGAACCTCCTCTACTTCCGCTTCGCCAACTCCTTCCTCGAGCCGCTCTGGAACCGCAACTTCGTCCGCGGCGTGCAGATCACCATGGCAGAGAACTTCGGCGTGCAGGGACGCGGCGCCATGTACGAGGAGACCGGCGCCATCCGTGACGTCGTGCAGAACCACCTGCTTCAGGTCGTGGCCAGCCTGGCCATGGAAGCGCCGCAGAGCGGCAGCCCGGAACAGATCCGCGATGCCCGGGCCCGCGTGCTCCAGGCCATCGAGCCGATCGATCCGGCCAACGTCGTGCTCGGCCAGTTCCACGGCTATCACGACGAGAAGGGCGTCGCTCCCGCTTCGAAGACGGAGACCTTCGCCGCCCTCCGGCTCAACATCGCCAGTTGGCGATGGGCAGGCGTGCCGTTCTACATCCGCGCCGGCAAATCGCTCCCCGTCACCTGCACCGAGGTGTTGGTCGAGCTCGATCCACCCCCGCTGGCCATCTTCCACGCCGACAACCTCGCGCCCGGCGGCGCGAACTACGTCCGTTTCCGCCTCGGCCCCGACGTCGCCATCGCCATGGGGGTGCGCTCCAAGGTCCCGGGCGAAGTGATGACCGGACAGAATGTCGAGCTCCTCGCCGTCAGCAACGTCGCCGGACAGATGGGTCCCTACGAGCGCCTCCTCGGCGATGCCATGAAAGGCGACGCCACGCTCTTCGCGCGCGAGGACATGGTGGAAGCCGAATGGCGCGTCGTCGACCCGCTCATCAACCACGGCCTCCCCGTCCACGACTACGAACCGGGCACTTGGGGTCCCGCCGAAGCGCAGAGTGTCATCGCAGGCGGGTCGTGGCACGACCCGGCAAACGGCGACGTGGGGAAGTCAGCTTCACCGGCGTGATCACTCCCGGCGCGCTATGGAAGGCGACGGGCGTAGGCACCGATGAGGCCGAGGATTGGGAAGACGAGAACGAGCGGCCCAACGATGAACGCGGCAGTCCAGATGCTCGTCGGCGGCGGTGCTGAATCCCGAGCGAGGAGACCGAATGCGACCAGGGCCAGCCCATATGCGAGAAGAAGGTTGCCGCCGAACGCGTTGATGTCGTACCAGGCCGATTCGGATAGTTAAGGCCTTCCGAACACGACGCGCCGTATGCCCGGTTCATCGGAACCTTCCGAAGGACGAGCGGGACGGATAGCACTGAGACAAGCGCTCCGACCCACAGTGGACGAAAACGGGCGGAATCGTGTGTGGCGTTACCTTTCAGATGTACGAAGTGTAGGGCAGCCCAGCAACTCTGTCCCGTTAACCTGGGTCCTACCAGGAGTAGATTGGTCTACCCGCCGCTGGTCGGATGCGTACGCTGCTACGGTCCGTTTTCTAGGATTTCCTTGTGGTTCCCTCGTGAGTCTTGACCCAACCAATCTCTCGCCCCGAACGACGACGGTGGAAGTCCTCGGTGTTTCGACGCGACCGAGGTAGCCTCGGCTTAGGGAAGGGTGCTCATCGCAAGGATTCTTGCGTGTGGTGCAGCAAAACCGTACCCTCGGAGGTGAACCCTTGTTCACGGGTACAAGCGAGCAGCTGAAAGCGACCAAGAATCCGAGAAGAGGCTCCCAATGCTCTCGGCGCAAACCTCCGAGGACTAGAGCGGCGACCGATAAACACTCTGACATGCCGATCATTCTGAAAAACATCGAGCCTCGCGTTCGCTCAGCCGTGAAGCACTATTGGGGAACACTCTCTGCCCAAGCCGAACGACAGGGCGCTGTGACCGGGCGGACCGATACTGGCAATCGGAACGCCGTGACAGGCGGCAAGCAGATGGATGGATTCTGCGATCTGCTCATGGGCGTTCTCGCTGAGAACGGCATCACAAAACCGCTGATTCATCGACACTCGCGCCTGGAAATACCTGGCTATTTCCGTCCCACAAAGAAGTGGGACATGCTCGTCTTTCACGGCGGAGTGCTCCTCGCTGTGATCGAATTCAAATCGCAACGCGGACCATCGTTCGGCAACAACCTGAACAACCGAGCAGAGGAGGCGGTGGGGACGGCGAATGACGCGCTCGTCGCATACCGCGAGCGAGCATTTGGTGATCAAGCGCCGAAGCCGTGGCTGGGATGGTTGATGCTGCTCGAAGACTGCGAGGGATCGCAACACCCGGTCGGAGTCGCGGAACCACACTTTCCGGTCTTCCCCGAGTTCAAAGACAGTTCCTACGCGAAGCGATACGAGATTCTGCTGCGGAAGCTGAGACTGGAAAACCTCTTCAACGAAACAGCCCTCATCCTCACCAAGGAGTCGGAAGCCGCTACGGGCCTGTACTCCGAACCCGCCCCCGATCTTTCCATGCAAAGGTTTCTCGCCAGCTTCGCCGGCCATATCGCAGGAATCATCGCCTCCTAACATGTCCAGACAGCAATCACTCGGCTTCGAGCTCACCGTCCCGCAGCACGTCTACGAGTACGGAGACCGCGCCACGGGCGAAACGCACGGCGTCGTTCTCACGAAGCCGCACATCGTGCGGCTCATTCTGGACCTCGCAAAGTACACTTCGGATCGCAACCTGACGAAGCTGCGATTGCTTGAGCCTTCATGTGGTGAGGGTGTATTCCTCATCGAAGCGGTAGGACGACTTCTCGCGTCGGCGAAACGTCACCGTGTGCCCGCCGTGCGGCTCGGCGACTCGATTCGCGCGTACGACATCGATGAAACGTCCGTTGCGCGGACAAAGGCAACCATTGGCAGCCTTCTAGTCGAGAGTGGCGTCGATCGCGTGAGCACAGAATCGCTCGTCGGCCAGTGGATACATCGAACCGACTTTCTTCTCGCGCCGATCGTCGGAAGCTTCGATGTGATCGTCGGAAATCCTCCCTACGTTCGGATTGAACAGCTCGATCCTCAGCTCCAGGCCATCTATCGAGGTCGCTTTGAGACCATTTTCGATCGTGCCGATCTGTATGTCGCATTCATCGAGCGTTCGCTTGAGTTGTTGTCGGCGACAGGACTGCTGTCCTTCATCTGCGCGGATCGCTGGACGATGAATCGATACGGCGCACCGCTTCGAAGCTTGATCGCTCGTGAGTACGGCGTACGCGTCTACGTCGACTTGCACCAAGCCTCGCCCTTTGAATCAGACGTCATTGCATACCCGTCCATCTTTGTCTTCGAGCGACGCAAACCCGCCCATGTGGTATTCGCGAAGCTGCGCGAAGGAACGGCAGATGAATGTGCGGCCGTTGCCTTGTCAATCGACGAGGCGAGCGTCGTTTCGACACATGATGGCGTTCACATTTTTCGCTACGAGCGCTGGTTTGAAAACGACGATCCGTGGGTGCTCGGTTCTCCTGCACAACTCGCTGCTCTTCGCGAGCTTGAGGATCGTTTCGCCACGCTCCAAGCAGACGGGAAGACGCGCGTCGGGATCGGCGTCGCCACTGGCGCCGATGAGGTATTCATCGTCTCAGGAGCAGCGGCGCAAGAGGTCGAACCAGAGCGGCTGGTTCCGCTCGTGATGCGCTCGGATATTCGCGAGGGCCGCATCGAGTGGGGCGGTCACTACGTGATCAATACATTCACGACCAACGAGGGCGGCATCGATCTCGCTGAGTACCCGAAGCTCGCCGCTTACTTCGTGAAACACGATGCGGCCATTCGCCGCCGACACGTCTCCCAACGGAGCAACGGCTTTTGGTTCCGAACGATCGATAGGGTTTATCCAGACCTAGTCCAAAGGCCCAAACTCCTCATTCCGGACATCGCTGGATCGAACGAGGTTGCCTACGATGCTGGCAAATACCATCCACACCACAATCTTTACTTCGTAACTTCCGACTCGTGGGATCTCGAGGTACTTGGTGGTCTTCTCAGCTCGAAGTTAGCTCTGTTCTTCGTCTGGTCGTACGCGGTGAAGATGCGCGGCGGTTATCTGCGGTTTCAAGCGCAATATCTCCGGCGTATCCGCGTGCCCGATCCCGCTTCACTCTCGGCGAAGCTGAAGAACAGGATTCAAACCGCCTTTCGAGACCGCGACTTCAAGACGCTCGATTCCCTCGCGCTTGAAGCCTACAGCCTTGAGACTCTGCCGGAGTTCTCGTTTGTCGACACCCGGAAATAACCCCGGTGAGTCCATGGTGCTAGGCCTTCGCACTCGGTCGTTGCGCGACGGCTTCCAGCAACGCAAGTCAATGAATCGGCATGGTTTATGTCTGGGTTAGAGGCTGCTCTCGAAAGCGGAAGGTGTGACGCCCGGCGCCGGACTTGGAAGGCGGCGGGCGTAGGCAGCGATAATGCCGAGGATTGGGAAGATGAAAACGAGCGGCCCAACGATGGACGCGGCAGTCTAGATGCTCGTCGGTGGTGGTGCTCCCCAGTGAGGAGACCGAAAGCGACCAAGGCCAGCCCATATGCGAGAAGGAGCTTGCCGCCATACGCGTTGATGTCGTACCAGTTCATTCGGATGTGAAGACCTTCCGAACACGAACGCCGTATCCCCGGTTCATCGGAACCTTCCGAAGGACGAGCAGGACGGATAGCACTGAGACAAGCGCTCCGACACCACAGTGGACGACAACGGGCGGAATAATGTGTGGCCTTACCTCTGGGCAGCCACTCGTAGCAGCGGCGGATTGCCCCGCGTCCTACTTGGGGTCGTCGTGCGAGAGGGACGAGGACAGCGCGCGGTGGGCGTTGGCCTGGGCCCGCAATTCGTTGGCCTTCTTCTCAAGAGTGTCGACGGCATCGGCGCCGGCGGGCCAGCGCAGGGGCGGTTCGGGCTGGGTCGCGAGTTGGATCAGCGCCTTGGCGAGCTTGGCGGGATCGCCGCCTTGCAGCCCGTTCATTTTCTTCCAGGCGCTGACCGTTTGCCGCGTGTTCTCGGCGTAGTCATCGATCGAGGGCTCGGGCCACTTCGTCGAGTCGTCCGTGAGCAATTCGGTCCGGAAAAAACCCGGCTCGACAAGCATCGTGCGAATGCCGAACGGCGCAACTTCCGGAGCCAGCGACTCCATCCACCCCTCGACGCCGAACTTCGCCGCGGAATATGCCGAGACGAACGCTTGCCCGGTGATGCCGCCGGTCGATGAGATCGTGACGATGAGTCCGCGGCGCTGCCCCCGCATGACAGGAAGCACGGCGCGAGTAACGTTAACCGGGCCAAACAGGTTGGTCTCAATCTGCGCGCGGAAGTCGTCGGGAGAAATCTCTTCGAAGAATCCAGCGTAGAAGTTGCCGGCGTTGTTGACGAGCACATCGATGCGGCCGAAACGGGCGGTCGCGGCGGCGACGGCCGCTTTCGCGTCGTCGGGCTTGATGACGTCGAGCTTGACGATGAGCAGGTCGTCGGACTTGCTCGCGCCGATCGCTTTGCCGACGGCGTCGGGATTTCGCCCCGTCGCGACGACGCGCTGACCCGCGGCAAGCGCCGCCTTCACGACGTCAACGCCCATCCCGCGGCCGGCGCCCGTTACGAACCATACATTCTTGTCAGTCATCGGATCTGTGCCCGGGGAGCAGCTGGCCAACCTTCTGGTTTCGCACCGCCTACTGCGGCGAGATGATCGTCACCTGCTGGGTATCGTTGTTCGTGAGGCCCAGCATTCCCCAGATCTGCGGGGAGAGCAGAGGCGAACCGGACGGAGAGACCGTGACGAGAGTCGGACTCGCGCCCCCTTTCGCCAGCAACGACGTGACATCGAGCGATCCGAACCACATCGACGTTCCGGGGATTTTGATCAGGGACAGAGGTAGCTGTTGGCCTTGCGCCGTGTCGGCGAGCACGTTGAACGGAGAGTTGCCGAAGGACCACAAGCGGAGCATGACCCGATACCGGCTGTCGACGGGGACGTTTTGGAATCGGACCTGCGGCCGGAAGTCAGATCCTCGGACGACCGGCACTTCGGTTCCGGCCGTCTGCGCCTGCCGCGAGGTGTCGCGAACGCGCGACGTGAAGTCGAGAGGTCCGGACCCGCGTACCGCGTAGAGCACGTGTCCCCAGGGATTCGTATCGTTATCCAACTTCGAGGAACCGGCGATGAGCGTCGACGAACAGAGGGCGCATGGCAGCGGATCGCGGAAGAATGCCGACGAGCCGTTGGCGACGGCGATGAAGCTCTCCGTCGTCCACTGCGATCCGAACGCGCCCGCTCCCTGGAACGACAAGGGAAAGAGAATCGGCTCGAACACTGCCGGGTCGGTGGAGGCGGGATCGTAATAGATCAGCGCCGCTTTCGCGGTCACGGTTCCCTGGCTCGAACTGACGGCGACGTCCACAGCTCCCTGGAGATGCGGCGGCGCGTTGGCGAGCACCACTCCGTCGCCACTTACGCCCGACGGCACAGCCACGCCGTCGATTGTGAGACTAACTCCGCTGTCGGGAGGAAATGGATCGAATACGTTGATCAACCCGCCGGACGTCGGCAGCGCATACAGAGGAATCCTCAACGTCTCCGCGTCGCGGACGACGAGCGGCGTCCGCGCCAGCTCGGTGGCGTTGCCGCCGTTGTCTGCCAACAGGCTGACCGTGTAGGTGCCCGCCGGAAGGACGTCGAGATGAAACAGTCCGGAGTAGGGCGACACCAACTGGCTGCAGAGGACGCCGAGGGGAGGTCGGGAGTCCAGTCGAAGTTGGATCGTCGATCCGTTGACGGTCACGTTCTCCACCGAAGGGAGGCAGCCATTCGGCCAGCTTCCGGTGACGATCACGTCCACCGAGTGATGCGCCGTGGCGCCCGGTGGATCGAAGCGGATGGTCTCGGCGGCGGCGATCGAGGCGAGGAGAAGAAGCGACGAGCAGAGCGCGAGAATTCGGTTGCAGGCGGTCATGATGCCTGCATTATGCCTGTTCAGCGTTCCCAGCGGGAAACTCCGATGGTTACGAGGGCATAATCACAATCAGGACATATTTGGGGTCCATAACTTCGCTAAAGTTTTGCACTGACTGACCATTCAACGATGTCGCGTAGCTATACAAGGTAGCGTCGTTGGCCTCGGGGATCATGAATGTGCTATCCGCATTCGTTAATACCGACCCGAGAGGATTACCGGTCGTCGTGTTCGTGGCTGTCACGGGTGATGCCGGGATACGGATTCTCTTCGCTATCCTGCACTTTTCCAGTGATCATCGCCTTCTCCTCTCGCGCCACCTTAGGAGCGTTCTCCGAGGATTCCCCGGCCCTCGGTGCCAGTCTAGCATCACGCTACCGTGCACCGCGCAGTCCCGTTAACCGCCGGATACGGTCAGACAGCTCGGGGGCTCCCTGAGATCCCCACCGACAGGAGCTAACACTCGGCAGGACGGGTAGCGACCGGTCTACCGCGGCGAGACGATCGTCACCTGCTGCGTGTCGTTGTTCGTGATGCTCAGCATTCCTCATATCGGCGGGAACGGGAGCGGTGCGGAGGACGAACCATAGCCTGACGGGTAGACCGTCACGCTGGTCGGACTCAAATTCGCGTTCGTGACCAGCGCCGTGACGTCGATCGATCCGAACCACATTTCCGTTCCGGGGATCTTCGTCACCGTCAGCGCGATCGGCTGGGGAGGTAACGAATCGACGAGCGCGATGAACTGCGGATACTCGCCGAGGGACCACAAGCGGAGCGGAGTCATGGGGTCACGCCTTCGTTCTTTGGTACTCCGCATCATTCTCGCGCAAGTTCCGTTTTCAGAATGACTTACAACCTCCGGCACGATTGCGTCGTTGGCCAGGTGGAGTCTGGCCTGATCGGAGAAGCGACGCGTTTGCAGCAACTTAGGTGTGAACTCGAGTTTGAGCGCGAATCGATGCTCTCCCTGTTCAGCGACGATTAGAGCTGCTTGCCCCGCAGTTCTAGTTGACGCCGGACACTCTCCCAGCGCGGCAGACGCAAGTCGATGAAACGGCGCGAGTTAATGTCACGTGTGAAAGGCTGGAGAAAACCGAAGGCGTGACCCCGCATTCTTCATGGGGGATCGAACTGGCGAGTCAGGCCCACGCTGCGGTGCACCGCCTGAGTCCAAAAAGTGGACTCGTGGAGTCGACTAATGGAGTCGTGGACTCCACCTGGTGACTTCGTGGAGTCCACCTAGTGAGCTTTTGGAGCCACCTAGTGAGCTCGTGGAGTCCACCTAGTGAGCTTTTTTAGCCACCTAGTGACCTCGTGGAGTCCACCTAGTGAGCTTTTTTGGCCACTTAGTGACCTCGTGGAGTCCACCTAGTGAGCTTTTTTGGCCACCTAGTGACCTCGTGGAGTCCACCTAGTGAGCTTTTTTGGCCACCTAGTGACCTCGTGGAGTCCACCTAGTGAGCTTTTTTTGCCACCTAGTGACCTCGTGGAGTCCACCTAGTGACCTTTTTTGGCCACCTAGTGACCTCGTGGAGTCCACCTAGTGGCCTCGTGGAGCCACCTAGTGACCTTTTTCAGCCACCTAATGACCTCGTGGAGCCCACCTAGTGGCCTTTTTTGGCCACCTAGTGGCCTCGTGGAGTCCACCTAGTGGCCTTTTTTAGCCACCTGGTGACCTCGTGGAGTCCACCTAGTGACCTTTTTTAGCCACCTGGTGGCCTCGTGGAGCCCACTAGTAAGGTCGTGGAGGCCACTGGGTGGACTCGTGGAGTCGACTGGTGGACTCCTGGAGTCCACTCATGGACTCCACGAGTGTGTGAGCTCCGACCTACGTAGATTCGCCGTCCCAACAGTGGTTTCTGGTTTTTGCGCGCGCCCGAGGGGTTCCTTCGACGGTTCTGGACGACAGCGGCCGGCCTACTGCGGCGAGATGATCGTCACCTGCTGCGTGTCGTTGTTCGTGATGCTCAGCATTCCCCAGATCGGAGGGGACAACAGGGGCGATGCGGTTGGAATCACCATCAGGCTGGTCGGATTCCCGCTCGCTCTCGTCAGCAGCGCCGTGACATCGGCAGAGCCGAACTTCATCGTCGAACCGGGGATGCTCGTCAGGGACAGCGGGATCTGCTGGGCGGGAATCGAGTCGACGGCCACCGCAAACGGAGAGTCGCTGAAGGCCCACAGCCGGAGCGTGACCCGGTACCGGCTATCGACGGGGACGTTGAGGAATCGGAGCTGTCCTCGGAAGTCGCTCCCGTGGACGACCGGGACCTCGGTTCCGGCCGTCTGCCCCTGCCGCGAGGTATCGCGAATGCGCGAGGCCAGGTCGAGCGAGCCGGTCGTGCCCCGCATCGCGTAGAGCACATGGCCCCAGGGATTGGAATCGTTCGTCAGTTGCTTCGCATCGGACTGAATCGAATTCGAACAGCCGGCACAGGGAAGGGCGTCCCGAAAGAAGGCCGCAGGCGTGCTCGCGTGGATGAAGCTCTCGGTCGTCCACTGCGATCCGAACGCGCCCGGGCCCTGAAACGACAGGGGAAAGAGCATCGGCTCGAAAACGGCCGGGTCGGCGGCGGCAGGGTCGTAGTAGATCAGCGCAGCGGTCGCGATCATCTGCAGACCGCAGGGAACGAGACAAACTTGCGAAGTGACGACAACATCGACCGCGCCTGGGCTATGCGGCGGCGCATTGGCAATCAGCAGTCCGTCGACATCGGTACTCGCCGGTACGGTCACGCCGCCGATTGTGAGAGTGTCTCCGCTGACAAAAGAGGAATTGCCGATGACGATCCCACCGCCGGACACCGGTACGGCGTAGGGCTCGATGTTCAACGTCTCCGCGTCGCGGACGATGAGCGTTGTCCGCGCCAGCGCCGTAATGCTGTCGCCGTAATCCGCAAACGCGGCCACCGTGTAGTTGCCCGCCGGAAGGACATCGAGATGAAACGTCCGCGTGTAGGGCGAGACCAACTGTATGCAGAAGACGCCGAGGGGAGGTCGGGCGTCCAAACTGAGCAGGATCGTCGATCCGTTGATGCTGACGCTCTTTACTGAAGGCACACAGCCGTTCGGCCAGGAGCCGGTGACGATTGCATCGACCGAATGATGCGCCGTGACATTCGGCGGATCGAAACGGATGGTCTCCGCGGTGGCGATTGGGGCCAGCAAGAGAAGGGTGAGAGCAAGGCTTTGCACTGAGGAGGTCATACATCCACATTATTCAGTACCTGGGCGGGAACGGCGGGCGGGACCGTTCGGCTCGCTCAGGGGTCCCTGAAGGTGGACCTGCCATTCCTATTGGGACGAAACGATGGTGACCTGTTGCGTGTCGTTGTTGGTGACGCTGATCATTCCCCACATCCGCTGGTCCTGTCCGAGCGCACGGGGGAAGTAGATCGAGGCGCTGCCCGTCCCCTCCGGCAGATGCTGGAAGTACGACGTCAGGTCGAGGGAGGCGAATGCGTATGGCATGCCGGGCACCGGCACGAACCGGAGCAGCGTCGGCGGAGGCGGCGACGGTTCGAGGACCGTCGCCGACGTGTCCGTCAGCGCCCACGCGCGCAGCATCACCCGCGCACGGTGGTCGACCGGCACCGTCAGAAAGGACATGCCGCGATCGCGGAAGTCGCTCTCGCGCACGACGTGGACCTCCGTCCCGTTCTGCGGCACTCCGGATGGGAAGTTATAGATGCGCGACCCAGTCATGAGGTCCGACGTCATCCCGCGCAAGGCGAAAAGCGCGAGACCGGTTGTGCTCTGGTCGTTGATGAGCTCCGCCGGCGTAACGAGCAGATCGCCGCCGCAGGAAACGTAGCAGGGGACGGCGTCGCGGAACCTGACAGGCGCGATCCCGGGCGCGATGTAGTTCTCCGTCAGCCAGTGCGAACCGAACGGGCCGGGGCCGACGAAGGAGGTCGGAAAGAGGATCAGCTCGAAGAGCGCCGGGTCCGGCGGCGCCGCGCGATCGAAGTAGGTCAGTGCCGCGACGGCGGTGCGGAACGTTGACGCGCTGGCCACGGAGACGTCGACGGTTCCGGGCGCGTGTGGCGGGGCGAGATAGACGTTTCCCGGCGACTCTTCGCGGACGAATGTGGCCTCGTGGCCATCGACCAAAACAACCACCAGGCCCGTCGTGTCGAACCTGCGCAGGACGTGGAACTCGCCGCCGGTCGACGGAACCGCGAATGGTGCGGCGGTGAGCGAGTCGTCTCGCACGATGAGTTTCGCGTGCGCCCTCGGAAGCGTGTCGGCGGTCGCCGCGACGTCATAGACGCCGGGGCCAAGCACGCCGAGGTGGAATGTCGATGTATAGGGGGCAACGTTGGCGCCGCAGCCGCCACCCGGCGGTGGCTTCAAGCTGACGTTGAGCGTTACCGTGGTGCCGGCGACGGTCACGTCTTGCGCGAACACCGCGCATCCACCGGTGATCGAAGAGAAAATGGCGTCGACCGAGGTGTGCCCCGTCGCCACGGGAGGATCGAAGCGAAGGGAATCAGCGGAGGCGGCAACCGGCGCGAATACGGTGAGTAACGATAGAAGAAGGTACCGGGACCACATCAGTCCGTTGATTCTATTCGGTAGTTCGGCGCTTCCTTTGTGATGACCACATCATGCGCGTGTGATTCGCGCAGCCCTGCCGCGGTGATGCGGACGAACTGCGCCTTCGTGCGAAGGTCCTCGATCGTACGCGAGCCGGTCAGCCCCATTCCGGAGCGGAGGCCGCCGACGAGTTGCGGGATCATGGCGCTGAGCGATCCTTTGTACGGCACCTTCCCCTCGATCCCTTCGGGGACGAGTTTCGACACCTCGTCAGCGTCTTCCTGGAAGTAGCGATCCTTCGAGCCGGCCTGCATGGCGCCGATCGAGCCCATGCCCCGGTAGGCTTTAAAGGTGCGCCCTTGATAGAGGATGGTTTCGCCCGGCGCCTCGTCGGTGCCGGCGAAGAGCGAGCCGATCATCACGCAATGCGCCCCCGCGGCGATGGCCTTGGTGATGTCGCCCGAGAACTTGATGCCGCCGTCGCTGATGAGAGGGATGCCGAACTTCTCCGCTGCCCTTGCGCACTCGATCACGGCGCTGATCTGCGGAACGCCTGCGCCGGCGACGACGCGCGTCGTACAGATCGATCCGGGGCCGATGCCGACTTTGATGGCGTCGACGCCGAGGGCGATCAGATCGCGCGCTCCCTCGTACGTCGCCACATTGCCGGCGATGAGCGGCGTGTCCGGGAAGAGCTTCTTGAACTGACGGATCACTTCCATGACGCCGTTCGAATGGGCATGCGCCGAGTCGATCACGACGACGTCGACCTTGGCATCGATCAGCGCGCGGGCGCGGTCGAGCCCTTCCTTGCCGACGCCGATGGCGGCGCCGACGCGCAGCCGGCCGAGCGAATCCTTGGCGGCGTTGGGATAACGGAGCTTCTTCTGGATGTCCTTGACGGTGATGAGGCCCTTGAGGTCGCCGTTGGAATCGACGACGAGGAGCTTCTCGATGCGATGCCGATGGAGGACTTCGCGCGCCGCCTCGAGCGTGGTGCCAACTGGAGCGGTGATGAGCCCTTCCTTGGTCATCCGCTCGGCGATAGGAAGGTCGAAGCGCGACTCGAAGCGGAGGTCGCGGTTCGTCAGAATGCCGACCAGCTTGCCGTTAGCGTCGGTGACGGGGACCCCGGAGATCTTGTATTTGGCCATCACCTCGAGGGCCTCGGTGATGGTCTGCCAGGGACGCATCGTGACGGGATCGACGATCATCCCCGCTTCCGACCGCTTCACCTTGTCGACCTCTTCGGCCTGCATGTCGATAGGCATGTTCTTGTGAACGATGCCGAGGCCGCCCTGCTGGGCCATGGCGATGGCCAGCCGGGCCTCGGTGACGGTGTCCATGGCCGAGGAGATGATGGGGATATTCAGACGGATGTCGCTGGTGAGCTGGGTGCCCACTTCGACGAAGTTCGGGTGGATGTCGGACTTGGCGGGCCGAAGGAGAACATCGTCAAATGTGAGGCCGACCTCGATGCCCTCGGCGAAGCGATCGGACGGCAGCGGGTCGCGGCGCTCGATCTCATGAAGGTCGATGCGGCCGATGACGGGAATGTCTGAGAGTACACGTTCGTCGCTCATGTGTGCTCCTTTCAGTGAGTATAACAACAAGTTATTGCGCTCGTTGCCTGACGCGCTTCGCGCGCGTTGTCGGTTGTCGGTTAAACGCACGCGCTACGCGCGAGACGCCACTATCAGCCGATAACCGGCAACGCGCGAGGCGCAATCCCCACAGCGCGCGAGCACCATCAACCGACAACCGACAACGCGTGAAGCGCTCATATCGCGAATCGCGCGATGGCCATCTCGGCGAGGTCGCGTCCGATGGCGAGCGAGGCCGTCGCCGCCGGTGAGGGCGCGTTGCGCACGTGCAGCACGTGCGGGCCGTCGCTGATGGAGAAGTCGTCGACCATCCTGCCGTCGGCGGCCAGGGACTGCGCGCGGACGCCGGAGGGACCGAAGATCAGATCGTGCGCCGTGATCTCGGGAACGTAACGCATGAGCTGTGCGGTGAAGGCGGTCTTTGACCAGTCGCGCCACATCTCGGCCAGACCGGTGCGGAAGTACGATCGGGCCAGACGGCGAAAACCGGGAAAGAGGAGCGTCGCGGCCAGCTCGCGCGGCGCGATGTGGAGCCGCTTATAACCCTCGCGCGCAAACGCCAGGACGGCGTTCGGTCCGGCCAGGACTTCGCCGTCGATCCGTTTGGTGAAGTGGACGCCGAGGAACGGGAATCGTGGATCGGGAACGGGATAGATGAGCGCGCGCACGAGCCGGCGCGCTTCCGGTTTCAACGTGTAGTAGTCGCCGCGAAATGGGACGACTCTCTCGTCACCGGCGTCGCCGGTCATGGCCGCGACGCGGTCGGCGTAAAGACCGGCGCAGCCGATGAGATCGCGGGCCACGAGCTCCCGCGTGCGCGTGATGACGACCTGCTCCGCCCCACTGCTGATCGACCGCACTTCCTCTCCATTGAGAATCGTGCCGCCTCGGGAACGAACCTCGTCCGCGTAGGCGAGCGCGACGCGGCGGAAGTCGATGATGCCGCTGCCGGGCGACCAGAGAGCGCGGATGCCGGCGGCGTGCGGCTCGAGCTCGCGGATGCGCTCCGGCCCCACTTCCTCGAGACCTTCGACACCGTTCGCGGTGGCGCGTTGTTTGATGTTGGCCAGACGATCGAGCTCGCCCTGGTCCAGCGCCACGACGAGCTTGCCGCAGAGCTCATACGGAATGCCGTGTTCGTCCGCGAAGATCTGCAGGTCGCGCTTTCCCTCCCTGCAGAGCAGCGCTTTTCGCGAGCCGGGCGGGTAGTAGAGACCGGCGTGCAGCACGCCGCTGTTGTGACCCGTCTGATGCGTTCCCAGCTCGCGCTCCTTTTCCAGGAGACAGAGCCGCAGCCCCGGTTTCCGGATCAGCAGTTGACAGGAGGTGGCCAGACCGACGATCCCGCCGCCGATGACGATGAGGTCGTATCGGTTGTCGCTGCTCACAGGGCGTCCGGCAACGCGATTGCGAATCGCTCCGCGATGGAGAGGAGGGAATCGTAATGTTCCCGGTCGATGACGATCCCGTCGCGCTGCTGCTTTTGCGCGCGTTCCGCCTCGGGCTGGCCGGGATAGAGCACCGGTCCAGGCGCATCGGGAATCAGCGGCGCGTCGATCAGTTGATCGATGAGTTGCTCGAGACGGGAGACGAATGCGTTGGTATCCCCGATCGCGCCAGGGTCGATGGCCATGTAAAACTGCCCGAGGTCCGACTTTCCGGCCGTGGAGAAGAGCCCGATGATGTTCGGACCGAACGCGGCGCCGGCGAGGATCCCGGTGAACAGCTCGACGATGAGCGAGAGTCCGTAGCCTTTGTAACCGGCGGTCGACTCTTCCCCGCCCAACGGTTGCAGCGAGCCGGATAGCGCCAGTTCGGGTGTCGTGGCCGGCGAGCCGTCGGAACCGATTGCCCAGCCGATCGGAAGCGGCTCGCCGCGGCGCGCCGCGACTTCGATGCGGCCGCGGGGAATCGTGCTGGTGGCCATGTCCAGCACGAGCATGCCGTACTTACCGGCCGGCGCGGCAACGGCGATCGGGTTTGTCCCCAGCATGCTGACGCGCGCCCGGGTCGGGGCGACCAGCGGAGAGGTGTTGGTCAGGCTCATGCCGATCATGCCCGCGGATGCGGCGCGCATCGCGTACCAGCCGGCGATGCCGTAGTGATTCGAATTGCGGACGACGGCGATGGCCGTGCCGGCCTCACCCGCCCGCTCGATGGCGTGATCGATGGCCACACGGCCGGCGTGATGCCCGAATCCGTTTTGTGCATCGAAGAGCGACAGCGCCGGCTTGCCGCGCTCGAGCACAGGCCGTCCCGCGGGATCCATCACCCCCGCTTCGGCGAGCTTCGCGTACTGCGGAAGTCGGGCCGTGCCGTGCGAGGCGATGCCCCGAAGGTCGGACGCGATCAGGAGCTCGGCAACGTCCGCCGCGATGTCGCCCGGCGCACCGAGCCGCTGAACGACCGAGGTCGTCCAGCGCAGCAACGCGCCGGCATCGAGCCGTACACCATCAATCGGGTCTTCGTAGACTGGCATTGGTGGATTCTGCCACGGGTTCGGGAGTGGGGGGTGGGATGTGGATGAGAGTCAAAGGCAATGTTGAATGTTCAATGTTCAATGTTCAATGGAGAACGGGAGCAGTTCATTCACCATCCAACATTCAGCATTCAACATTCAACATTGCTTTCGTCGCTCACTCCCACCCGCTGTCAACCGACAACCGACAACGCCCCTGGACAAACGGTGCCCTCCCTCACCCTCCCCTGTGCCGTCCGTCACCCTGGCCCGTTCAGTAAGTGGTAGTCTTCCGCGACCGCTTGAAAGGGGGCAATTCGATGAAACGCTTCGCCGTCCTGCTCATCGTAATTTCCTTATTCGTTCCCTCCTTCGCGCATGGCGCGACGAAAGTGAAGATCGGTTTCGTAAACTCCATCACCGGGCCGGAAGCGCCGATCGGCGAGAACCTGAGCAACGGCGTGACCCTGGCGATCGAGGACCTGAAGAAGAAGGGGATCGACGTCGAGCTCCTGAAAGAGGACGACACCGGCAAGCCCGAGACCGCCATGGCCGCCTTCGAGAAGCTGGCCACCAGCGATAAGGTCTCCGGCATCGTGGGACCGTACACGTCCAAATGCGCGGCCGCGCTGGCCAAGCTGGCCGAAAAGTACAAGGTTCCCCTGCTGATCCCCGTCGCTTCCAAGGACGACATCACCCGCCAGGGTCTGAAGTGGACCTTCCGCCTCAGCGCCACGACGAACGACTACGCCCAGATTCTTCTGGACATGGCCACGACGCTCGGCAAGCCGAAGACGATGGCCATCGTCAACGAAAACACCGACTTCGGCACTTCGGGTGCGACGTCGGCCAAAGCCTATGCCGCGAAAAAAGGGATCACCGTCGTGGCGGAGGAAGCGTACGCACCGGGCTCGCCTGATTATCGCTCCACGCTGGCCAGCATCAAGTCGAAGAACCCCGACCTCGTGTTCATGGTCTCGTATGTGGCCGACGCCATTCTGCTGATGCGCCAGTCACGCGAGATCGGGCTCTCCCCGCGCGCATTCCTCGGCGCGGGCGCCGGGTTCGCCACCGTTCAATTCGCGAAGGAGAAGGACATCTCCAACGACGTCTTCTCCAGCACGCAGTGGACGCCCGACGTGAGCTGGCCCGGGGCGAAGGAGTTCAACGAACGGTACAAAACGCGTTTCGGAAAAGAGCCGACCTATCACGCCACCACCGCGTACGAATCGATGATGATCATGGCCGAGACGGCGGCGAAAGCCGGCGGCGACACCACCAGAACGCGCGACGCGCTCAAGCGCGGCAAGTGGAACGGCATCATGGGCCAGGTGGCTTTCGGCGACTACGAGGGGTACACGAACCAGAACCATCACCCGATGCTGGTCGAACAGATTCAGAACGGCGTGCACGAGACGGTCTATCCACCTCAGTTCGCGCCGAAGAAACCCGTTTACCCATTCCCAGGCTGGGGCAAATAGCGCGCGGATGACGCTGGGACTGCCGGGCCTTGACCGATGGCGATCTTCGAACAGGCGCTCGTCAGCGGAATCCTGATCGGCGGCGTCTATGCGCTGATCGGCATCGGCCTGACCATCATCTTCGGGGTGATGCGCGTCATCAATTTCGCGCACGGCGACCTGCTGATGGTGGGGATGTACCTCACCTACTACATCTTCACCATCCTGCACATTGATCCGTTTCTTTCGATCGCCATCACCATCCCGTTGATGTTCCTCTTCGGCGCCTTTCTGCAGAAGTTCTTCATCAATCGCGTCCTCAATGCCCTCCCCCAGAACCAGATCCTGCTGACCATCGGTCTGGGGCTGATCATGAGCAACACCGTGATGCTGGCCTTCACCTCGGACTACAAGATCCTGACCACGAAGTACTCCTCGAGCAGCGTGACCATCCTGGGCATCTCCATCTCCAGCCCGCTGGTGATCTCGTTCGCCATCACCGTGGCCATTTCCCTGGCCCTGACCTGGTTCCTCCGCGAGACCAACACCGGGCAGGCCATCCGGGCCACCGCGCAGGACCGTGAGGCGGCCACGCTGATGGGCATCAACGTCAAACGGATGTCGATCATCGCCTTCGGCCTGGGCTCGGCCCTGGCCGGAACGGCTGGAGCGCTGATCGCGCCGACGTACTACATCTTTCCGCAGGTGGGGAGCATCTTCACCCTGAAGGCGTTCGTGATCACAGTGCTCGGAGGATTGGGCAGCGTGAGCGGCGCCATGATCGGAGGAGTGCTCATCGGCGTGGCCGAGTCGGTCGGCGGCGCGTACCTCGGCTCGGGCTGGAAGGAAGTCATCACCTTTGTCCTCTTCCTGCTCGTGCTCCTGCTCAAGCCATCCGGTTTGAGAGGAAAGTCCCAAACGTAATGACGCCCGCAGCCGACGCCGGCAAGGGGACGCACTATGTCCCGCTTGCGCTGATCACACTGTCGATCGGCGTGCTGCTCATGGTGCCGCTCTTCGTGGAGAGCACCTACCTGCTGCACATGATGATCCTGATTTTCATCAACGTGATCATCGGGTCGGCCTGGAACATCCTCGGCGGGTACACCGGGCAGTACTCCGTCGGCCATGCCGCCTACTTCGGCGTCGGCGCCTACACCACGATGATCCTCCTGCAGTACAGGCAAATCGCTCCGTGGTACGGGATCTGGGCGGGTGCCGTGGTGGCGCTGATGACGGCGCTGATCATCGGCTCGATCTGCTTCCGTCTGCGCGGTTCCTACTTCGTTCTGGCCTCGATCGCCGTGGCCGAGATCTTCCGCGTCTCCGCGCTGAACCTGAAAGCGATCACCAACGGCGCGGAAGGCATCCTGATCACGGAGATCCCTCCGCTCACGATCGGCGGAACGCTGATCACGGACTGGGAGTCCAAGATCCCCTTCTATTACACGGGCCTGATCTTCGCGCTCGTCTCCATCACCGTGAGCTGGTTGGTGCTGCGCTCGAAGCTGGGCTACTGCTTCCAGGCCATCCGCGAGGATCAGGATGCCGCCCACTCGCTCGGAATCAACCCCACCCTCTACAAGAACGCGGCTCTGGCGATCTCGGCGATCTTCACAGCGCTGGCCGGCGGTCTTTACGGCGCATACGTCGGATTCATCGATCCGAGCACGGTGCTGGGGCTCGAGAAGTCCATACAGATCGTGGTGGTCTGCATCATCGGCGGTGTCGGCACGATCTTCGGACCGGTCCTCGGAGCGGCGTTGCTCGTGCCGTTATCGGAAGCGCTGCGCAGCAACGTCATCACGGACCTGTTGATCAAGGCCGGCCTGGTCCGGGCGGAGTCGCCGGTCGGCGTGTTTCTCAAGGAAAACCTCGCTCACGCCCACGTCCTCATCTATGGGATTCTCGTGGTGATCGTCATCCTCTTCATGCCCGAGGGTGTGCTCGGCTTCTTCCGGAAAATGGCAACGAGGCGCGGGAGTCGGGGGTCGGGAGTCGGGGGTCGGAGAAAAGGCAAAGACTTAGCCGTTACGTCCGACTCCGAACCTTCAACTCACGACCCAAAGCCTGCGACCCTCGATTCCCACCCTGCAACCCCCAACTCCGACCCCCGACCCCCGACTCCCGACTCCCGCGGATAACCTATGGCCATCCTCGAAATCAATCATGTATCCCGATACTTCGGAGGCCTCGCGGCCAACTGGGACGTCTCTTTCGAGGTTCCCGAGGGGACGATCGTCGGTCTGATCGGGCCGAATGGCGCGGGCAAGACCACTCTCTTCAACTGCATCACCGGCTACTACCGGCCGTCGAAGGGTGAGATCGTCTTTCAGGGACGGCGGATGAACGGGCTAAAGCCGGACAAGGTGTGCAAGCTCGGCATGGCCCGCACCTGGCAGAAAGTCCGTCCGCTCACGAACCTCTCCGTGCTCGACAACGCGGTGGTCGGTGCGCTCTGCCGCACCAACTCGGTTCGGGAAGCGCGCGAAATCGCCCACGAGCAGTTGCGTGTCGTCCACCTCGACGGCAGAGCCGGTCTTCGCGCCGGTGCGCTCCCGATCGGCGAACGGAAGAGGCTCGAGCTCGCGCGCGTGCTGGCCACGAAGCCCCGGCTGCTGCTCATCGATGAGGCAATGGGCGGTCTCAACGCGGCCGAAAGCGAAGAGATCATCCGGCTCATCCTCGAGATCAAGGACCAGGGCCTGACGCAGATCGTCATCGAGCACGACATGAAAGCGATCATGCGCCTCTCGGACCGCATCGTCGTACTCAACTCCGGCGAGAAGCTCGCCGAAGGGACTCCGCAGGAGATCGTCGCCAACCCACAAGTGATCGAAGCGTATCTCGGGGTGGAGCAGTGACGGCGGACACACACTACGGTGCGCCGATGCTCGTCGTCGAAAAGCTCGAGTTTGCATACGGCGACCTGCAGGTTCTCTGGGGCATCGACCTGATCGTCCGGCAGGGTGAGATCGTCACGCTCGTCGGCTCCAACGGCGCCGGCAAGTCGACGACGCTGAAGAACATCTCGCGGCTCGTGAAGTGGTCTTCAGGATCGATCACGTTCGAAGGCGAAGACCTCTCCCGCCTCCATCCGCACGACGTCGTGGAGCGGGGGATCGTCCAGGTGCCCGAGGGGAGGAGGATCTTCCCCGAAATGACAGTCATGGAGAACCTGAAGATCGGCTCGTTCCCGAAGAGCACGAGAAGAGACAGGGGAAAGAACGTCGAGCGCGCCTTCTCGCTGTTCCCCCGTCTCAAGGAACGGGATAAGCAACTCGGAGGAACGCTCTCCGGCGGCGAGCAGCAGATGCTTGCCATCGCGCGCGGACTGATGGCCAACCCGCGCGTGCTGCTGCTCGACGAGCCGTCACTCGGCCTCTCGCCCATGCTGGTGCAGAACATCTTCACGATCATCAGTGAGATCAACCAACAGGGCGTGACGATTCTGCTCGTCGAGCAGAACGTCTACCAGTCGCTGCACATCGCCCATCGCGCGTACGTGCTGGAGACCGGGCGCATCGTGTTGTCGGGCACCGGCCGGGAGCTTCTCGCGGAGGAACATGTAAAAAAAGCGTTTCTCGGGATGTAGGATTGCCAACAATTTCGCGGATGTGTCGTACACTTTCCGTAGCAAAATCGTCACCGATTCTTATTTTGACCATCGCTTGACCCCCGACTAAAAAGGAGAGGCTATGCTGGGAACTCATGCCACTGGTTCTTCCCCCTATTCGCGCCGTCTGGTCTTTATGTTGTTGTTGCTCGTGCTTCTTTTCCTCCCCACCCTCGCGCAGGCCCAGGTGCAGATCAAGGTCAACGACGACGTGTGGATCCGCTTCGGAACGCAGCTCCAAATCTGGGCCGATGAACAGCAGGATGCCACCACCAAAGGATTCAGCGAGAATCTGTACGTCCGGAGAGCACGCTTCCTGCTCACCGGGTCGGTAGCGCCCAACGTGACGTTCTTCATCCAGACGGACGATCCGAATCTGGGCAAGACGCCGAAGGCGCTGACCGCGGGCTTCCTACTCCAGGATGGATGGGCCGAGTGGAAGCTCAACGATGAGTTCGCGCTCGAAGCCGGCTTGATGATCATTCCCCTCGATCGTGCAGAACTGATCTCGACCACGAGCTTCATGACCATCGACATCAGCCCGACGTCGAACGTTTTCGCCACCCCGACACAGACCAGCGGCACACGCGACACCGGTTTCCAGGCCAAGGGTTACCTCGACGACGGCCGCCTCGAGTACCGCGCCGGGTTGTTCCAGGGCGTCCGCACCGCGGCAACCGCGACGTCGACCGCCTCGAACAACGCCTTCCGCCACTCCTTCTGGCTGAATTACGACTTCTTCGACAAGGAGACAGGGTACGTCTACAAAGGGACGAACCTCGGCACCAGGAAGATCGTGGCCGTGAGCTCCGGATACGACGCGCAGAGGGACTACAAAGCGTACAGCGCAAGCGTTCACGCCACGATCCCCGAACCCGGCAAGGACGAGTTCGCGGTGCTGGCGCAGGGCGTTCACTACGACGGTGGGAAGTTCCTCACCACCCTCCCCCGCCAGAACGATTACCTCGTGGAGGGCGATTGGTACTTCGCTCCCTTGAAGGTCCAGCCGTTCGCCAAGTATGAGGACCAGCACTTCACCATCGCTTCGACTCCCTCGAAGGATCAGAAGCGGTACGCCGGCGGTCTCAACTACTACGTCGCCGGACAGAACCTCAAGTTCACCGGCCAGGCCACACACGTCAAGCCGTCGAACAACGCGCTTCACGCCACCAACGAGTACACGGTCCAGATGCAGGTCTGGTACTACTAATGATGTAACGCCTGCCCTTCGCCGGACGATTCATCATCGTCCGGCGAAGGGCATTTTGAGTAATCCCGCCGCCCACCCCGTTCCGAGCTCTGCCGTACTCCCGTTGGGACCTTCTTCGAGTTGCCCGTCATGGGCGCAGTCTGAAAGAATGCGCGATCGGGCCAGTTGTCCCAGCGGCAGGTGAAACAGAGCCTTCCAGCGTTCCGTCCCTTCTTCTCGGTTTTGAACCAGTACCAACTCGGTGAGGAGACCAACGAATGAAGAACAGCAGAAAACAGCGCCCCGCCAGGAAAGCGCAGCCAACAGCGAGTCAACCATCCGATGTGAACCCTGTCCTCCCGTCCGACGTCGGCCGCCGCGAGTTCATGAAGGTCTCGCTGGCAGCCGGAATCGGACTGGCCGCACCGACGATGTTCACCCGCTCCGCCTCGGCGCAGGGTGAGCGCGTGCTGAAGGTCGTGCAGTGGAAGCACTTCGTTCCCGACTACGACAAGTACTTCGACGTCTTCGCGAAAGAGTTCGGCGAGAAGCATAAGTGCAAGGTCGAAGTCGACTACGTCGGCACGGCCGATCTCCCCACCGCCATCGCCGCGGACATCTCGCGCGGCGGCGGACACGATGTCTTTCACCTCAACGGAACGGGCGCCTGGCTGTACGACAAGGTGCTCGTCGACGTCAGCGATATCGCCAATAAGCTGGCCAAGCAGTTCGGAGGCTGGCTCCGCGAGGGTCCGTCGATCGGCGTCGTGAACGGCAAGTGGCTGGCCATTCCGAGCTGGTACATCAGCTACCCGTACATCATCAACAGCGGCTACTTCCATGAGGTCGGCGAGCAGTACACCGACAAAACCACCTACGAGGATCTTCTGCGGATGGGAGTCAAGCTCAAGAAGGCGGGCCATCCCATCGGCATCCCGTACTCGCAGACTCCTGACTCCAACGACAACCTCCTGCCGTTCATGTGGGCATACAAGGCTTACATGTTCGACAAAGAAGGCAACATCGCCTTCCGCAAGAAGGAGATCGTGGACACCCTCAAGTTGGGCGCGGAGATCTTCAACCAGACCATGACCGACGAGGTCCTCAGTTGGGACGACAGCTCCAACAACCGCTTCATCGCCTCGGGCAAAGGCTCGGTGGTCTGCAACCCGATCAGCGCCTATCGCACGGCAGCCAAAGACAACCCGGACGTGTACCGGAATCTGGATATCGCGAAGACTCCCCTCGGGCCCGGCGGTCTGCGCATCAACTACGGCCGGACCATGTCGTACGGCATCTACAACTTCTCCAAGGTTCAGGATCTGGCCAAGGAGTTCCTGTACGCCATGAACGAGGAAGGCTTGCGCGGAATGGAACAGTCCACCGGATACAACCATCCGTTCCTGAATGCGTTTTACAAGAAGCCCATGCCCGTCATCGGACACGAGCCGAAGCTGGAGGTGCTCCAGGACTTCTACAAGGACGTTCACTTCGTCGGTTTCCCCGGCCCGATGACGAAGACGGCCACGGCGATGTACGCGAAGTTCATCGTGCCGACGATGTTCGCCGAAGTGGCCAAGGGCAAGAATCCCCGAGCGGCGATGGAGGATGCTGAGAAGAAGCTTCGCGCGGTCTGACCAATATCCTCGGAGAGTTGACCAGCTATGGCAGACGTCGTTCTCGAGAAGGTTGAGAAGCGGTTTGGTGATGTCAGCGCCGTCTCGGGAATCGATCTTACGGTCCAGGACTGTGAGTTCCTGATCCTGGTCGGCCCGAGCGGGTGCGGGAAAACGACGACTCTGCGCATGATCGCGGGGCTCGAAGACGTAACCAGTGGTGATATCCGGATCGGAGGCCGGTCGGTGATCGGCCTCCCACCCCGCGACCGCGACATCGCTATGGTCTTTCAGAGCTACGCGCTCTATCCGCACATGAACGTGTACAAGAACCTCTCCTTCTCGCTCCGGCTGCGCCACACGCCGAAGGCGGAGATCGAGCGGCGCGTGCAGGAAGTGGCCGCGATCCTGGGACTGTCCGGCCGTCTCAACCGCAAACCGCGGCAGCTTTCCGGAGGCGAGCGGCAGCGTGTCGCCGTCGGCGCCGCGCTCTGCCGTCAGGCCGGCGTGCTCCTGTTCGACGAGCCTCTTTCCAATCTCGACGCCAAGCTGCGCGTCCACATGCGCACGGAGCTCAAGCGGCTCCACCAATCCGTCAAGTCGACCATGGTCTACGTGACACACGATCAGGTGGAGGCCATGACCATGGGCGACCGAATTGTCATCATGAACGGCGGCTCGATTCTGCAGGTGGCCACGCCTCTCGAGGCGTACGACAAACCGGCCAACCGCTTCGTGGCCGGGTTCATCGGAACGCCTCCGATGAATTTCTTCCAGGGAATGCTCACCGCGACCGCGGGACAGGGATCGGTGGATCTCGACGGCGGCGTCCACCTGCCGCTGACGCGTCCCGTGCCCGAAGGGTCGAACCGGGCGGTTACCGTCGGAGTCCGTCCCGAGCACATTCATCTCTCCGCCGAGGGTCGGGGCAACCGTCAGAAAGTAGCGGCTACGATCGACATCGTCGAGCCTCTGGGGCACGACGTCATCGTCACCGCCCGCAGCAACGCCGGGATCTTCCAGATGCAGACGGAGATCTACGCGGGCCTGCGGCCGGCGGACACGCTCGATCTCTGGTTCGACACGGATCGAATCTATCTCTTCGATCGGGAGACGGAATGGGCGATCTGACGAAAGGCGCGGAGAGCGGCGAGACGCGCAAAGCGCGGACGGCCTTCTTCGACCGCGAGGCGCCGTTCGGCTACGGGCTTGTACTCCCGGCGGTGCTCTACCTCATCGTCTTCATCGCCTATCCGTTTCTGATGTCGATCTACATGAGCTTCACGGACGCGCAGGCCGGAAACCGGACCTGGACGTTCGTCGGAAAAGCGAACTACTCCAAGGTGGACAGCTACGAGCTGTCGGCCAACGACTTCGTGATCGCCACGTTCCCCTCACAGTCGCAGGCCGACGACTTCATCGCAAAGAAGAGTACCGGGCAGCAGGTCACCGACGCCGCGCCGGCAGGGCTCTTCCGCGGCGCGATCGTCATCGCTGGAAAGAAGATCGCGGTCATGGCCATGCCGAGCGCGGACGACGCCTCCTTCAACGCCAGCAGCATCCTCGAGGATCTGCAGTGGAAGGCCCGAAAGACCATCGGCGGCAAGTACGAAGTGGTCGCGCACAGCGAGACGCCTCTCGTGATCGGCACGTTTCCCACGCGGGCGGCGCTGAAGAGCGCCCAGGGGCAGATCCTCGTCGACGCTGGCACCCGCATCAAGGCCAACGGGACCGGCGTCCTGCAGGACCCGAACTTCCTGCTGGCCATCAAGAACACGTTCAAGTACACCTTCGGAACCGAGGTCATCAAACTCTTCATCGGCATCCCGTGCGCGCTGCTGCTCAACCGCGCCTTCCGCGGCCGCAAACTCCTGCGCGGCCTGGTGGTGATCCCGTGGGTGATCCCCATCGCCATCAGCGCCCAGGCCTGGCTTTGGATTTTCGACTCCACCTACAGCGTCATCAACTGGACGCTCGTGCACTGGCATATCCTCGCGCCCGCGAACATCATCAACTTCCGCGGCGATAAGGATTGGGCGATGTTCTCGGTGGTCCTGGTCAACGTCTGGAGGGGGTTCCCCTTCACGGCCATCGTGATTCTGGCCGGGCTGACGGCCATTCCCGACGAAATCCTGGAGCGGGCCCGGCTCGAAGGGGCGAACGCCTTCCAGCGCTTCATCTACATCATCGGTCCCATGGTCCGTCCGATCCTGATGGTCTCGCTGCTCTTCTCGGTGATCTTCAGCTTCACCGACTTCAACACCATCTGGATCATCACCAAGGGCGGTCCGTTCGATCAGACCCAGGTGCTCTCCACCTACGCCTACCAGCTCGGAGTCAACGCCGGCTATCTCGGCAAAGGGGCCGCGGTGTCGCTGTTTATGTTTCCGATCATGGCCCTGATGGTCTTCTTCATGCTGCAGTTCCTGCGCAGGGAAGAGGCATAACGGTGGCTCTCGTCGGTCCGGGCTGGCGTCGTCTTCGCTTCGATCTGTTGAGCTGGGCCGGTCTGGCGCCGTTCCTGGCGTTTGCTCTCTTCCCGTTCTACTGGATGGTCATCACGTCGTTCAAGGCCGACGCCAACCTGTACGACCTGCGGCGCAATCCGTTCTGGTTCTCCAACTACGACGGGCGTACCAATCAGCCGTATCACAAGGACCTCATAATTCCGGCGTCGTACAACGCCGGCACCATCCGCTGGTCGATCGTCCCGGGAACGCGCACACGGCGCAGCGACAGTGAGGAGCATCCGGCGCCGATCGCATTCGTCGGCGATCAGCAGATCGTCAGCCCGGTCGACGGTGTGCTCGCCGATATCCTGATCCCGACCGGCCGCATCGCCCAGCCGAACGAGATGATCGGCACCATCCGCGTGGTCAGCCCGACCATCACGCACTATCACTATCTTCGGACCACTCCGTTCAAGACCTGGCTGAAGGTCAGTCTGGTCACCGGCGCCGCGGTCATGCTCATCACGCTCATGCTCGCCGTTCCGGCGGCGTACGGGCTGGCGCGGCTGAGGTTCCGAGGGAATCGGGCCATCGGCATCGCCATCTTTCTCACCTATCTCATTCCGCCGACCATCCTCTTCATTCCGTTCTCGCAATTCGTCGGCGCATTGAAGATCGACAACACAATCTGGTCGCTGATCCTCACCTATCCCACCTTCACCGTCCCCTTCTGCACGTGGCTGCTGATGGGATTCTTTCGCAGCGTTCCGAAGGAGATCGAAGAGCGCGCTCTGCTGGACGGCGCCACCAGAATGCAGATGCTGCGTCTCGTGGTGATTCCGGTCGTGCTCCCGGGCATCCTGACCGCGGCCATCTTCGCCTTCACGCTCTCCTTTCAGGAGTATGTCTACGCGCTGACATTCATCAGCTCGGTCGCCCATCGGACCTTACCCGTCGGCATCACCGTCGACATGGTTCGAGGCGACGTTTACTTCTGGGGACCCCTGATGGCATCAGCCGTTCTCGGATCGGTGCCGGTTGTCATTGTTTATGCTTTGTCGCTGGACTACTTCGTGTCAGGAATGACGACGGGAGCCGTGAAGTAGCGAAGGAGTGACCGTGGATAAAGGTATCGAGATCGTAGGAAAAGACCTGGCGGCGTCTGCCGCGATTCTCACGGATGACGCGCTCAGTTTCGTAGGCGGCCTGCATCGCAAATTCAATGCGACGCGAGAACAACTCCTGGCGCGCCGCCGGGAGCGTCAGCGCGAGCTCGACGCCGGGAAGATGTTTGATTTTCTTGCCGAGACCCGAAGTGTTCGCGAGGGCGACTGGAAGGTTGCCGCGACGCCTCCGGACCTCGAGAAACGCTGGGTTGAGATCACCGGTCCTGTCGAGCGGAAGATGATGATCAACGCCTTCAACTCCGGTGCAAACATCTTCATGGCGGACTTCGAGGACTCCCTCTCGCCGACATGGGAAAACGTCGTCGAAGGGCAGCAGAACCTCATCGACGCGGTGCGCAGAACCATCGAGTTCACCAACCCCGATGGGAAGGCCTACCGTCTGAACGAGCACATTGCCGTTCCTCTCGTCCGCCCGCGCGGATGGCATCTCTTTGAGAAGCACATCCTCATCGACGGCCAGCCGGTCTCGGCGAGCATCCTCGACTTCGGCCTCTTCTTCTTTCACAACGCCGGCGAGCTCCTGCAACGGAAGAGCGGCCCGTACTTTTATCTGCCGAAGATGGAGAGCCATCTCGAGGCCCGGTTGTGGAACGACGTGTTCAACGCCGCGCAGGACGCGCTGAACATCCCCCGCGGAACCATCCGGGCCACGGTTCTGGTGGAGACTCTTCCCGCCGCCTTCGAGATGGACGAGATCCTCTACGAGTTGCGCGATCACGCCAGCGGGCTCAATGCCGGCCGCTGGGATTACATCTTCAGCCTGATCAAGAAGTTTAGCCGCCGCGCTGATCTGGCCCTGCCCGACCGCGTGCAGGTGACCATGACCGTGCCCTTCATGCGCGCCTACACTGACCTGCTCGTCCGCACCTGCCATCGCCGCGGTGCGCACGCCATGGGAGGCATGGCGCCGTTCATCCCCAATCGGAAGAATCCGGAGATCAACGAGAAAGCGCTGGCCAAGGTGCGCGATGACAAAACGCGCGAAGCAGGCGACGGCTTCGACGGGACCTGGGTTGCCCATCCCGACCTCGTGCCGGTGGCGATGGAAGTGTTTCAGAGCGCTCTCGCGCCCAGGGCGAATCAGAAAGAGGTGTTGCGCGCCGAGGTCAACGTGGCCGGCTCACAGCTTGTCGATACGCACGTTCCCGGCGGAACCATCACCGAAGCCGGCTTCCGCAACAACGTCAACGTCGCCCTCCAGTACCTCAACTCCTGGCTTTCGGGGAACGGGGCCGTGGCCATCTTCAACCTCATGGAAGACGCGGCGACGGCGGAGATCTCGCGTGCGCAGCTCTGGCAATGGATCACGAACAAAGCCACGCTCGACGACGGCACGGTTGCCAGCAGCGACCTTTACGAGAAAATCCGCGACGAGGAATTGCAGAAACTCGGCGGCCGTGATCAGGGCCGCATGCACGACGCGGTCGAGCTTCTCGACTCGCTCGTTCTCAACCGGGAGTTCACGGAGTTCTTGACGCTGCCCGCGTATCGCCTGTTCGAGTGACCCGATGTCCGCCTCTGCCCTGGAAGCGCGACCTCCCGCGATCCCGGCCGCGATCATCGATCGCCTGCGCGCCGTCGTCGGCGATCGCAACTGCATCGTCGAGCCCTCGCAGTTGCGTACGTACGAGTCCGACGGCTTGACGAGCTTTCACGCCATGCCCGGAATCGTCGTCCTCCCCGCGTCCACCGAGGAGGTCGTGGAGATCGTGAAGATCACCGGGGAGCTGGGGCTCCCCATCGTGCCGCGCGGCGCCGGCACCGGACTGTCCGGCGGAGCGATGCCGGTTCCCGGCTGCGTGGTCGTCGGTATGTCGCGCATGCGCGGCATACTGGAGATCGACCTCGAGAACGGCTGGATGCGCGTTCAGCCCGGCGTGATCAATCTCGACGTCAGCAAGCGCCTCGGCCCGGACGGCTACTACTACGCGCCCGATCCTTCCTCGCAGAGCGTCTGCACCATCGGCGGCAACGTCTCCGAGAATTCCGGCGGCGCACACTGCCTCAAGTACGGGTTCACCGTGAACCACGTCCTCGGCGCGCGCATGGTCCTCAGCGACGGCACCGTGGTCGACCTCGGCGGACCTGTCGCCGACACCCCCGGCTACGATCTGCTCGGAGTTCTCGTCGGGAGTGAAGGGACGCTTGGCATCGTCACCGAGGTCGTCCTCCGTATTCTGCGCAAGCCCGAGGCGACGAGGACGTTTCTGGCCACGTTTCCCTCAACCAGGGAGGCCGGCAATGCCGTCTCGGCCATCATTTCCGGCGGAATCGTTCCGGCAGCGATCGAGATGATGGACCGTCTGGCCATCGCCGCCGCGAAGGCGGCCACCGGAGTCGATTGGCCCGACGTCGGCGCGGTCATTCTGATGGATGTCGACGGCCCTCTCGCCGAGGTCGAGCACACCTCGGCACAGGCAATCGAGATGGCTCGTAGCGCCGGGGCGATCGAGATCCGCCGTCCGAAAGACGAAGACGAGCGCGCTATGCTCTGGAAAGGCCGGAAGAGTGCATTCGCCGCGGTCGGGCGCATCAGTCCGAACTACGTCGTCCAGGACGGCGTGATCCCGCGTTCGGCGATCGCCGAGGTCCTGGGCGACATCGAGTCGCTCGCCAAAGAGTCGGGACTGCGGATCGCCAACGTCTTTCACGCCGGCGACGGCAATCTCCATCCGCTCGTCCTGTACGACGTGAAGATTCCGGGACAGGAGAAACTGGCCGAGGACGTGGCCGGCGAAATCCTCCGCATCTGTCTCCGCTTCGGCGGGTCCATCACCGGCGAGCATGGTGTGGGGGCGGACAAAGCACCGTACATGGCCGAGATGTTCACCGACGACGACCTGGAAACGATGAGCCGTATTCGCTGCGCGTTCGATCCGGATGCGCGATTCAATCCCGGAAAAGTGTTCCCCACGCCGCGTTTGTGCGGCGACCGGCCCGGAATCTATCGTCCGCACCCCACTGAGCTTTCCGGTCAGGCGGATCGAGGGTGATGTCAACGGATTCGATTGCGGGTGTGACCCCGAAGGCTATCTTCGCCCCCGACACCATTGCGGACGCCGCATCCCGCATCGCCGAGAGCGAGAAAGCCGGCGAGGCGGTCGCCTTCATCGGCGGAGGAACGGATCTCGAGATCGGCAGTCCGCCTGAGCGCCTCGATCTCTGCATCAGAACAGAAAAGCTCAATCGCATCGTCGAGCATGCTCCTTCGGATCAGATCGTCGCGGCCGAGGCGGGCATGACGCTGGCGCGCTTGCAGGAAGTGGTCGGGGCGCACGGTCAGCGACTGGCCATCGACCCTCCCCTTCCCGCCCGCGCCACGATCGGCGGCATCGTCGCCGCAAACGCGTTCGGACCATTGCGGACACGCTACGGATCGATCCGCGATCTGATCATCGGGATCTCGATCGTCCGGGCTGACGGCGTCATCGCACACGGCGGCGGCAAGGTCGTGAAGAACGTTGCCGGCTTCGATCTGCCGAAGCTGATGGTCGGCTCTTTCGGAACGCTCGGAATGATCGCCACAGCCACGTTCCGGCTCCATCCACTGCCGGAATCATCCCAGACGCTGCTGATGAGAAACCGGAACGCCGCGGCAGTACGAAACCTGATCGCGGAGCTGCGGACGAGCCAGTTGGAAGCGGCTGCCGTAGTCGCAATCGCTGAAGGGACCGGCTTCGACATCATCGTCCGCTTCGAAGGATTCCACGCCGGCGTCATCGCCCAGCGCGATCGCCTGTCGAGCTTCGGCGGTTGCGACGTGCTGGACGCGGACGATACAACGCGGCTGTGGCAGCGTCACGACGCGGTTCGGGCCGGCGGCCCGCTCAGACTCAAGATCGCTGCCCTCCCGAATGCGATCGAGACGGTGAGCAACTCCGTGGCCGTTGCGCTTCTCGCCGGCCTGACGAGCGGCGGCTTCGTCTGGTATCCGACGTTCGGCGTCGGATTCATTACTGGTGCACCGATTGACGACGCGCGGAGCGCTGGTGCCATCGAGAGTGCCCGCAATCTGCTGGCCTCGGCGGGAGGCTCGTTAACGATCGAAGCGGCTCCCCCCGGAATTCGGCAACGCGTCAGCACGTGGGGAGAATCGCGCGGGACGCTGGCGCTGATGCAGGCTACGAAGCAACGGTTCGACCCGGGCAGGCGTCTCGCTCCGGGAAGATTTGTGGGGGGCATTTGACCGAGCTCGCAAAGCCTCTGCTGCCCGAACCGCACAGCGGGCGCAGCCTCATCGACGACTGCGTTCATTGCGGGTTCTGCCTGCCGACGTGTCCGACCTACGTTTCATGGGGCGAGGAGATGGACTCGCCGCGCGGACGCATCGTCCTGATGAAAGGCCTGGCCGAGGGGACCATCGAATACACCGACACGGTTGTCGGACACTTCGACCGCTGCCTCGGGTGCATGGCCTGCGTCACGGCCTGCCCCTCCGGCGTGAAGTACGACGTCCTGATCGAAGACACGCGCGCGAAGATCGAGGAGCATCATCAGCGATCTGCCGGCGACAGGATGCACCGCCGCATGATCTTCACGCTCTTCCCCTATGCCGGCCGTCTGAAGATGTTGCTGGTTCTCCTCTTTCTCTATAGCCGCAGCGGTCTGCAGTGGATCGTCCGGCACACGGGACTGCTCCGGCTTCTGCCGCGACGCATGGCGCAGCTCGACGCCCTCATGCCTCCGGTGAGCCTCCACCATCTCACCGCGTCGCTCCCCGCGATCACCCTGGCCGTGGGGACGAGACGCGCACGCGTCGGTCTTCTCGCCGGATGCGTGCAACGCGTCTTCTTTCCCGGCGTCAACGAAGCGACGCTGCGCGTTCTCAGCGCCGAAGGATGCGAGGTCGCCGTTCCGCGAGTACAGGGATGTTGCGGAGCGCTGTCGATGCACGCCGGCCGCGACGAGGAGGCCATCCGCTTCGGACGGGCTCTCATCGAGGCCTTCGAGAAAGAGGACGTCGAGACCATCATCGTGAACGCCGCCGGCTGTGGCTCGCACATGAAGGATCTCAAACGGATTCTGGCAAACGATCCGGAATGGGCCGGGCGCGCGGCCAGGTTCTCGGAGAGAGTCCGGGACATCAGCGAGTTTCTCGCCGTCCTGCCTCCTCTAGCGACGCGGCATCCGTTGCCTTTGCGACTGGCCTATCACGACGCCTGTCACCTCGCCCATGCCCAGAAGATCCGCTCCGCGCCGCGGCAGCTCCTTCGTGGAATCCCGGAACTGGAGCTCGTCGAGATCCCCGACAGTGAGCAGTGCTGCGGCAGCGCCGGCATCTACAACCTCATCCAGCCGGAAAGCGCGGACGAGATCGGGGCGCGCAAGGTTGCGAACGTCGTGATCACGAAGCCCGATCTCCTCGCCAGCGCAAACCCCGGCTGCACCCTGCAGATCCAGAAAATCCTGCGCGAAAGCGGGAGGAAGCTGCGCGCCGCACATCCCATCGAGATCCTCGACGCCTCGATACGCGGCCGAAGAATCTGATCACGCGAAGGCGCGAAGACGCGAAGGGCTCGTATCCAACATCACTTGAGCCTCTTTCCTTCGCGTTTCTTCGCGTCTTCGCGTGCGATCTGGCTCAATCCGATTGACATCACCTCGGAATGCTGACATTTTGCGAGAAACAGAGAGAGGAGCTTCACATGCACCGTGCACGCCCGTGGCAGGTCATCCTTTTAGCCGGATTCGCCATCGCCATGACAGTAGGATCGGCCTTGGCCGCTGACGACGAGATCCGTGTCGGCGCCGTTCTGCCGCTCACCGGCAAGGAGTCGAAGATCGGCGGCGCCTACAAGCTGGCCACCGAATATGCGGTCAAAGAAATCAACGACGCCGGCGGCATCGATGTTCACGGCAAGAAGCTGAAAATCAACCTCACTCTTCTCGACGACACGTCGGACGCCGCCAAGAGCGCCCAGCTCACCGAGCAGCTCATCGTGCAACAGAAAGTACACGCCGTCATCGGCGGTTACGGGTCGCAGCTCGTGCAGGCTGAGAGCGTTGTACCGGAACGGTACGGCGTTCCCTACATTTCCGGAGGCGCCGGCGCCAGCGCCATCTACGGCCGCAGCAAATGGGTATTCGGCACACTCTCCCCGGTCGAGAACCTTGCCCAGACACAGATGGATTTCCTCACCGACCTCGTGAACGCGGGGAAACTGAAAGCGCCGCTGAAGATCTCTCTGGTCCGCGAGAACACCGAACACGGAAGGGACTTCGCGAAGGGCGTGGAAGAATTCGTCAAGACCCACCCGAAGATGTATTCGATCGTCCTCAACGAGAGCTTCGAGCTGTACGCACCCGATTTCAAACCCCTTCTGGGCCGTGTACAGCAGGCCAAAGGCGACATCTTCATGTGCGATGCGCACCTCGAGGATTACATCGCCATGCAACGCACCTACACGCAGATGGGTCTGTACCATCAGATGGTCACCTACGGCGCGCGCGGCGCCGACGAGGCGGGCCGCAAAGCCCTCGGCGCGGCTACCGATTACATCTTCGCCAGCGGATGGTGGTCGGATCTGCTCCCGTACCCGCAGGTAAAGGCTTTCAATACGAAGTGGAAAGCGGCGAACGGAACCATGCCGCAGTGGTACCACGCCTGTGCGTATGAGACCGTGCGCGCTCTCGCCGCCGCGATCCACAAAGCGGGCTCCCTCAACCCGGAGGCGATTCGAAGCGCGATCGCCACGATCGAGCTGAAAGACTCGATTCTTCCCGGCGGCGTCCTCAAGTTCAGCAAGACCGGCGAAGCGGTTCTTCCGTTCGTCGTGACCCAGAACAAGCCGGACGGGAAGCTCGATCTGGTCTGGCCGAAAGCGGATAAGACAGGGCCGCCCGTCGCGCCGATCCCGCACTAGCCGATACCAACATCCACCTTCATCACATTCTCCTCCGCGCTTTTCAGCGGAGGAGAATGCGCTCGACACTCATGCAGCAGTTCGTCTCCGTCGCCCTCAACTCGCTGCTGGCAGCGGGGCTGTACGCCACGATGGCCTACGGTCTGGCTGTCATCTACGGCGTGATGAGGATCATCAACCTCGCCCACGCGGGCGTGATGATGCTCGGCGCCTATGTCACGTATGCGCTCTTTACCCGCTTCGCCATCGACCCGTTCCTCGGCCTGGTCATCGTGGCGCCGCTCTTCTTCCTATTCGGGGTCCTGCTCTACAAACTCTTCGGCAGGCGCATGGCCGCCCCGGGCAACGCCCCATCGATCGAATCGCTACTTCTGCTCTTTGGCGTCTGGCTCGTTCTGCAGAACACCGCCTACGTCATCTGGACGGGCGACACGCAGTCGATCCTGACCTCATACACGCTGAAGTCGATGGAGATCGCCGGCGTGCGCGTCGGCCTCCCCTCGGTCTTCGTCTTCCTGGCCAGCGTGGCCTCGCTCGTTTTCCTCAACGTCCTCCTGAAGCGGACCTACCTCGGCAAGGCGATCCGCGCCGTGACGCAAAACCGCGATGCCGCGCTGCTCTCCGGCGTGAACGCCGACCGCATCTCCGCCATCGCCTTCGGCATCGGCACCGCCTTCGCCGGAATCGCCGGAGCGATGCTTTCGTCACTCATGGCCTTCACACCCGACTTCGGACGCAGCTTTCTCCTCAAGTCCTTCTGCATCATCGTCCTCGGCGGGATGGAGAGCGTGACCGGCGTCGCCGCCGGTGCGCTCGTTCTGGCCATTCTCGAGAATGGTCTGGCCGCATACACCTCGGTCCCCACATCGCTGCAGGACGCCGTCAGTTTCGCTCTGCTCTTCGTCGCGCTGGTCGTCCTTCCGCGTGGACTACCCGGGCTTCTTGCGGTCTTCGAGCGGCGGAGAGCGGCGCAATGAAGTTCGTTCGGTACGCTTTCTGTCTGGCCTCAGCGCTCTTCGTTCTGTCCGCGCCCTTCTTTCTGGAGCGCGGCACATTGAACGACCTTTGGAATCTCGCCCTGGCGGTGACCCTGGCCTCGGCCTGGAACATTCTCGGCGGCTTTGCCGGCCAGGTGTCGCTCGGATACTCGGCGTTCCTCGGCATCGGCGCCTACACCACCGCGCTCCTCTCTCTTCGCGGCGTCGATCCGTTTCTGACTCTGCCGCTGGCCGCGGTTCTCGCGGCACTCTTTTCCGTCGCCATCGGGCTCCCGGCCTTCCGGCTTCGCGGCCCTTACTTCACCATCGCCACGATCGGAGTCGGGGAAGCCGTTCGCGTCTGCGCCGCCAGCGTCTCCTTCACCGGCGGCTCCAGCGGACTGCGCATGCCGGCAGGCTCGTTCGACTTCAATCACAACTACTTCTCGATGATGATCCTGGCCATCCTGACCATTGCCCTGGCCGCGTACGTAAAGAAGAGCGCGTTCGGCCGTGCGCTGGCCGCCATCAGACAGGACATCGACGCCGCCGAGGCACTGGGCATCAACTCGACGCGGTTCAAGCTCGCGGCGCATGCCCTTTCCGCTGCCGTCGTCGCGGTGGCCGGAAGTCTCTACGCCATCAACTTTCAGTACATCGCTCCCGGCTCCGTGTTCGACTTCCAACTGAGCCTGAACATCGTGCTCATGCCGATCATCGGTGGTGTGGGAACCCTGGTCGGCCCTGTGCTCGGCGCGCTGATCGTAAGCACGCTGCAGATCAAGCTCCTCTCGATGCCCATGCTGCGCGATTCCTTTCTCTTCATCTACGGTGGGCTGCTGATCTTCCTGATGCTGTTCGAGCCGAAAGGCGTCATGGGGATCCGGGACCGGGTGATTGCGTTCTTCCGGCGCATCGCACGCCCGCGAACGGGGAGCGCCGATGCCGCCTGACGCGTTGCTCTCGGTGCGCGGAGTCTCCCGGCGCTTCGGTGGCCTGCTCGCGCTCTCGTCGATCGAATTCGACGTCGCGCCGGGGGACGTCTTCGGCATCATCGGACCGAATGGCGCGGGCAAGACCACGCTCTTCTCCTGCCTGGTCGGCGCGCTCGCGCCGTCGTCAGGCGAGATCTGGTTCCGTGGCAAACGAATCGACGGCCTTCCCAACCACGCCGCTGTCAAGCGAGGGATCGTCCGAACGCACCAGATCGTGCGACCGTTCCGCGCCATGAGCGTGACCGAAAATGTCGCCATCGCCGCACACTTCGGTGCGGGACGAAGGCGCGGCAGCGATGCCACCCGCCGCGTGCGCGATATCCTCGAACGGACCGGTCTGGCCTCCGAGGCTTCGTCGCTGGCAGGCGTGTTGACGATCGGACAACTGAAACGGCTGGAGATCGCGCGCGCGCTGGCCACCGAGCCGCAGGTAATCTGCCTCGACGAGGTCATGGGTGGATTGAACCCGGCCGAGATCCAGGGCGCGATGACGCTGATCCGGGAGATCCGCGATTCGGGAGTGACCGTGCTGATGATCGAGCATCACGTACACGCCGTCGTCGGAGTGTCCAACCGGATCCTCGTGCTCAACTTCGGACAGAAAATCGCCGAGGGATCGCCGCAGGCGGTCCTGAACGACCCGGCGGTGATCACGGCCTATCTCGGAGACGAGGCCAAGTGATGCTCGAGGTCAACAACATCGACGTGTTCTACGGCAACGTCCAGGCGCTCTGGGACGTGTCGTTCAAGGTCGCGCAAGGCGAGGTCGTTACCATCATCGGCGCCAACGGCGCGGGAAAAACGACCACGCTGAAGACGATCTCGGGCCTGCTGCAGCCGCGCAAAGGGCAGGTTGTGTTCGAAGGTGTCGACATCACCCGGCTCGCGCCAAACGAACGCGTCGGCCGCGGCATCGTGCTGGTCCCCGAGGCGCGCCAGCTCTGGCCGGCCATGTCGGTGATGGAGAATCTCGACATGGGCGCCTACAAATCCGCCGCCCGACGCGTGCGCACGGCCACTCTCGAAACGGTCTTCACCATGTTCCCTGTCCTCAAGCAGCGCTCCCGCCAGAAAGCCGGCACCCTCTCCGGCGGCGAACAGCAGATGTGCGCCATTGGCCGCGGCCTGATGGCCCGCCCTCGCATCCTCCTCCTCGACGAGCCCGCCCTCGGCCTGGCTCCCCTTCTGGTCCGCGAGGTCTTCGCGTCACTCAAGACGATCGCCGCCCAGGGCACCACCATCGTCCTCGTCGAGCAGAACGTCCCCCACGCCCTGGCCCTGGCCGACCGCGCCTTCGTCCTCGAGACCGGCCGCGTCACGCAATCCGGCCCCGCCCGCGATCTTGCCAACGACACCCGCGTCCGCGACGGCTACCTCGGCATCGCCGCGGTGTGAGGGACAGCGAAGCGTAGCGCCGCCGGCTCGGCGGCTGGCCGCGATCATGCTGCGTTCGGAAACCAACCTTGCTCTTTCAACCGCTCCCAAGCTCGCAGGAGATGCTCACGCTTGAGTTGCCGTTTCTTGCGTGGACTCCATGCCTGCACCGCGGCCACCGCCACGTCGGGATTCATACGCGCGTCGGGATTCCCGCGCGCCACCCAATGCACGGTGCTAAGGAGCTCCAACCCGAAGGGGTCTTCGAAACCTTCGATAAGTGCCGCCACGCGATCCATCCGCGCGAGTGCTTCCGTATCATCGCGGAGGAACGCAGCAGCTTCCTCGACGGCGCCTGGCACCAGATGAATCGGAGTTGACGGTTTGTCCTTCCCGTCGCCGTAGCCTTGCGTGTAATGCGTCTCCAGTCGGATGAGCACCTGCCGCAGGTTCGACGCGTACGGCCCGAACGGCTTCGCCTCGTAACTCAGTTGCAGCGGCTGCCCCGCCTCCTGCAGGAAGTACATCAGCTTGTGAATCTCCAGGAGGCTGACGAAAGGATCGAGAAACCCCTTGAGGTACCTGTCCATCAGAAGGATCAACGCCGCGCGCCCCATCGTCATCTTTGGTCGCTCGGTTCGATTTGACATCGCCTCGGCCTCCGGCGCTCGACCCGGGGGATAGAGAAGAACACGAACGTCCGGGAGCTCGGTGAGCGCCGCTTCGATCCGTGGGCGCACGTCACTCCAGTCGAGACCACCGTTTCCGCAGCCGAGCGGCGGAATCGCGATCGAATGAATGCCCAGACGCCTGATGGTCGCCACAAGATCTAGCAAGCCCGCATCGATGTCTTTGATACGGCTGGCTGCCCGCCAGTGCTCTTTTGTCGGGAAGTTGATGATCCAGCGCGGCCCACCAACCAGACCACCGAGATCGAACACGTGCATCTTTCCGAGATTCACATCGCCGGTCCTGCAGGCCAATTCATATGCGCGGAACATCGCCGGATAGGCCTGCCTGAACTGAAGCGCAATGCCGCGGCCCATCACGCCGGCTGTGTTCACTGTGTTTACCAGCGCCTCGACGGGTGCCTGCATCAGATTACCGCTCGCAAGCTCGATCATTGGTTCAAGACTAATAGTACCAAGCCTTCTTAACCGAGACTTTGGGGCGATGATTCTGATTCGCCAGGAGTGCCTTAACGGCGACTTCAGCCTCGGCGTCGTAGCAGCCGACCTCATGAAAGCAGGTCCACGGGAAGAAATCAGCGACCAGAAGCTCAGCCTGTTTCTGGTGGATGCATTCGGTCCAGTATGTTGCTTCGATCGCTTTCCAATCGAGGTTGTCGACCGCATGCATCGTCGAGTCAAACGTCGTATGGAATGCGCCAGCGTTGCCGTCACTGACCGCCCATGACGTGCCAAGTGCGATCACATCGCGTACGCGACTGACCAGGTGAACGATCGTTTTCTGGCACCCGGGCGTGCGGCCGGTGTTACCCAGGTTGACCGTGTAGAGCATCGGCGATCGAGCGCAGAAGTAAAAGGGTACGAACTCACCAACGAAACGGTTCCCGCAGGTCGGAATGCGGATCTGCGTGAGACGGCGCTGTTTGATGTGGTTGTGACCGATGACCATCGGATTCCGCATCGACATCACGAAATCCGAGTGCAGCCCGCCGGCATCGAGAATGTCGGGAAGGTTCTCGATGTCCGTGATGTGGAAGATCAACCGGTCTAGGGGATGTGGAGGCATCGGTGGACGCGATTTTGTCACCTGAGCCGCGCAAAACGACATCCGCAATGGCTACCCTCATCGTCGCCGCAGTGAGGGGTGGCGAAAAGTAGAGCCACCCGCTCTTCTGTCGTACCGCCAGCGCCTGCGCTGAGCAGAGCCGAAGGAGCTCGCTCGCGCGTATGATCGCCAGTCAGCAAGGAGAGCCTCCATGTCGAATCAGGATGATCGCAAGATTACTCGCAGGAAATTCGTCAAGGTCACCGGCGGCACGGTCGCTGCCGCGGGGTTGACCTCTGCCTTCCTCTTCCCCGCGCGGGCCCTGGCGCAGCAGAAGACTCTGAAGATCGTGCAGTGGAGCCACTTCGTTCCGGGCTACGACAAGTGGTTCGACGGGACCTTCACCAAGGAGTGGGGCGCGCGAAACAACACCAGCGTCGTCGTCGATCACATCAGCGCCACCGAGA
>Ga0210394_10001233_pt1 | contig 42380 bp, 34 predicted proteins | sample IncBWC12MmetaG_FD_160121 | JGI IMG/M metagenome (GOLD analysis project Ga0210394, IMG submission 160121) | Forest soil microbial communities from Barre Woods Harvard Forest LTER site, Petersham, Massachusetts, United States - Inc-BW-C-12-M | ecosystem: Environmental > Terrestrial > Soil >...
TCCAGAGGCAGAACCTCTCGAGCGATCGAGAGCCATCTGCAAACAGTGGGCTGGATATCGAGACAAAAAACTTCTCGGCTACCGGCCGAGGGAGAACCTTTTTTGTTGACATCCCCTTTTATAGAACCAGCTATCTCGAAATGAGATAAAAGGTGATGAACTCTTAAATGTCAAAGCCTCTCGACCATAGAATCGTCCATCCAGAGCCGCATTCTTCGGTGGCACGGAACGCATGGAAATATCTCCCACGCTGGGTGCAGATTCTTTTGCTGCTCGCGCTTATCGTGGCGGGGTTGCTAATTTTGGTCTTCGTCAAGAACTAGCTAAAATTAGGTAGTGATAATCCCTGTTCTCAACATCTATCTGGAGCAAGCTGATTTCAGATGGCCTGTTCATCGGTCGTTACGCTACCTCTATCTATCTCAAATCGGAAAACATCTCGGAAAGTAATGTGTGCATCCCATTGATGAGCGGGTACCCTCTCACAATTTATACCTTGTGATAAAGTTCATCGTGAAGGCAACAAATGCGAAGGCACACTCGTCCAATTAATGGGCGCTCGATGTTCGTCGCCTTTTTCTCACTGTTCGCGGTGACTACGTCTCTGAGTCAGACCGGATCATCCCCAGAGCAAAACCGCAAATCGCCTTCCATTAAGCTCCGTACAAGTTTGGTCCTCGTCCCGGCCGTCGTAACCGACCGTTTGGGAGCGCCCGTTGCGGGATTGACCCACAACAGCTTCACCGTTCTAGAGAATGGACATCCTCAAAAGATCGCTTTCTTCGAACATATTCAAACACAAGCAGAACCCGTCAGGCGTACTGTCGCTGCCCCGGGGACTTTCACGAATACAATTGAGGCAAGCTCTCAGCGTTTGACGATTTTCGTGATGGACCTTCTGAATAGCTCGATCGCGGAGCAAGAGAATGGGCGCGATGAGCTGGCCAAGCTTTTCTCGAAATCCGGTGGCATTAAGGAGCCGTTCTGTCTGCTGGCCCTTGATAGCGATGGGCTGACGGTAATCCACGACTTCACCACTGATCCTACGTTATTAGCGGAGGCTCTGAAGGAAGTGAAAGAACATGCCTCCGCCAAGGACGCACCCCAGATAAATCCGATGGAATTGACGTACCGCAATTTCCATGGCTGGCACACGCGTTCAGTGAACCGGGCCATCGCCACGCTCGCAGGGAGGGCTTCACTGCTAGCGTCTGCCATCAGGTCACAGGCGATCACGGAGACTTTGCGCACACGACTCACACTGGAAGCCCTGCGGGAAATTGGTGAGGCATTTGTCGGGATGCTCGGTAGAAAATCTTTAATTTGGGCAACAGGTGGGTTTCCGTTTGAAATCGATGATCCATCTCAGTTTGGAGCGCGTGAGAGAGATCTGTTACCCGAATATGAGAAAGCTTGGCGAGCGCTCAATCGAGCAGACATTGCGGTCTATCCCTTGGACGTCGAGCAGCTTGCCAGCACTGCTCTTGTCCGTGCCAGTGTGGGCCAACCGCTGCCAGACCACTTCGACATTCGTTCCAATGTTACAAACCTGGAGCGATTCGCCGACGTAACCGGTGGGAAATTATGTGATCGAAGTACGGATGCCGAAACTTGCTTTCGAAAAGCCGCCACTGACTCAAGTGATTACTATCTTCTCGGATTCTATCAAAGCTCGGCCACTACAAAATCTGGATGGCAAAAGCTCTCTGTCAGAACGAATGTCCCCAACGCGCAGGTGCGAGCACGCGCCGGATACTACTTAAGCGAGAGGCGGGACGACCCGCAAACGCGCCAGGAGGATTTGCAAATTGCGCTGGCCTCTCCGTTAGATTACACGGCGATTCCACTAACCGTCAGATGGACCGCTACTCTCAAATGGGAAGGCAATGAAAAGCGAAGGGTTGGGTTCAGCTTTGCAGTTCCTTTAGGGTCGGTAAAACTTGAGGATGAAGAGGGTGGTCACTTGAGCCTAGAATTTGCGGCTATGGCGACGAGCGAAACTGGCGCCTCGGTGGGCAGTTTCTTCCAGACTGCAGATGGGAAGTTAGGCGAAGGCGCCGCCAAAGCACTTAAGTCCAACGGCGTCATCTGTCAGGGGACTATCGATCTGCCGCCTGGGGAATACACGATGAATTTCGCCGTGCGAGACAACCTAAACGGTCAGATTGGAACAGTCTCCGCACCGCTGACTGTTCACTGACTTCTATCCTATACGGGCCATATTACATTCGTTTTTCCTCTCCGTGATCGATTCTGCGATTGTCATCGAGTCTCCCGATGACCGTTTCACGACACCTGATCGAGTGTCGATTACCACTTTCACGCACAGCTTCTCGGGTAGGTGTTGCGAAATCGGCTTACCACCAGCAATCTCAGACTGAGATAGGTAGTGATAATCCCTGTGGCTGTTGAAAAACTCGCCGACTGGCGGGAGTTTTAAGGTGGGGTTATTTTCCTGCGGTGTTTCGCGCTTTCTTTTTCTATCTCAGATCGGCACCGTGGCTGATTCTAGAGATCTGGATCTAAGGAAGCGAGCCAGTCGTTTCAAGTTCTGCGCTGTAGCCGCGAGAAAGAACTGTTCGCGAACATGCTTAATTCCGCGCAAGCGCACCCTTCGCAGTCCGATCTGGTTCTTTAATTCCGCAAACAGTGCTTCACTTTCCGGCGTTGGCGTTGCGCTGCCGCGAAAGCCGGAACGGTCGTCCGCTCTCGTGCCCGTTGTCGTGCCGCTTCGTGGACATGGATCGCGATTTGCCGATAGTGTCCGGTGGTGCACTGCGATTTGTGCGCACACTCCCGACACCGTTTTCGCGTCGCCCGATAGATATGGTTTCGGTTGCGCGGGTTCACCCCAAGGTAGGTTAGCCGCTTTCCTTCCGGACACTGATAGCTGTTCGTCTCGGCAACGTAGGTGAACTTTTCGATCCCATACAAGTTGGTTTTGGGAGCAGGACTTTCTTTCACGCGAATATAAGGAGTGATGTTTCGGTCCTCGAGCCAGGCCAAAAGCTCACCGTTCCCATAGGTCGTGTCGGCGGCAACCGACTGTGGGAAGCGCCCCCGTCTTTCCGCAGACCGCGTGATCATCTCGCGAGCTGCGGCACTTTCTTGGCTCAGCCGGGCGGTCGTAGCCTGAACGCCCACAATCACGCAACTCTGGTTGTCGATCAGATAGTTGTTGAAGTACCCCAGTTCGGCAGCACCTTTGCCCTTGGTCGCATACGTCGAATCCGGGTCCGTGGTCGATATCTGGTCTTGTTGGGGAGGCGGTTCTTCGACCGGGTTCTCTTGCTCGAGATCTGCTAAGTACTCTCGCACCGTTCGTTTCACGTGAGCTGCTTCCGGCAGTTGCTCCCGCGGAATGCGGCTCAATCGGCTGGCATTCGCTGGAATGAAGCTGCCATCCACGGACAGGTGTTCGCCCTCGACTAATCCAGCCTCCATGCATCGGTCCACGATTTCCTCAAACAGCTGCTGAAAGAGATTCGACTCCAGGAAACGTCCATGACGGTTCTTGGAAAACGTGGAGTGATGGGGAATCTCTTGATCGAAACTGAGTCCAGTAAACCAGCGCCAGGCCAGATGCATCTGCAGTTCCTCGACCAGCTAGCGCTCGCTGGTGACGCCGTAGAGGTAGCCGATCAGCAGAATGCGCAACAGAAGTTCCGGATCGATCGAGGGTCGGCCCGTATCACTGTAGGAGTCCTTCAACTTCTCACGAACGAAATCAAAGCTGATGTGTCGGTCAATGAGACGGAGTAGGTGGTTTTTAGGAACCTGATCTTCGATGCGAAAGTAGTAGAACAGCGACTCGGAACGGGAGTGTTGTCCCATCATAATCGGCAAGCCTCCGTGAATGGTGATGAAGAAGAGCATCGGCAGAACGCTCGCTCATATAGACGTTGCTGCCAACTTTTCAGTGCGCATTCACGAAGACTTTTTCAACAGCCACCCCTGTTCTCGACACCTATCTGGAAATATCCTAGTTTTCCATCACGGCGTTATCAGGCACTAGTCCTTCATCAAATGCTTGATGCGCCTTCGCCAAATTTCGTGTTCGGAGAAACGCTCCCCATCCCAATATGTTCCGGTGAGTTTGTGGCTCATTCTTCCGTTAGATAAAACAGTCACCACGTGCTTTGCCTTGTGCTTCGTCGGTGGGAAATAACTTGTAAAGCGAAGAGAGTTCCCACCCCATTTCGCAGAGAGATTTCCAAATCACTTCCATTTTCACCATCCTTTCCGCTGACCCGAAACTTCCGTTGATTGACGGAAATTGTATACACGACCGTCGTGGTTGCGTCGGTGCGTTGGGACCCGGGAACAAGAACCCAGCTCGGGATTCTCTTGTAGCCCGGATCCTTGGAAACAAGCTAACACGTTGCGGCTTGAGCCCGCTGTTCAAAGCTCACAGGAATTCGGGCGGGCGGGAAAAAAGAAGAGAGGCGCTCGGTAATCTCACAAGCGCCTCCTCTACTGCGTCAACGTAAACCGTACCTCACTGGATCACCTCCTTCTCGGCAGGAACGCCGATGTCGACAAGAATGTCGAGTAATCCGAGTATAGCGCGGGATCGGGGAGATGTCAGAACAAGGGTTGTGACATCCACCGAAACTGCTTCAAGCCAAGCAGGCTGTGAGGGAGTTCCTGGAACCGATCCTGCTAGTTTTTTGCGTACTCCGTGGGTTCGGGTGAGGCATAATTTCAGGAGTGTCCTGAGCGAGGCATTTAGACCACATGGTTAGCTGATGAGCCGAACCGTCATTAAAGTCGAGGGGCTGGGGAAGCGCTACCGCATCGGGCAGGCGAAGCGGCAGACTGCATTGAGCCAGGCGATCGGCGACGCGCTGCGCGCTCCGCTTCGCCTGCTGGGCGGAGGCTCGAATCCCGCCTCCGCTGCCAATCGCAACGCTAGCGCCAGTTCCAACGGAAACAAGAGCATTCAAAAAAACGACAGCGGCAGCTCACCCTACATCTGGGCGCTGAAAGACGTCACCTTCGACGTAAAAGAAGGCGAAGTGGTGGGCCTGATCGGGCGCAACGGCGCGGGGAAGAGCACGCTGCTGAAAATCCTGGCTCGAGTCACCCGCCCCACCGAAGGACACGCGGAGCTTCACGGCCGCATCGGCAGTCTTCTTGAAGTCGGCACCGGTTTCCACCCCGAGCTCACCGGACGCGAAAATGTCTTCATGAGCGGCGCCGTCCTCGGCATGCGCGCTGCAGAAATCCGGCGGAAGTTCGACGAGATCATAGCCTTCTCAGAAGTTGAACGCTTTCTCGATACTCCTCTGAAACACTACAGCAGTGGAATGCAAATGCGCCTCGCCTTTGCCGTAGCCGCCCACCTTGAGCCCGAAATCCTGTTCGTAGACGAAGTCCTCGCCGTAGGCGACGCATCCTTCCAAAAGAAATGCCTCGGTAAAATGAACGATATCTCGAAGCAAGGCCGCACGATTGTTTTCGTCAGCCATAACATGACAGCTGTGCGCAGCCTGTGTACGCGTCTCCTATGGCTCGACGGCGGGAGGGTGACAGAAGCGGGTGATCCGGGAGAAATCATAAATCACTACCTGCAGAACCACATGGACAATAATCTCGAAGCGGTCTGGAATGATGAGAGCACAGCACCAGGCGATGAGCGATTGCGTTTGCGAAGCGTTCGGGTCATCCCAAAGGCGGATGGCGGAGAGCCGATTACAGTTCACACGCCCCTTAAAATCGAGTTTGTCTACGGGAACTACGTTCCTGGGGAGGTACTGAATGTTTCCATGATCCTCAACAACTTCGAAGAAGCGTGCATTTTTGCCAGCGTTTCGGATTTTGAACCGCGGCCGGTCGGATTGATTCGCCACACGGTGGAAATACCGGGAGACCTGCTGAATGCGGGTTCTTACTACGTCAACATCATTATCGTCAAAGATGCGTCGGTCGGTGTTCTTCTTCAGAATAAAGTGGTGTCCTTCGAGGTAAACGAAGGTGAAGCGATAGGAAATTGGTACGGGAAGATTCCAGGCGCCACACGGCCGAAGTTACAGTGGAAGACCGAGACATTTGGTTTGGATGGACCCACCGTCGCTACCGCCGCTAAGCATGATGCGTAGCCTGAGATCACTCGATGTGCTTTTCTTCTTCATGGCGTGAACGTTTTACGCGTGCCGGATTTCCGTAAGCTACAACCAGGTCGGGTATATTTCGAACAACGGTAGAACCTGTCCCTACCACAGCGTGATTCCCAATGGAAATTCGGTCCGATATGCTCGCGCCAACTCCGACCGCCGAGCATTCGCCAATTTTGACCAATCCTCCCATGGAAACGCCGGGGGCGATGCTCGAGAAATTGCTCAGAACGCAGTCGTGGTCTATCGAACTGGCGGTATTGATAATGCAGAATTCTCCAATTCGGGAGCCAGGCCCGACATGAGAGCCAGCAAAAATCACAGTCCCTTGGCCAATTTCTGCCCCTGACGCTACAATCGCGGACGGATGCCTGATAGCTGGGAAAGTTATTTCTAGTTTGTGATTCATTAGGGCCAGGAAAATTTTGCGTCGTGACCAATTATCCCCTACGGCGATCGCAATGCTATCGACGGCAGAATCAGCTATCACCCGAGCGGCATCACCAATACCGCCGAGTATGGGATAGCCCCTACGGATCGTGCCGCGCGTTTGCGTGTCGTCTAAACAGCCAGCTATTTCGTATGTCCCTGACACTCTAATCGCATCGAGGACGACCGATGCATGGTAGGACGATCCTATGAGCAATATCTTCGGCATAATGCCTTTCCTCATCACTCCGCATCGTGGTTGGCCTGACGGAAGACTCCCGAGATTCGCCGGTGTCCGGGTATAGTATATCCATGACTGGAACGCGAACAGGCCTCGATAAAATGCTCAAGACTGGTTCCGGACTTCAGCCGCAGAGCTTGGCGATTTTTGGAAATCCGCCAGCGTTCGCTGAAAAAGTCCACGTTGGGCGTCCGAACGTCGGTAACCGCGAACATCTCCTGAATCGAATCAACGATATGCTGGACCGCAACTGGTTCACGAACAACGGTCCATACGTGCAGGAATTCGAAAAGCGTATCGCAGAATTTACCGGCGTTCGTCATTGCGTAGCGATGTGCAATGCCACAATCGCGCTGGAGATTGCGATACGGGCACTAGGCCTCAGTGGTGAAGTAGTCGTGCCGTCGTTTACTTTCGTTGCCACGGCGCACGCTTTGCAGTGGCAGGAAGTAGCGCCTGTATTCGCCGATATCGACCCAAAGTCTCACACGCTGGACCCGGCGCAAGTGGAGAAAATGATCACGCCACGAACGACCGGCATCATCGGCGTTCATACCTGGGGGCATGCCTGCGACATCGACGCCCTGGAATCGATCGCCCGCCGCCGCAATCTCCAGCTTCTATTCGACGCTGCCCACGCATTCGGCTGTTCCTACAAGGGCAAGTCCATCGGAGGTTTCGGGCGCTGCGAAATTTTCAGTTTTCACGCGACGAAATTCTTTAATACCTTCGAGGGAGGCGCCGTCTTAACGAATGACGATGCTTTGGCGGAAAAAATCCGCCTGATGCGTAATTTTGGCTTCAGCGGTTACGACAATGTGATTTATATCGGAACAAACGGGAAAATGACGGAAGTCTGCGCAGCGATGGGACTGACGTCTCTGGAAAGCGTCGAGAAATTTATTGAGGCCAACTGTCGCAATCACGCGGCATACCGGCGCGGACTTGAAGGAATCTCGGCATTGAGCCTGATGGCATACGATGAGAACGAACGCGCGAACTACCAATACGTGGTATGTGAGTTGGATGAAAACGCCGCCGGATTAACGCGTGACGAACTCGTGGCGGTGCTTTTCGCTGAAAACATCCTCGCGCGGCGATATTTTTATCCAGGCTGCCATCGATCGGAGCCTTACCGTTCAAAGTTTCCGGATGCTTCGGCCCAGCTCCCCGAAACGGAGAAACTATGCGGTCGGGTGATTGCGTTGCCCACTGGCACAGGCATCGACGAGCAAGCAGTTTCACGAATCTGCGGAATTATTCGAACAGCGATTTCAAACGCACCGGCAGTGAAGGAGCGGCTTGCCGGCTGATTGCGGCTCTATTTTGTGGCTTCGCAGATAAGCAAAGTTTCGATTCTTGTCTCGCGCTCTCGCAATTCCGGATACTTGCTTTCACCCCATTTGGCGCTTTCGATCTGAGTGAAGCCCGCTTCTCGGAGCCGTCTTTCAAGTTCCTCCTGATCGTAGAGCCATTGGTGTCCCCAGTCCCGGAAGCAGACATTCACGTATTCCGCGCCGGTTTTGACGTGACTGTAACCATACTTCTGAAGCCAGGGCTGGTTCGCCCATACATTCTCGTAGTAGTGGCGCACAAGCTCCTTCGCCGAAGGCATCCCGATGCGTACCACGCCCCCTCTCTGCAGTGCTCTACGGCACTCAGCTAGCAATCGGACGCCTTCCTGAACGGGAATATGCTCGAGAAAATGCTCGCAATAGATAAAGGCGCACGAGTCGTTTGGAAACGGCAGGCCATCGGTAACATCCCATAGAATGTCCGCTTTGGTTGTGGGGTCGAGATCCATGTTCGTCCAGCCATCGAAGGGCTCATTGCCGCAGCCTATGTTTATTTTTAGAGGTCGCTCGGCGCGCCCAATCCATGTTTGTGCATGCGCATATTGTTTGTTTTTGACTCGGCTCTTGCGAAGTGCATCCGAGCGTCGGCCAACAGCCGAAAGAATTCGAAGTGGGTCGAGGTATTTAGTATTCATATCAACTTAGAATCCATCTCTTTGCTCTCGCGAGCACTGGATGCCAAGTACCTAGGAGTACGTACCACGCAAAGCCTTTTAGCTGCGGCCTGCTGCCGGGCAGTTTAGCTCCTCCGTATCGGAGGCAGTTCACGAGACACATACCGGTTTCGGCGCGGTTGCCCATGCTCTGGGCGATCTCGCCCCAGCGCAGATAGCATCGCGCTGCCATCTCGCGAACGGCGTGGCTGTGTCGAGCACCGAGTTCCGGGCCGAGGAAATGCAGAGCGCGGATTGCCTCCTGTAAGCGGCTCGATTCCGAACGCGAAGACCAGATTCCTCCTGAATGTACTCGGTAGTCCGCCATTATGTCATCCATCAGTTCGATCATTCCTTCCCTCGCAAGGAGTGCGAACATCGGCCAGTCGGCGAGGCTGAGGCTCAGAAACCAGTCGGGGAGCCTTCCCATAGACCCCCAGCGACATACCGCCGAGCATGTCATGATGAAGTTTCCGCACAGCAGATCGTCAATCGAATATGTTCCAGCTGAGTTTGACGGGAAAACAGTGGTGTTTCCCGGCGACATCTCGTTGATAACTCGGACCCGATGACACGAGATGGCGCATTCGGGATGACTATCGAGAGACTCGACCTGCCTTTGCAACTTGTCTTCGCAGGTCCAGTAATCGTCGCCTTCCAAAAGGGCAATGTACTGACCTTTGCACGCGGCCAGCGTTTCTTGCAGGTTCCGCATCGCGCCCAGATTACGCGGCCTCATCAGCGCAACAATGCGCTCAGGGTATTGCTGCTGTAGTTCTGTGACGATGGCTCGCGAGTTGTCTGTAGAGCAATCCTCCCCGATTACAACCTCGAAATCGAAATTAACCTTCTGGGCTAGGACACTCTCTACCGCTTGCCGGATGAATCGCTCGTGATTGTAGGTAATCATCGCCACGCTGAGCTTCATGTGATGTCGTTCCTTAACCCACAGTATAAACGGATATGTACGGTTGATGGGTTATCATAGCTGATAGACCTTTCTGCTGCGGACTATCGGAGGTTTGCTCACGAGATATGTCAGCTGTAAGCGTCATAATACCCAATTACAACCATGCGCGCTTCTTGCCAAAAAGGATCGACAGCGTCCTCGGACAGACCTTCCAGGATTTCGAATTAATTCTGCTGGACGATTGTTCGACTGACGATAGCCGGTCAATTCTGTCCAGCTATGCCAGCGATCCTCGCGTGACAATCGAATTCAACGAGGCGAATTCGGGCAGCACGTTCAAGCAATGGAACAAAGGCGTCCGTTTGGCACGCGGAAAGTATGTTTGGATCGCCGAATCCGATGACTATGCGGATGAACGGCTGCTGGAAAGATTGGTTGCAATCTTAGACGCCGAGCCCGAAGCAGTATTTGTGAATTGCCGATCCTGGCGCGTGGATGCAGATGGGCAAGTGGACGGATACGCGGACTCCTACCTAATGAATCAAGACCCAGACAAATGGGCAAACGACTTTGACGCTGACGGGCACGAGGAGTGCAGCAATTACTTCGTTCGTTTCAATCCGGTCTTCAATGCCAGCAGCGTGCTATTTCGAAAAGAGGTCTACGATCGGGTGGGCGGCGCTGACGAAACGCTTCGATCCTGCGGTGATTGGAAACTTTGGGCTGCCATGGCTCTTCAGGGACGAATCGCACACATAAAAGAGCCTTTGAATTATTATCGGGTTCACGGCAGAAATGTGACCGAGGAAAGTATGCGAGGGGGACTGGCTGGCGCGGAATACCTTCGCGTGATCCGCTGGATACTCGGCGAGGTGACGCCAACGGAGGCGGCTCGGGAAAAATTATCCGAAACGGTTTCCTGGTGTTGGATGCCGGCGGTCACGATGTGGCGCGTACCATTAAGAAGGAGATTATCGATTCTGCGGGACGCGGCAGCGATAGACCCATACATGTTGTTGCGGGTGATTCCGGCGGGGCTGGGCGCTCTTCGGCGAAAGTTTTTGCGTACTTGGCGTACCCTGCGCTCAGGGGTCAATCCGGCATGAAGGAAGTCAGAGTCTCAGTGATAATGCCATGCTTCAATCACGGCGAATTTGTGCAGGAAGCCGTGGAGAGCGTGACACGGCCAGGCCGCGACGATCTCGAGTTGATTGTGGTGGACGACGGTTCGACCGACGAGCGCACGCGGAAAGAGATGGATGCGCTATCGGCGCGTGGAATTAAAGTGATCCGGCAGGAAAACAAGGGGCTAGCGGGGGCTAGGAACGCCGCCGTACTTGCGGCGCAGGGCGAATATATTTTTCCGCTGGATGCCGACGACCGTATGCGCTCAGGCTGGTTAGATCGTGGAATCAGCATTCTGGGTTCGGATCCAAGAGTGGGGGTCGTTTACGGTGACGCGCAGTGTTTCGGAACCCATCAAAATCGCTGGTGCTCGGCCCACTTTGAGACGGCGCGATTGCTGCGCGGGAATTTCATCCACGCTTCGGCACTGTATCGCCGATCCGTTTGGGAACAGAACGGCGGATATGATGGAACGATGCCAGTGCAGGGATTGGAGGATTGGGATTTCTGGCTCGGCGCGCTAGAGCATGGCTGGAGATTTATGTATCTTCCGGAGATTGTTTTCGATTACCGGCAGGCACAAGGATCGATGATTAAGCAGGTGAAGGGATACGAATCGCAGGTGGAAGAATTCGTCATGAAGAAGCATGGATGCCTGTATGGTCGGGCCTGGCAGCCACTGGAACGAGAGCACGAATCTGTGAAAAAGACTCTTCGAAATCTTGGCAGACTGCTCAACGTTCGCTTGAAAGAGCGAATCCAGAAATACAGGCTGGATGGAAATGCCAACCGTTAGCGTCGTCGTACCGAATTACAACCACGCGCAACTGAAACCGTCTGATACCGGCAATCCTCCTTCGGAAACAGCATGAAGAACATCGTATTTATCTCCGCGAACGAACACGTTCCGTGGGGAGGAAGCGAACATTGCTGGAGCGCGGCGGCTGAGAGGTTCGCTCAGCAAGGCGTACAGGTGCATGTGAGCGTGATGGATTGGGGCAAGCCTGTGCAGCAGGTCGAGCACCTTCGGTCCCTCGGCTGCCGGATTTTTCTGCGCGCTCGCAGGTCGCTTCCCGAGCGTATGAAACGCAAGTTTTTTTTGGGGAACCAGTATGAATCGCACCACTTGAAGAAAATCGCTGAGGGCGCTGACCTGCTCGTTATCTCCCAAGGTGGCAACATGGACGGTTTCCCTTGGATGCGGGCAGCAAAATCGATGGGTTATGCATATGCGTCGATTGCAGAGGGTGTTCCGAATCCCGGCTGGCCGGAAGATGGCGCAATCGCGCAATTCGCGGATGCCTACGAGGGTGGTTGCGCAGCTTTCTTCGTGTCTGAAGCGAATCTTGCTTTGACTCGACGGCAATTCGCGACCCCGCTGAGCAAAGCCCGCGTGATTCGGAACCCGTTCAATGTTCGCTATGACGCCCGCCCGCCATGGCCCGCCGACGCATCGGATGCGCTGCTTCTGGCATATGTGGCCCGGCTGGATGTCGGTGGGAAAAGGCAGGATCTGATCTGCGACGTCATGAGTTTGCCGCACTGGCGGAGTCGCAACGTGAGTGTATCGTTCATCGGCGACGGACCGAATGAGAGGGCATTGCGGAGTTTTGCGGAGAGTTTGAAGCTAACCAGCGTACGTTTCGAGGGTTTCGTGAGCGACATCGAGGGGGTTTGGAGCAAGCATCACGCCCAGGTGTTTTCATCGAATAACGAAGGCATGCCGCTTTCCGTGGTCGAAGCGATGCTCTGTGGCCGGCCGTGCATCGCAACCGACGTCGGAGGAAACCGCGAACTAATTCGAGATGGCGTCAACGGATTCCTGGCCAAAGCACCCACGGTCGAGTTGCTTGACGAAGCGATGAACCGGGCGTGGGAGAATCGGCATCGCCTGCGGGAAATGGGTGATGCCGCGGCTCGGGACGTTAGGCAATGGGTATCCCCCGATCCAACGGGCGATTTCGTCCGCGAGCTTGATTCCCTTGTTAATGGCGCGTCTGGCTAGAAGCGCACTTTCACCACTGCACGCCGGGATACAGGCTCGGCATGCGGAATCCCCGATAGACGTTTTGGGTCGGGATGTGCATTTGCCAGACGGTCTGCGGCGGAGTTGTCTTCGTGACCTCATAAATCGCGGCTGAGAATGCAGTGGGTGACCCCGCGCACTGGTCGAATTCAACATTTCCATTAGTCAGCAGCCCTGCGCTGCCGCCAAAAAAAGAAAAAATGGGCGACAAATTGTCCACCCATTCTATGGTTGCTGTTTTCGCCGATTCGTCGAGCTGCATGATTGGAACGCGGCTAACGCACGGCGTACTCGTTCCGCAAATATTTCCGCTGGTATCTAGGATGCGATTGTTTCCGTTATCAAACATTATCATCTGAAACGTCCCGCTACTGTTCATGCTAGCGACGTTGGCATCGTGTTGCGCGTAAAACCAGTCGATTGGGTCCGTGCCACCCTCGAGCGTGAAGTCACCTTGAAAGCCAAGTTTCCACAGAATATTTCCGGTACCCTGGCCATTGTTGTAATCAATCTTGATCACCCAAAACTGGTGCCGAATCGAAATGATCAGGGCTTTGTCGTCCGGTGAATACACGACAGAGTTGGTGTGTGTCCAGTCCGGGAACGAAAATGGGTGACGATTCACGTCCAGATGATCGAACTCGGACCAGACCCATACCGGTTTGTGATTCTGGTCGAGGTCAATGAGCACGTCTCCGGTAACCGTCACCGGGTCCGGGAAGCCCGTCAATCCAGTTTCCACTTTCTGCTGCGCCGCGATCAAAATCAGGTGACCGTTCGGGAGGACCGCAAAATCGTGATGAGTACCGACGACCGTAATATTGCAGCCGGCGCAGGTCGCGGCTGCGAGCGCCTGATTCAGTTGCGCCGCGGTGAGCTGCCATACCACATTCCAGCCCAGATCAACTTCCTGGATGATGGAGTCAGCTCCGTCCGCAACACCTGAGCTGTCGAAATTTATCAAAAAATGTCCATTAGGCATCAGCTTGGCGCCGTTTGAAAAGACGCCGTCTGGCGCATTGTAGCCCCAAAGCATATTCCCAGCTAAGTCGGTTACGCCCACGCTGACTTGGCCTCCCGTGCTGATGAGATTCAGGAATTCGACCCCGCTCTGGGGCGTCATTCCAGCGGTAGTCGTGGCGGTGAGCTTGGGAAGCTGAACTGCGGTTAAAGATTTCGTTGTGAATGTATGATCCATGTCGGTGAATATAGGCCCATTGGTAAACTTTACTGTTGCTTGCATGTGATAAGTCGTGTTGGCGAGCATCCCTGCGACGAACGTTCCAACTGCCCCACCCCCTGTTGGAGTGGATTGCGTCCACGTGGTAAGGCCGTAGTTTGTTGTCTGCCCAAATTGGATTGTGACGCTGGCATCGGCCGGCGGCGTGATCGTGTAAAGCGCTACCTGAGGGTTTGCGGTCGGAGCCACAGTTCCCGGCGCGACCACGATCACTTGCGCAGGCGAGGTTGACTGCCTACCGAAGGTCGCGGTGATCATTACGCTAGTACTGGTATTCGCCGAGGGGGCCGTATAATTCCCATTGGCATCGATCGTTCCCACCGTTGAATTTCCTCCAGCGACACCTCCCGCAGACCAGACGGCGTTCTTTCTAGTTTCGGAAAGTTGAAACTGGGTCGTACCACTTGGCGCAAGTGCAACAACGCTGGGAGAAATCGTCAAAGGTTTGTTCGAGCTCGAGCATCCTGAGACGAGAGTAACGACGAAAATAGCCGCAAACAAGGTCACAAAATTCCACTTAATTTGGGTCATCGGTTGGCGTCCTCTGGGTGATGTATTCCTGCGATGTCGTCCTAGAATTCCCGAAATGTTTTCCCGGCCAAGGCCCTAAAACAAAAGAGGTTAGAGCAAATAGCATTCGCAGCTTTTAGACAATACATTAAAACCCTGAGATGGCCAGTACATTTTTCGGGCAGACGAAAGCGCATCTCCGACGGTAAAATAAATATTTGATAAACTGGCCTAGGTTCGGGCTGATCACTGGCAACAGCCGTTGGATTGGTTGGTGGTTTTACGGGGGCCTGCACTTCGACGTCCAATGACAACACCACGCATCTCAGTCTTGATCGATACCCATAACCAAGAGCGCTACATCGAACAGGCCATCGTGAGTGTTCTGGAGCAGGATTTTCCTGCCGAGGAAGTAGAGATACTCGTGGTGGACGACGGCTCGACGGATCGCACACCAGAAATCGTTGGCAAGTTTGTTCCTCGAGTTCGATACCTGCGTAAGGAAAATGGGGGTCAGGCTTCGGCATTCAATGCGTGCATACCCGAACTACACGGCCGTATTGTTTCCTTTCTTGATGGAGACGATTGGTGGGCAAAAAAGAAACTCGCGGCGGTCGCTGAGGCCTTCGAGCGGAATCCAGAGATTGCGGCCGTAGGTCACGGATATTACGAGGTACGCGACGACGAACCGCCGCGCGAGATGTTCGTTCCTGAGAAGACCTGCCGCCTCGATCTGACTAGCGTCGAGTCCGCCCGATTTGCGAACGCGGGACTCACACTGCTTGGCACAAGTCGGCTTTCCGTTCGTCGCGAAGTTTTGAACCGGATCGGTCCTGTTCCTCTGGAGGTTGTTTTTTTCGATGCCCCCGTTTTCTCCTTTGCGTTAGCGCTGGGCGGCGCCATTATCCTTGACGAGCCCCTTTGTTACTACCGGCAGCATTCACAGAACCTGTATGCGCCTACCACGTTGGACGAAGCCACTCTGCACCGGAGGATTGACCGGCTTGGGTTCTTGCTCAGTTACGTTCCGCCACGGCTCGCAGAATTCGGAGTTGCGCCGAATGTGATCGATGCGTTTGTCGAATCTCCGCGACTCGAATTCGAACGGGCCCGGCTCCAGTTTGGCGAAGGGGGACGGCGTGAGGTATTTCGCACCGAGCTCCGCAGGTTTCGCGCACACTATGAGCGTCCGAATCTGGGATACGTGTTGTTTACCTGGCTTGTTTGCTCCTGCGCTTTGCTGTTGCCACCTCACCGCTTTTATCAGATGCTCGACTGGTATAGCCGTAACAACGTTAAACGCCTTCGAAGTATGATTGCCAGCGCACAGCCAAAAGTGCCGGCTAACTCTTTTCGGCGAGTACCAGTCGCGGAACGCGACCTGTAGGTAATCATGGTCACCAGGGCCATAGGCCTGTCGCAAAGTCGAGATGCCTGCTTCTCATAATTGTCGACGCTCCTCGTCCTTAATTGAACGGTCGGACTGGTGCCAGGAATTTTCTCGCTAGGAATCAGATGCCCTCCGTATAGGTAATGAAACCCTCACACCGCATCGAGAGCTTTCTGCAGAGGCCCTGGGAAGAAAAGGTTTTGACCGCTCGATTTTTCTTCCGCAAGGGCCTTGCAAAGATACCGTACGCTCTTGTGCCCGTTCGGATGAAGATGTCATCGAGCGATGAAATCCGGTTTTGGTGGTCATACTTAGTCCCCCATTTTGATGCGACTCTGGGTTTTTTCGACTACTGCGGCCACGATCTCGGAGATCTACGGTTCTTGTGGAGGAACCTGAAGCCCGGGGCCGTCTTTCTCGATATTGGAGCGCACCATGGTCTTTATTCGGTTGTCGCCGCAAAGAGGCTCGGCACAAAGGGTACAATCGTGGCCTTCGAACCTTCCGTTCGCGAATATCGTCGCCTACGTATACATCTGAAATTGAATCGTTTGGGATCAGTTCGCGCTGAGCCGCTTGCCCTTGGTTCCTCGGCATGTACTCAGAAGTTTTTCCAGATCACGAACGGCGATAACACTCGAGGGGGGTTTCGACCTCCAGCAAGCGAGGATCGAATCTCGGAGATTTCGGTGGAAACGGTGCGCCTCGACGATTACGTTTCACAGTTTCCCCTGGCGCGTGTGGACTTTGTGAAGTTGGATGTGGAAGGCGGCGAACTCGAGGTGCTCCGAGGCGCGTCAAGCGCCTTGACCAAATTCCGCCCCATATTAATTTGTGAAGTACTCGATGCTACGACTCAGGCTTGGGGATACAAGGCTCGCGAAATTATCCAGATGCTTGAAAGCTTCGATTTCGCTTGGTTCGACATTCGCTCGAATGGATCCATTGTTCCTCACAAGATTAGGGAACACTACCCGGAAATCCGAAACTATGTTGCGGTCCCGAAAGAAAAGATGCGCGACGGATTAGAGAATGATGACCGATCTTAAGGAAGAACTGGAAAGCATCGCTGCTCGCTGGCGAGGTCGATTGGCCTTCTGCTACCATTTGTGATGGTTTCTAATTGAGGGTGGCACAAAATTGGACACAGGTTTTGCGCAAAGCAATTCTTTTCGCGAGTCGAGGCTGAGTGGGATCGCCCCTCCCCTGGCCGGTCACAATCCACAAAGACGCGTACCAGCATTTCAGGTGTGAACTAGAGGCTCCCGATTGCTAAAAAAGCTCGTTCAGTCCACGTTGAAGAAATTTGGTTTCCGGCTCGTGCGGCGCGACGTTCTCGCGTCATACGGCGTAGACTGCTTCTTCGCAATACTCGAAGGGTTCGATTATCACCCAAAGCACATTATTGATGTTGGCGCCAACCGGGGTTTGTGGACGCGAAAAGTCCTTACGTATTTTCCGGAAGCGCACTACACCCTCGTCGAACCGCAAGACCACTTGAAAGTACACATCCAAGACCTGCTCGACCATAACCGCAAAATCACGTGGATCAATGCCGGAGCTGCAGACAAGGCTGGCATGCTGCCATTTACGACTTATTCCGATTGGGATGTTGCCAGCACGTTCACCGAGGAGGTCGCGGGTGCTCCGCAAATTTCTGTTCCCGTAGTGACCCTCAATGAAATCGTCTCCGCGTCGAGCGCTCCTCCGCCCGAAATCGTCAAGATCGACGCCGAGGGCTTCGATCTTAAGGTCCTGGCAGGTGCCTCCGATCTGCTGGGCAAGACCGACATCTTCTTCGTTGAGGTAACCGTTTGCTGCCCGGTTCACGAAAACACTATCGCCCGGGTGGTGCGAAGGATGGACGAGGTCGGATACCACGTTGTAGACATTACCGATATCCACCGAAGCCCCACAGATGCGGTCCTGTGGCTATGCGAGCTGGCTTTCTTGAGAAACGGCAGCCCTCTGTTCGACGCGACGACTTACGTTCCTCCACAAGCGAGACGGACGAACACCTAGGATTCTTCTGGAATTCTCGCCTTATCGCATTCGAAAAACTTGTCGACGATACGCGGAGGTAGGATTTTCATCGTGACTTTCAGTTTTTAGACACTTCAATCGTAAACCGACGGCCGTCATAGCGGTGGAGCTGAACGGGGATTCTGTTCCCTAGAGTTATTGATAATCCGAACTAGGTATTCGAGACGATCGATCCCCCACTGGCAGTATTGGAATGCGCTCCGACCTTGGTCTACCTGTCTTTTTTCATCGTTGTGAGCTGCATTGCTCAGTATCAACTACTGTCCTTTATCATTTATCAGCTGACTGAAACGACATCACTAACCACGATCGTAATCCAACTCAAGTACAATAAATGAACTAATCAGCCAAGCTTTAATTTCCGGGGGAAGTGTGCGCATCCTACGACGGATTTTTGTAGTGACGGTTCTCATCACGGCTCTGCGGGGAAATGCCACTCAGGCTCAGCAGCTCAGCACTAATCAGGTGATCGATCGAATTGTGCAACGGGAGAACGAGGAAATGAAAACGTTGCACCAGTATGATCCGATCGTCGAAACCTATGTGCAGGATCTTCGTCCAGACAATGAACTTGGCATGATGTCGATCACGGACCACTACTTTCTGGGGAGAGCGATTCTCAGTGAAGGAACGGTGCAGCGTCCGTCGGGAGGGAAAAAAAACGCAAAGCCCAAATCAGTAAAACTGGGAGGTCTAGGCGGAGTCTTCGACAAAAAGTCCGCTGCAGACGGATTTCTGAATTTGATCTATGTGGATTCAAACGCCTTTGATCATGCGCACTATCGTTTTGACTATGTGCGGCGCGAATTCCTAGATGAAGTTCGTTGTTTCGTCTTTGACGTTACGCCTCTTGGTGAGAAAGACGGTGACCGTTTTTTGGGCAGAATTTGGGTCGAGGATCGAGACTACACAATCGTGCGTTTCAACGGCGCAAATTCTTCTTCCGAACATTCAAAGGGCAACCGACTGCATTTTGACAGCTGGCGCGTGAATGTGGGACCAGGCATGTGGGTGCCAGCCTACGTCTACAGTGCCGAATCTAACGCGGGCGACGTCCTTTTAAATCACCTTCTCTTCCAAGCCCAAACCTTACTTTGGGGATATAACCCCAAGACCCACCCTGATGACGACCACGTTACGGCGAGCCAGGCGGCTCCAGGACGCGAAGCCGAAGAGGATGGACTGGACCGTCTCCAAGCAGCTGGCCTTTTAGCTCCGGCCGGCCCCGTTGACAAGGTCCTTTACACGATCGTAAACAACCTCGAGGTTACCAATAACCTGGACATCGAGCCAGACGTCGCATGTCGAGTGATGCTGACTTCAACTCTAGAATCGTTCACAGTCGGCCATACGATCTTCATCAGCCGCGGCTTGCTGGATATATTGCCCGATGAAGCCAGCCTCGCAATGGTATTGGCCCATGAGCTAGGGCACATCTTGTCCGGACATACGCTCGCAGACCGATGGGCCGTGCGGGATTGGAGTGTTTTGTTGGTCGAGGATCACTTCGATCATTTCGACTTTCCGATCGATGCTCCCGTCGAACAAGCAGCAAACGCGAAAACGATTCAACTCCTGAACGGGTCACCTTACAAGGATAAGCTGGGGAATTCAGTCCAGTTCCTACAGATGCTTGGCACTCAAGCCCAATCACTCCCGAGCTTGATCAGCCCTCATCTCATCAGCGAAGTGTCACTCGCAAATCTATTGTTGACGGTCGCGCATTCCACCCCGGCGAGCAAAGAACAATCAATTTCCGCGCTTCCGATGGGTTCGCGCATCAGCCTGAATCCTTGGACAAGTAAGGTCGACTTGCAGAAAAGTAAACTGCCCGCGTTATCGAGCCAAAAACGACAACCCCTTCTGATCAATCCATCGATCCCCCATCTAATTATCCAATCGACCGAAGGCCCAGAACAGCGGGGAAAATCGATATCAACTGACGCAAGCCCGCAAAAGAATTAAAAAGAGAGAAACGGTGCTGTGGGAGCCGGACCAACACGCCGGAAATCTCTCGACCTAGGCGGTGCGGGAACCGATACTCCTGTGGATCTTTTCATGGCAGGAAAAACATAGAGTGATCAGGTTCTCTATGTTGTCGTCTCCGAGCGCACTGCGAAAACGCATATGATGAACTTGCAGCTGGGTGGCACTTCCACAATGTTGACACCTCCAGCTATCGCGATCTAGGACTTGGCGGCAAAGCTGTATGTAGGCCTCGGAATTAAGCTTGATCCTCTTACGTTTCAGAAGAATTGCGTTCATGCAGTTTCTTTCAGGCTTTGGATCAGCTCAATTTTCTCAGGTCCGGGAAGAAACTCGATCAGCCGACGCACTGAAACTGAAAAAGCACTTGAATTCATTTCCCCCTGATTTGCGCCTGCCAGAAAGTCTGCACAAATCATCTCCAAGCAATACCCCCGGGCCTTCTGAGAGCCGAGCATCAGTGAGGCCATCTCGAGGGCCCTCTCAATGACTTGCAGCTGGCTCTTATAGACTTTGAAATAAAGCATCTCCCAGGGCTCTGTTTCCTGGCCCGTCAGATGCCGTTCTACCTGACGCTTGAACTCTTCCTTCGGTAACTCCTGTGCTTTGTGCAACCAGGTTGCACAGTCGAACCTCTGGCCGTCCCGGCGAGCGACCTTGGCTAACTCGGCGGCCTTCGTCCAGCCGACCTTCCTTAGGTCGCGATGAGACTGCCTAGGGAGCTGTTCGTGAATCGCCATCAGGTAGTAAGCCTTCCGGCGGGATTCCGGAAATTTCTTTTCGAGGAACTCGTCAAAGGATTTCAGATTATCTACCCGCCAATATTGTCCTCCACGAACTTCGCAGAGATAGCGGCCTAGCTCCACAAATCGAATGTCCCGCTCCTGCTCTGTGGTTCGTTCCCAGGACAAAATCTCATCGATCCGACCCAGAACGAAAAGAGCCCGGCGGCGATTCAGCTTCGGTCCCATGAGCCGAATCCCGCTACTCCTCAAATTGGTCAAGCCAATCAAGGTCGCTCGCTCCTGGACGGCGAATGAGTTTCGAATCCGTTAGCTGTTGATCGCCGAGACAGAGTCCCAGATGCGGGCAGCTCACACATCCGTTCTGCGGGAAACGGATTCCGCTGTGAGGCAGAAAGTGGCCGGATTCAATCTGACTGACGGTCGTCCCAATGAGTTGGCCGAACTCTCGACGTTGATCTTCATCGATGGACGTCCGCAGATATTGAACTTCAGGCGCGCTTTTTCGGACAAAGACCACGAGGGCAACGTCGGAAATTCCGGCCATCCAGGAGTAACAAATTAATTGTGGATCGAGCGCTAAAAGGCCATAGGGCTGCTCGGCGTATCGGGATGTCGTCGTTTTCCAGTCGATGATGCATTTCGTACCGTCAACTTCCCCGATCGCATCGATGTAGGAGACGAAATCGCTACCATCCGGAAGTGATCGCGTCAATTTCACTTGAAGGTTTTGGTTCGGACGTCGTATCTGAACGCGGTCATCCTGAGCAAACCGTTCGAGCAGGTGAATTCCTTGGTGATAGAGCCGATCCCAGCAATCATTCTTCGTGTATGTGAGTGACGTGTCCTGGTACTTGCGCCATTCCTGAAAGAACGTGGCAGTTGGATCTTCCCCGGCGAAGTACGCGGACAAAGCGTTCTCGAAGCAACGACCGAAAATCATCGAGGCCTTATCTTCCTTTTCGCGCCAGCCGTCGAGGTACCGGTAGCGATACTGCCTGGGGCAGCGAAGGTATTGGCTAATCTGCGTGAAGCTGTAGGTCATCGGAGCCTCCCGCAATCACACCTTCGCGAGCATCTTTCGAGATGAATTCCCATTCAGTGGAGGGTGCAAACGCTTCGAGGTTGAGGAACATACGCCCGGCTAATGTCTTGCGGGTTGTCCGAAGGATGCCCGTGAGACCAAGCAGAGCCTTTTCATCGACCTCGTCTCTTCCGAGCAGGTCCGGGTCGTAGCCGAAATCCCGTAAGAACCAATTCAATTTCCAAAGCGACTTGTGAGTGCAATACAGTCGTCCTGAGATCTTGCGCGCGGCAAGGACCTTCGGCTCGAGGATTGCGAAGCTGAGAACGAAGAAAGGTTTTTGCGGGTGCCAACGATAGTAAGCTCGGTCCACTCGCACTAGAAAGATACCTTCAAGGGTATCCTCTGGCAGAGCCGCCTCTGAATGTAGACCTGGAAACTGACGCTTCATGGACGCACCTCCTCAGGCTGGCAGTAGCTGTTCAACTTGCAAATCAGCGCCGCGCGATCATTGGCTGCTTCCTCTGCCACCCTCGACATGAAGGCCTCAACCAAATCTCGGCTAGCATCGCGGAGTGTTTCTGTTCCACAGAAATCAGCCGCATAACGCTTTATTAAGTTGGGATCAAGTTCGTACCTTCGAATCAGTAGGCAGAGTTTGTCACGAAGTCGGGGTTGGCCGTTCGAGGAGCCATTGCTATTGGCGGGATCGGCCTGTTTCGTAGGCTCGAACGCGAAAGCATTTGAGCCCAGCTCCTCGACCGAGCAGAGACCGATTCCATAGGCCTTGCGTAGGGCGCGATTTACGGCGCGGGTCTCCGCGACGCGCATCTCTGCACCCCGAACCAGGAGGGAGGTGTTTGACGGGTCAGCATCGCCGTAGCCGACAAAGCCCGCCGACCCACGGAACCTATAAACGGTGGCTCGGAATACCCACCGATGAGCGATCGGATCACTCAGGCCCCTGACGGCCACAGTCTTGATTCCAAGACATTTCTTCCTTTGCGCAAGCGCTAACAGGCCCGAGTGCGTTATATACCAACGATTATTCAGTAGCTGGATTTCACCAGCCGCGAGAGATAGGTAATGCTTGATCGTTAAGAACTTCAGCTGAGCCATTACTGGATGGTCTAACTTCCCCCAATTCGAACGTACACTCCGACAGTTTCGGCGCCATAGCTTCAATCGATTGCTCATGTTCTCCCTCATTTGTTATGCAGTTCTTTGCACTGCATAGTATTGCAATACAATAACGCCTTGTCAAGCTCCTTTCCAATGGGGCAGACTGTCAAAATGCTTGGGTAATCTGGTGCCAATGAAGAAGGACACACAATTCACATTTAGAATGCCGACCGACCTTAAGAAGGAACTGGAAAGCATCGCTGCACATGAAGGGCGAAGCGCGGCGCAGATCTGCGAGGCATTTCTTAGAGCTGGATCAGAGACATATAAGAAACAAGGTGCGAAGTTTCTACAACGATTTCTCGCGAAGACCAACTGACACAACTGAGTATTATCTTCCATGGACTGATCGTCGGGCTACCGACTATCTTCATCGCTCAGGACAGCGAAGTCGGTGGGATTCCATGCTTCAGGCAACTCTTGGCTTGAGACCGTACTGTTGTGCGAATTGCGACTATAGGTATTACGGTTTGCATCTTCGCGGAAGTCTTTCGATCCTCCGATGCGTTGAGTAGCTGGCTGCGCCGCGCCGGCAAGAAAATGGCCAAAGAGATTGAAACGGATTGGCGAGAATATTCATGAGCGCTTCGCGAGCCGCCAACAAGACTTTCGGTGTGCCCTCCAAGGCTGGTCTCTCTCTGTCTCAGCGTGGCAGTTACCTTCTCGAAGCTGTTCACTCCTTTTTCGCCTGTTCATCGTGACTCCCTTCGAGAGATCTATGGCGTCGCGCGGAGCCCGCAACATAGTCGTGAAGATATGCCGAGAGCGAGTCGCTCCCATTCCGGAAGCGGCGAAATGCAACGGAAGCATTCTGGCGCTTGCGCTCCAAACGGGAATTGCCGTCGCGCCAATGAGCACGCCCGTATAGGAGGCCAACGAGGCTCCCGAGAGTAACGACAGAAACTGCTGTCGAGATGTGCGCCTTGTGTATTTTGGGCAAACGAACGCAAGGGCAGCAACGCCGTCCACAAGAACGCGCACGCCGCCCTCGATTGTGGGTGTATTCGACCCTAACGCCGATTCGAAGCTCGGATTCTTGTAGCGTTCAAGTGCGGCTTAGTACGACCGCAAATTCGCTTGTAAAATTGCAGCTCTTCCACGTTCCGCATTGAGCTGAGAGGTCTTTCGCCAGTTCACATCCTGCAGGTCCACAGCGCCCGTCTGTCCGTCGGGAAGCACGTAATTGAGGCGATCGCCGTCGATCCGATAGGTTGTTACCTCGAAATCAGCGTCAGACGTCAGAGCAATTCGGGTAACCGTTGCCACTCGAGTTTCGACTGCAGCTTGTGATACTGCCGAGGCCATGCGGACTGAAGAGCCCGGTGCCGGAGCAGCAGGTGATAGTGACGAAGATTGCCCAAAGTAATGCCAACCCGGAGCCGGGACGAGCGCCGTCTGCGGAAGAACAACGTCTTCCATTAGCCGAAGCGTGAGCGCCTCTTCGCCCTTCAGCGTGGGTCGGGGACCGCGGGCGGGCAAGGAGACGACCTTCCAAGGCCAAAGTGGAGGAATCATCCACTCAATCACATCACGCTTGGCATGGCCGCGGCCCACGATGTCGCCTTGACGGTCGACTCGATATCCGTGCGCCATGATGATTTTGCTGGGGATCGGTATATCTGTATTGGGGAGGCCGATCCGGTCAAATTGAATCTGCAGATATCCCTTGCCGACAAAATGGCCGGGCTCCTTAGCTGCTTCGAGGTGGCCCTGCAAGTAGCTACCTCGGGGGAAGACCGTTCGCCCAAATTGCTGAAGACTGCTGAGGTTGCACAAAACCGGGTCACCGACCTCCGCAGTAGCGGAGGAGAAATTCGGTTCGTCTAGCGTGCAATGGAGAATCGTTCCGGCAGGTACAACGACTTGAGCTCTCATGCTCGTTTGGCATAGCAGGAAAAGCAACGGCAAAATCAACGCGTATGAACGCCACATGTTCTGGCCTCCTGATCAGCGGTCAGGGAGCGCAAACATTAAGAAGACGAATAGGAACAATAAAACTGTAGCAAGGAACTGTTGTTTGAGCTGCCCTGCCGACGAATAATCTCAGAAAATTACTCTCAGCTAGTTGTCTTGGCAACAGAAAAATGCAGGCTTGAATTCCGGCGCCAAGCGTTATGTGAGCCTGATGATCCAGACCACGGAAAGCAAAAGCACGGTACGCATCCTGATCGCGGCCAGAAGTCCTATCCGCCGAGCAGGGCCTTGCTGCGATCCCGGATGCTTGCCTGAACTGCATACTAATGAAGGGTCCCAAATTTGCTGGGCGATGAATTTCTTCCAGGAGACTTGGGATGCCGATTCCCATGCGATGACGGTTATGTCCCGAAGCCGTAAGGATCTTCGGGGACTATGGGCGGTTGAAAACCACCAGCACTGCGTGAAATGCACCACAACCCTCACGTCGGGAAGCCTTAGATTTTCGCAGGTTCTCCCCGACACACAGTGGCCACTACACTTAGCCTCGCAACGCTGGATGCTAAGGGGTTTGGCCATCATCCTGTATTGCTCGATTTCAGATAGGAAAAGTTCTCGTGCGTCAATCCACGAACGCCGAATTCCGAACATTGACTCCTGCCATCGGAGAGGATATGGCGGCATTGGCCGGTGATGAGCACTAGAGCGGTTGGATGGGAACATGTGTAATTTGCAAGAATATTTGAAGGGTCTGACTCCTGCGCGTGACCGCCGCTCTGAGATGCGCGTCACTCCTACCTCCCCGGTATATGTAATGTTCGGGGACACCGGCGGCAGCGTCGTCAATGTAACCGAAACGGGCATGGCCATTGCCGTCGTTGCAGACAACCTTCCGGAAGTGGGTGATTACCCCATACGCATTCGCTTACAGCTGCCAATGTCCAGCCAAAACGTCGAAGTCTCCGCTCGGATCGTGTGGCTAAGGCGATCGAAAAAAGTCTTCGGTGTCCGCTTGGTTGATTACACCGCCGACACTCGCGCGGGGATTTCAAATTGGATCGCATCCGAAAAGTTAGCCACCGAATTTGAACAACCAGCACAACTCCTTACCCGCAACAGGCAGCCTTTGGACATCGGCTCCTCTAGCAATCCATCGGCTCGCAATGAGGAAGCAGCAGCTCATTACGCGGATGTGTTTCCGTCTGAAAACAATTATGCAAAAAAGATCATCCCGGTCGACGAAAACAAGCCACAGCAGGGTCCGCTTCCAACTCCAGTCAGATCCAACGCCGGCTTTAATGATTTGATTCTCTGCGCCCCTTCGAGAATCTCAACAGCCAATCTTCCTCGAATCCCCAGCTTCCCTCAAGTGAAGACCGCCTCCGACCCGTCCGCGCCCAGCCCGTCTCATGTTCCAATCGCCAGATTTGGATGGCAAGCTCAAACAGACGAAGGCAAGTCGTCTGCGGACAATGCTATGGACTCAGCCTCGCATCCCTATATTTTTGATCTGTCCGGATTGCATGTAGCCGCACTGGTGTTTTTGTTCGCTGTGGTCGGTATGATCATTGGAATTGCGGCAACGAAAGCCAGCGTTGATGTCTTGGCCTCTCTGGGACGCGGTCCGTTCGGAAAACATGTGTGGCACTCACAAAGTAGACACACTGAACCACCCAGAGGGCTAGGGTTAGATTCAGCTCCGAGCGTATTCCCGACGGAAACCCCTTCAGCACAGACCAGCCGATCCTCTGTTGATCTAGATAGCTCCATTGGAGCTAACAGGGTTGACAGCTCCAGGCCTCTCGAAGAAGAAGCCAAGAGAGCCGCCCTTGACTCTAAAGCTGCCGCGAGGGTGCACTCGAGAGATTCAAATTCATCTATCTCTACGACAGTAGAACATAAACCATCGGCTGATTCCGAGCGGCGACCCAGCCGCAACGACTTGAACAGATTAATTGCGCGAAGCGTGCCCTCACAGGCGACTGCCGAACACGCACATTCAATGGTGGCTGTTGGCCCGATGCGTAGCGCACGGGTAAATCGTGCTGTTCTGATCGCGAAACTCGCGACGAGCACTGCAGCAAAACCGTCGCTGCTGGCCGCGAGTCCCAAACGACCTCATCTGGCCGAGGCTGTTGGCCCGAAAGGTACCGGTCTCGGAAATCGCGTTTCGGATTCCGCAAAGTCTGCTGCGGCTGCAGCGCCAAGGCCGTCACCCGCATCCCCGAGACCCAAGCCCAAGAATCCAGCTATAGCTGGGAGCTCGTTAGGTGCCGCGCCACGAAATCCCGCACCTTCCAAAGCGAGACCCGCTGCCCCTACAGCACCGAACCGACTGCCACCCGCGAACTCGGAACTCGCACGTCCGATTACAGCTGAAGGCTCGTTGAGTGCGGTGCCACGAAATCCCGCGCCTTCCACAGCTCGACCCCCTGCCCCCACAGCACCGATCCCACTGCCGCTCGCGAACTCCGAACTCGCGCGTTCAGGTGCAGCTGAAGGCTCGTTGAGTGCGGCGCCACGAAATCCCGCGCTTCCGGCAGCCCGACCCCCTGCCCCCACAGCATCGACCCCACTGCCGCCCGCGAACTCCGAACTCACACGTCCAGGTGCAGCTGAAGGCTCCTTAGGTACGGCGCCACGAAATCCCGTGCCTCCCACGGCCGCGCAGCCGAATCCATCGCCACCCGCCTACCTTGTCACTGCCCCCTCCAAAGGCAGCAAGCCGCTGAAGCTGGTTTTTCCGCAAAGGCAGATTTCCTTCTCGTCTTCGCTCGTGATTACATCGCAACTTTCTGTTCTTATTCCTTCTGAGTCTGGACTCGCAGCGGCTCAACCCTCTCGATTGCAAACAGGCAAGCTCGTCTCCTACGTTTTGCCTCGCAATCCGAGGCCGGGGGATCAATACGGAGCCGAAGAAACAGTAAGGATTCACGCCACCGTTGGGCAGCAGGGCCTAGTGACGGAAATCAGGCCCTTGAGCGGCCCGATCTTTCTACTGTCTTCCACAATGGGCGCTGTTCACCTATGGCGCTACAAACCCACTCTACTGAATGGAACTCCTATCGAAACTCACCAGGAGGTCACTGTAGTATTCAAGCTGCGGTAAAATCAGAGCCAGTCGGTATGTTGCGGCATAACCGAGTCCAGTTGATTATTCTTCCGGGTTGCCCGAAGAACTAACCCTGGACTACAGCGTCAGGTTCGCCCGTCTCGGTGAGGCCAGGGCAATCCGGAATGGCCGACAGGCACGTGTTCTTGAGCAAGGATAAAGTTGAAATCGGAATGCCCGCTAAAATCCTGTTTTGAATTCAAAGCCGAACCCGGCAGGTGGCCGAAAACCACCACCTCCGCGCGAAACACAATTTTTCTTAACCCCTCCTCTGATAGTCATAATTAGACTTAGCCTAAGCTACTCCGCGAAGAAGTTTGGTCCTGGTCCTGCATTGCACCGAACAGCTTAAAAGATCCTGGACCTCTCCTCGACGCGATCGACGGTATGGGGAGCTTTGTAGTCGGCCCATCGTACAAAGCTGTGGGGGTGGGGATAATGCCCGATCTGCGAAAACGCTTCAACACCGCTTGTTGTCCGTCCCAATATTTATCGTTGAAATCCCTTCCGCAAAAACCGCGTCTCAAAGTTTGCCAGCTGCACGCCAGCAAAATCGTGTCGGGCAGCCATTTTCGGGCCCAGTCATGAAATACGAACACACTAAGCCCAACGTTGCTGGACTCACCTCTCAAGTGCAACAGGATGAGATGAGATTAATCCTGACCGATATGTGGCCACCGCTCAAGCCGTTGCCGGTATTCAAGTATGGAACGGATGAGTATCGCGCCGAGATTCATTTCGACAGGACACGCGGAGAGTGGGTCTGTCGCAAAACATCTTTGCCGTCGTACAAGGTTGAAGAACTACGCGGTAGATTGACAGAAATGACCATGGCATTACCCCACGGTCGAGCAGACATGTTCACCGAAGCTACCGATGCAGAACCGAAAGAGCAAGAATTGGACAATGAGGTAAATCGGCGTCTCCAGGTCATTCTTGAGTGGCGGGAGAATTACGGAAACGGAGCACTCTATTCTGAATTGCAAGACTATCTTTCCGAAAGCCAGCAAGATGAAATCTACGACAGTATCCGAATGACTCTTACGGCTCGCCAGCTTCAGTTTAACCCGAAGAATGTTGAGTTCGTCTTCGACGCACTTTGGAATGCGGGCGGGCGGCTTGCGACACTCATTGAAATGGCGCAGCGGAAGAAGGAAGAGCGGGAAGCAGACGCACAGGTACCACGTCACGAGGGAATGTTCCGGTCTGAAAGCACTCATGCAAAACAGACCATCACGGTTGACGGAATCAAATTACAGCAGTGGCCGGCCCCAATTCCCGCCGGCTCTCACCCCGACGGCCCTCATTCGGTGGCCGGTTCCGCTGCGGGAATCTCAGCCGGCGACTTCCCGCAGAGCTTAGAGGCCAGCTCTCCATCGGAACGGGCAAGACATGTGGTGCCCGAACCAATCAAGACTTCTATTCCCGAGTTATGCGAAAGCCTAACAGGAGAGCCAGTGGACGGTTTCATCCCCACGGCCCTTGAGAACCCAATAGAGCCGATTCGGCGTGCATCCCCCGTCGCGCGAGAGATTCTTGACGCAGTATTCGTGTTTTTGTTCGCGGTGATCGGTTTCACCGTTGGGCTCACAGTCGGACGCGGCCCGCTCGGAAGAAGCCTCCGAGACACCCAGAAATCAATCCTAGCTTCTGATGCCACGTCACCGGCACTGCCTAATCGTCCTGACGAAACAACCTCGCCAACTTCCACTCTGCCAGCAGCAGATACGTTCGATACGCCTGCCCTAAATCCGCCATCACCCGGGGCGGAAGAATTGCGCCCAGAAAGCACATCCGCTCAATCCCTCAATGCACGACCAGCAGATTCAGTTACCGGCGTGGCGCCGACAGGATCATCTTCAGCAGTCACGAGCCGCTCCCAGATTGATTCCGATCACTCCTCGGGTGCCAAAAAACTTGATGACACCCCGCCTTCCGAAGAAAAGTCCATGGAAGACACCCGGGACTCGGATCCTTCCGCGAACGTGTCCTCGACAGAGTCCAATTCATCTCCGGCAATAGAATCAAAACCATCCGCGATTCCTGAAGCGAGTCCTGAGCGCAGTGGCCCCACCGGCCTAATTGCGCGGAGCGTATCGCCACTGGCTACTGCCGAACACGCACATTCAACGGTGGCTCTTGGCCCGATACCTAGCGCGCGAAGAAATCGTGCCCTTCTCACCACGAAACCTGTGTCGGCCGCGACGCCGAAATCGTCGCCGCAAACGCCAAGTCTCAAACACGTTTACCCGGCTGCGGCTGTCGGCCTTGTTCGTAGCGCGCCAAGAAATGTTGCCCTTCTGACGGCAAAACCTGCGACGGGCACTGCGCCGAAACCGTCAGTAGTGGCTACCAAACACAATCATCCGGCTGTAACTGAGGGCCCGAAAGGTGCCGCGGCAGGAAATCCCGCCCCACGTAAGGTAACGCCCGCGACTGGCGCAGCGTTGCAGCCGGCACCGCCTTCCGCGATCCTTGTTACCGCCCCATCCAAAGGGAGCAAGTCGTTCAGGCTGACTTTCCCGGAAAAACCTATCGCCGCCTCTTCTTCGTTCGCGATTGCCTCGCAACTTTCCATTTTGGTCCGTCCCGCTCCCGGACCTCAACCCGTTCGGTTGCAAGCTGGTGAGCTTGTCTCCTATGTTTGGCCTCGATACCGAAGGCTGGGGGGTCGATATGGATCGGCAGAAACCGTAAAGGTCCGCGCCATCATCGGACAGCTCGGCCAAGTGCTGGATGTAGAGCTCGTGAGCGGCTCGATCTCTCTTCTTCCTGCTACAATGAGCGCCATTCGCCAGTGGCGCTACCAACCCACTCTCTTGAACGATATGCCTGTTCAAGCCCAACAGGACATCACGCTTGAATTCCAACCGACAAAGTATTTGTCGCACCTTCGCAGGCATTGAGTGCATTTACATGCCGGGGGCAGTCAACCGTCATCGAAGTCGTCAAGGGGTCCCGAAGCCAACCCGACAAGGCCGTCCTTGCTTTCGTTCTGCTAGATCCGCGTCTTCCCCAGCTTCTTAACAAGTGCAGTCGACAGGTATGGAAGTGGAGTGCCACGCTCGGTTGAGGCGCCGGTGTAAAATGCAAATACATCCTAAGATGGAAACTAACTAGTGGGATCGCAAATTCGCCCCTAGAATTGGCGCCTCTCCCTGTTTGGTGTTGAGCTGCGAAGTCGTTCGCCAATTCACGTCGTGGAGTTCCACAGCGCCCGCCTGCCCGTTGGGAAGCATGTAATTGAGGCGATCGCCGTCGATCCGATACTTTGTTACATCGAAAGCAATATTGGACGTCAGAGCAATCCGGGTGACCCGTGCCGTTTCTGGTGTAAGCGGAGACTCAGGCTCGAGGGGAGATTCTGATTCAGAAACAATGTCTTCCATTAGCCGAAGCGTGAGCGCCTCTTCGCCCTTCAGCGTGGGTCGGGGACCGCGGGCGGGCAAGGAGACGACCTTCCAAGGCCAAAGTGGAGGAATCATCCACTCAATCACATCACGCTTGGCATGGCCGCGGCCCACGATGTCGCCTTGACGGTCGACTCGATATCCGTGCGCCATGATGATTTTGCTGGGGATCGGTATATCTGTATTGGGGAGGCCGATCCGGTCAAATTGAATCTGCAGATATCCCTTGCCGACAAAATGGCCGGGCTCCTTAGCTGCTTCGAGGTGGCCCTGCAAGTAGCTACCTCGGGGGAAGACCGTTCGCCCAAATTGCTGAAGACTGCTGAGGTTGCACAAAACCGGGTCACCGACCTCCGCAGTAGCGGAGGAGAAATTCGGTTCGTCTAGCGTGCAATGGAGAATCGTTCCGGCAGGTACAACGACTTGAGCTCTCATGTTCGTTTGGCATAGCAGGAAAAACAACGGCAAAGTCAACGCGTATGAACGCCACACGTTCTGGCCTCCTGATCAGCGGTCAGGGAGCGCAAACATTAAGAAGACGAATAGGAACAACAAAACTGTAGCAAGGAACTGTTGTTTGAGCTGCCCTGCCGACGAATAATCTCAGAAAATTACTCTCAGCTAGTTGTCTTGGCAACAGAAAAATGATCCGGGCGCCGGTGCGCCGTCGCCTTACTGAGGCCGGCACAAACACCACATCATGAAAGCCTTCAACCTTGAAAGCAACGCCGCACTGGTCTTATTTTCCGGTGGTTCTCGCTTAAGCCGTCAAATAATCGCCCCTGGCGGTGACAACGCTGAAACCTCGTACGCCGATGTCGATGGGGAGCAGGTTACAATCCATCGACAACACTGCCTGATCTTCCGCAGTGATATTGCGGTCCTGACTTCTAGCCCACTTCATTTCAGTTTTCTAGCGCATGCGGAAATTGACGGTGATCGACGTCTTAGTTGGAACGGGCTTTTCGTTCAGATAACCAGGCTGATACGTCGAAAGAATCGGTAGGGTCCTCCGTAGTCATTTGAATCTTGACGCGTCGAAAATTCGAGATAAAATGTAGAGTTGAAAGCGAACGAAAACTTCGGACTTTTAGCGCAAGGGAGTTTCAAAGCAAATAGGGGCTGGCATTAGATAAGGGGCTAGGTGGGTGCCATGAATCGGCGGCACCCGAATCGAAAAGGCGGGCGGAGATACGCTCGCCTTTTTTTTTGGAACAAGCGTCCGGGCTGTCTCGCGGATTTCACGGAGGCCGACTTATGAATGACGACGAAGCGTACGAAGTAGGTTTTGGCAAACCGCCAAGGCGTACCCGATTCGCCAAGGGAAAATCCGGGAATCCGCGAGGTCGCCCAAAGAGCGCGTTGAACGTGGCGACCATTCTCGAGCGAATACTGGAAGAGAAGGTGATCATCACCCTAAATGGCCGACCCAGGACCGTTACCAAACTTCAAGCCGCCATCCTACAACTCACCGACAAGGCAACCGGAGGTGATCTCAAAGCAGTTCAGTTGTTGACTTCGCTGTTGCGGTCCACAGAAGAGCGGGGGAGCCAAGGTGTCGTCCCGAATTCTGTTAGTGATGATTTGGATAAAGAAGTTGTTGCCGGAATTTTGTCAAGAATCTTGGCTTTCAATAAGGAGGATTCTGAAAATGCAAATGAGCCTATCCAAGAGTGATTGTCAGGCGCTGCTGCGCCAAGACCTTTATGGCTTTATTGAGCAGTGTTTTCGCGAGCTAAACCCGACGACGGTATTCAAACGTAATTGGCACCTCGAGATGCTTTCCTCGGCTTTGGAAGCTTGCCGGCGCAAAGAAGAGACGCGCTTGATCATCAATGAGCCGCCGCGCTCCCTGAAATCGCACTGCACCTCGGTAGCTTTTGTGGCGTTTATGTTGGGCCATGACCCGACGTCCAAAATAATCTGCGTGAGCTACAGCCAGGAGCTCTCCAACAAACACGCAATGGACTGCCGCAGAATCATGAACGCTGCGTGGTACTGTAATCTATTTCCGAACACCCGTCTTTCGTCTGAACGTCAAGCTCTGCAGGAGTTCGTCACAACAAAACAGGGATTCCGTCTCTCCACGTCTGTGGGCGGCGTGCTGACAGGCCGCGGTGCGGATTATTTAATCATCGACGATCCGCTAAAGCCCGAAGAGGCTCTCTCGGATAGCCAACGGAAGGCTGTCAATGACTGGTTCGATCACACGCTCTACAGTCGACTAAACGACAAGAGAAACGGATGCATTGTGTTGACCATGCAAAGATTGCACGAGGACGATCTGGTTGGTCATGTTCTCGGCTTGGAACCATGGAAAGTCATTCGATTTCCAGCGATTGCCCAAGAAGATGAGTCTCATGTTATCGAGACACCTTATCGAACGCACCTTGTTCGGCGCCGTGCGGGCGAAGCTCTTCATCCGGAGCGCGAACCGCTGGAGATCCTGAATCATATTCGCGAAACCGTGGGCGAATATAATTTTGCAGCGCAATACCTCCAGTCTCCCGCGCCGCTGGGCGGTGGATTGGTAAAAACGGAGTGGTTTAAGACCTATACCACAGCTGATATGCCTGAAAAAGTCGAGATGGTCTTTCAAAGTTGGGACACGGCAAATAAACCGACCGAACTGAGCGACTACTGCGTTTGTACGACCTGGGGCATTAAAGAAAAACACCTTTATCTGCTCCATGTGTTTCGCAAACGCCTTGGCTATCCAGAACTGAAGCGCGCGGTGCGCGAGCAAGCGGAGGCATTCGGTCCGGCAACGATCTTGATCGAAGACAGGGCGTCAGGCACGCAACTCATCCAGGAATTGATTGGCGAAGGGATGTACGCAATCAAGAGCTATGAACCCGCGATGGACAAGATTATGCGGCTGCATTCGGTGACCAGTACGATTGAAAACGGTTTTGTCCATCTCCCTGACAAGGCACCTTGGCTTGCAGAGTACATCCACGAATTGACGGTATTCCCCAAGGGAAAGAACGACGACCAGGCCGACTCGACCTCTCAAGCCCTGAATTGGTTCAAACAGTACGTAACTCCGAAAGAACCGTGGAGCATGCTTGTCAAAGATGAGCATTGGACAAAACTATCAGGGGAGTTCTCTGGTTCAGACTCACCTTGTCCAGGTGCATTGTCTCGTGACTTTGGCCGGACAACAATTCCATCATTCGGACGCTCTTGAGTCGAGCTTTAACGTATTAATGGATTTCGGTCGTTCCAGACCGGAATTGCCCGGTAAAACTCTGTACGTGCCCTCGGACACCAAAGTGCCCATCGTGTCGCTAGCCACTGAACCCACCGTTCTTTGCCTGACCCTTGATAGATTCCATCAACTGATGGAGTGCGCTCACCACAAAGCACCTTGTTTTCGGTAAAGCGCGGTTCGCAGGTCGCCAGGAGTACTTTCCCTGTTAATTCCCTGTTTCCGTATGGCGCTGACGCTCGTGCTGCGGATCAAACTAGTGACAACAAAGGGTTTTTCACTACCGACGTTAGCGAAAACTTTGGAATTACCCTGTTATTTTCCCTGTTCGGCCGATTCCGTAAAAAGAATTGGTTAACGAGAAGAGAGAGCAAATTACAGCGAAGTTGGAAAATGCTGGCGAAGACTACCCGCCGGAGAAATCAAAAGCGAAAAGCGTCTAGACCGAATCGAACGACGAACTCCTTTTGTTTGTCGACACGTATGAAAGCAACGTTACATTTCGATTTCTGAAGTGACGTTATACTGAAAAGGTGGACACAAGAATCAGTACGCAGGAAGTCGCTGAACTTCTCGGAATCGACATAAGCACTCTACGTCGGTTGATGCGCAAGGGCACGATTAAAGCGCCGCCTATCATATTTGACCCCAGGACTAACTCGACGGGTCGCATGTGGTCCGAAGATGACGTTCAGCGGGCACGTGCGGCGCTGCAGAGTGACGGCGTTATATCTTGAGCCTACCAAAACCATCAAATCTTGGTTTCTTGCATATTGCTTCGAATCCAGCCTGAAGCGCCGCAGACTCTAATATCCCTTGGTTAGAGGAATATTTGGAGGCAGGGAAAGCCGCCGGTTCTTTCCCCCCAAAAGAGAGGCTGTCCGGCGGCCTATCCACCTTGCGATCAATGATGCTCGTGGTCGAGGTATTCCGCCGCCTCTTTGAGCTCGTGGTTGGCTTGCTCCAGGAGTTCCTGGGCTTTTTTGCCGTGGCCCCCGAGTCCATGATGTGCTTGCTCGGCCTCGTCGATCTTTTGGGAAGCTTCGTGGATATGTCGTAGAGCGTCCCCAATGGCTGGGTATCTGCTGCCGATATCCTGAGCCAACATTGCTCCTGCACAGACGAGGGTAAAACCAAGTAAACTGCTGAAAGTGAGTTTCCTTATTGTCATTTGATGTCTCCTGCTGTGGAATGTGGGATTTCGGCGGCTGGTGTTTGTCACCCTATCACAATCACTGTTTCTGCGCCACGGACCGCGTTCAAGACCTTAAACCGTGTGAAAGGACCGGCCGAGACTTAATGTCACACAACGTCCGCGACTATCGTCTCCATCTCGAAGGGCAGCATGTCTAAATACGTTCGCGACAGGCTTCGTCCCGTCGAAGACTCATCGGTTAGCGTCGAAGTTGCAGGTATTCACGAACTGGCTGGACCCCAATACCCGAAGAACGATTCTGATACGGGAAACTCGCCCGACTGCATGCATGGCTGCCTCACACCACAGATAACGCAGCAGCGCGTTCCCTTGTTTGCTCATCGCACCCACCTATCTCATTTCGAGACGCAACTCAATTCACCAAGACTAGCGGAGCTGAGAGGGCGGATTCCGGGTGTGGAGATTGGCACGCGGACTCCGCGGCGTCCTGAAACTTCTGCAGGTGCCGCACCGCGTCCGTCAGGTCCGTCTCGCTGACACTGCGCCATTAGCCTCGAAAAAGTTCTGATTCATGGCAAGCAATTATTTCTGGCTCAGCAGATAGAGGTCGGCGTGACCGCCGGGACGTGCATAAACGATGGTCGACAGGTCGGGGGAAAAGTCATAAGCATTACCGCCATATTGGAGTGGGAATGCAAAAGGCAGTTTCAGCGCTATCTGAGGCCTTCCGACTAGCGCGCCGTCCCGCCAGGCCTGACGGTAGATTGTGACGCTTCCTTCCGATTGGACAGCATACGAGAAGGATTTGCCATCGGGAGCAAATCGAGCTCCAAAAGTCACAACCCCGGGCAACAACGAGGTGCACGTACGATCGGCTATAGAATACTCATAGATTCCGGTCTTTTCCCCAGCGGCTGTTAAATTAAGCAAGTATTCCCCATTTGGCGCTACGTCGAAAGCCTCGCCACAGCCCTCGATGAATTTTTCTAGGTTCGATCCATCGACGTTTTCCTTCCAAATTGTCCACCCCGATTCGCTGAGACCATTCAGGTAAACGGCTCTCTGATCAGCACTCCAAAGAATATTTTGAATGACTACACCTGTCCCCGCGAGCTCGCGAGGTTGGCCACTATCCGCAGCCACGATGTACGGTTTGTCAGGTTTCCCAGATGCTTCCTCCATAAAAGTGAGGTGAAGATTGTCATTCGCCCAAGTCCCTGTAGCCAGCGAACCGGACGTGGCCGTAGCAAGCTTCAGTTTCCGGCTCCCATCAATGTTCGACACCCACAGCTCTGCTCGTTCCTGATCGGGAACTGTGACGTACATCAGGCGTTTTCCGTTCGGGGAGATCGCCGGCTGTGTCGCATCCTCCACAATGTCTGTGGATATTTTCAAACGCGTGTTGTAGACGGTCAGCAGCCCGGAGGACTTGCCATTCACGAAATAAATTCCTTTTCCGCCTGGCTCGGACATTGGCGAAAAATCCGGCCCAGGCCCGAATGTAACTTGAGCAAGCGACTTGTCTTTTAGACTGTACTTCCAGATGTTGGTCAATCCGTTTACGGTTCGGCTCAGCAGCACAGTCTTTCCAGGTTCTGCCCAGACGGCGTCCAAAGGGTTCGCTGATAATTCACCCAAGTCAGTCGCCGCCCGCGTTTGTGGATTCACGTCGTAGACGTTGAAATGCTGCATGTTCGATTGCGGATTTGAAAGGAAGACCAGCAGATGGTCTTCAGTGGGAAATGGCAGGATCCGTACGGGACGAAGGGCGGGGGCGTCAAAATGATAGATCTCTTGCTCTCCCAATCCGGATTTGTCCGCACGAAATATGCTCGCCGTGGTTCCCGCCTTAGCGTAATAGAGCCAACGACCATCGGGGGAAGTAACCATCTGAAAGCCGAGCGACAACCGTTGTGGGTTGCCGCCGAGTGTGGGCACTACCCAAACATCGTTGCTTCCGGTCTGTGTGCGGTAATAGATTTCGGTCCCGTCGGCGGAGAAGCTCTTCACAACTTTATCGCCACTATTGTTCGTAAGCTGCAGCGGATCGCCCCCGGAAATAAGCATGATGAATACCTGTGCCACTCCCCCCACCGGCGATGAGAATGCAACGGCATGCCCATCTGGAGAAAGCGTCGCGTTGTCCATCGGTCTTTTCCAGTGGCTGATCTGCGAAACCTTTGCAGGACCGCTCGGCGCGATGGCTGTGTCCTTGAAGTGGTACAGCGCCAACGATATAACCACGAGCAGAACGGCTACGCCCGCGACGATATATCTCGTGTGCGACGCCTTCGCATTAAGCTCCACAGATATGGTCCTAGCGGAACTGCTCGCGATTTCTGCAGTAGGCTGTTGAGCCGCCTCTACTCCGGTAGCCGACATGCGCCCCGAGCTGCTGTCTCGCCGCAGTCGCTTCAGGTCAGTGCCCATGTCCGAGGCATGTCTGTAGCGCAGGTCTCGGTCTTTCTCCAAAGCCTTGTTAATTATTTCTTCGAGCTTAGGCGGCAGCTCCGGGTTCAGCCGAACTGCGGCCGCCGGCTGGCGATTCAGAATCGCTTCGGTGATCACTCCAGACGTATCTCCCCGAAATGGCATAGCGCCCGTTGCCATCTCATAGAGAACTACACCGAAGGAGAACAAGTCGGTTCTCGCGTCGAGTTCTTTGCCGCGGACCTGCTCGGGCGACATGTAAGCGACTGTCCCGACCGTCGCCCCGGGGCTTGTGAGAAGGTCTTCGGATAGCGCCGTTGGCATCGAGGAAGCGCCCACACCTTGCTCGGCATGTGGTGACGGCACCAGCTTCGCCAACCCGAAGTCGAGGATCTTTGCGTGGCCGCGCTTCGTTACAAAGATGTTCGCCGGTTTGATGTCGCGATGGACCACGCCTTCAGTATGGGCAGCGTCGAGTCCATCGGCAATCTGGCTGCCCAGATCCAGAATCGTTTCCAGGTCCATCGGGCGGCCGCCGATACGGTGCTTCAGCGTTGCACCATCCAGAAACTCCATAGCGATGAATGCCTGTCCGTTTTCCTCGCCGATTTCGTAAATTGTGCAGATGTTCGGGTGATTCAGCGCCGATGCCGCCTGCGCCTCTCTTTGGAATCGGTCCAGTGCTTGTGGGTCTCGTGCAATCTCGTCGGGCAGGAACTTGAGTGCCACGAACCGGTGCAGGGTCGTGTCCTCGCCCTTGTAGACGACACCCATACCGCCACCACCGAGCTTGTCCATAATCCGGTAGTGGGAAATTGTGCGGCCGAGGATGGGCGAGGAATCAGCCACTTTGCGCGCATCTTACGCTTCATCCAGATAACTGTCGAGAACAGGGATGATCACTACCGATCTCAGTCTGAGGTAGCTGGTGGGAGAGGATTTCTCAACACCTATCCGGCCGCGATCACTTCAGCTTCGCGTACTCGGCTTTCGTAGCAATGAGTCTCGGCTCGGCCTCAGCTAATATCATTATTAGATATAAAGTGCCTTGCCCGTGGATATCAAACGGCACCACTACCCACTATCGCGAACGCTCGAAACTAGTGACTCGCGGTGCTAACATCACACTACGTCTTCACGAGCGGGAGGCTAGCGATGCGAAGACTATTCAATGAAGCGGCGAAAATAATCGAGGACGACGTAAGGTGGTTACACGATGCCGCTGAACACTTCGAAGAGGTTGCCCACATGCTGCCCAAACCTCAACGCGCGAGCTGGATTTTGCTTACCGATATGTATGACGAGAGAGCTGATATTCACGCGCGTCTTGCGAAAAGGATGCGGCGGGTATCAGGTACATCTTAGACAACCTCAGTGGTTTCTCCTTCCTTTCTCTTGATTGATTAAGTCTTTTTAACGTAGCCTTCTGCCCCTGGCCCGATTGGAGGATGTGATGCGCAAGACTTCAATTGTGCTCGTGGCATTTTGTGTTTTTGGACTTTGCACGCAGGCTGACACCCTGCAATTCGCCATTCCTCCTGCCGACATCGGGCCAACCTTCTTGTCAGGAAACATCACACTACTCTCGCCCCAGCTTGATGGAACCGTACTCGCCGGCCAAAGCTTGTCTCTTGATTTGGTCCTAGCAAACACGGACCTGGCTCGATTGTTCCTAAGCAATCCCGGTTTATTTGGCATCGAAATGACAATTCAAACGAATGCAGGCACGTTCCCGGGTTTCGTTGGAACCACAGTGGGATACCTATTAGACCCAAATGGAAATGAGGTGGGACAGCCTCAGTTTGCGGGAAGAGCGGACGGCAGCGACGGCTCTACATCGTTTGGACTGGTTTCTTTTACGTCAGCAAATCTAGATGGCAAGGATGTGGTTGACATTAGTGGAGTGCATTTCGATACCACTCTTCCAAACTCAGGGTTCGTAATTACGAACGCCGAACTCGTTTTGACCCTAAACGACGCTGACCCTCCCACGGATGGTAACGGCTTCAAGTTTGGTACGGCACAGCAGCTGCCTGAGCCAGGGACGCTATTACTATTGGCACTTGGAATTGCTGCGGTGACCGTTTTCATCCGTCGAAAGCCGGTCACCACACGTCAGTAGCCGGGCGCGAAGCGCTGCGTGCTCCGACCCGCTTGGCATAGCTTCGCCGCGATGGCGGGGAATTCGCTCATCGCATCTAAGTTTCAAATTTCAAAACTCCCCGGCTTGAGATGATGCCAACGGATGTGTGCCGTCCGCATTCAGAACTCGCGCTTGGCGTGATCCCGCCGTTAGCTTAGGATTCAAATGCGACGGACCGTGGCAAGGCGAGCGGGCCTCAAGTCAGTGACACAGATCACACACGTTCAAGGAAAGATAGGTGTTGGTAACAGGGATTATCACCATCTATCGGAGTTTCTGCCGGAGGACGTGCATGAGCAATACTTCCCGTCAGGGAATAACGGCCGAGGATTCCGTACCATAAGAAACGCGCCAAATAAGGTTCTGCGCGTCGTCCGAGACCAAAAGCGATCCGTCGCGAGCGATTGCGACACCAACCATACGGCCGTAGACCTGTTTGCCGACGGGATCAGGCACAAAACCGGAAAGGAAAGGACGGGGTTCTCCCCACGGGAAACCATCCTGGAAGGGAATGAAAACGACTTGGTAACCACTTCTAATCTTGCGATTCCACGATCCATGTTCAGCCACGAAAGCTCCGTGCCGATACAACGAGGGGAATTGCGTCGCTTCATAAAAAGCAAATTGAAGGGGTGCGACGTGAGCACCTAGCAGCAGATCGGGAACGATGGCTTTCTCGACTAGATCAGGCCGGGCAGCCACACGATCGTCGATATGAGGCCCAAGATACGCATATGGCCAGCCATAGAAACCGCCCTGAACCACATGGGTGAAAAAATCGGAAGGGATGTCCTCGGCTATATCATCCCGCTCATTGACGGTGGCCCAGAGATCGCCGGATGCAGGGCTGAAGGCAATGCCGACGGCATTTCTCAAGCCATTAGCATAGACCCGCATGCCTCCACCATCGGGTCGCACCACCAGAATGGCTGCACGACGCGGATCCGATTCGATCGAAACGTTCGTTCTTGATCCGACTGATACGAAAAGCTCATTCCCGTCCGGGCTGAAGGCCAGCGAACGAGTCCAGTGCTGGTTGTAGCCGAATCCGGGCAGGTCAACGATCGCCTCCGTCTCACCGAGTCTTCGCGAAGTTTCGCGATCATAGTGAAAACGCACGACTCTGTTCGTGAGCGCCACGTAGACAAAATCTTCGTGAAAAGCGATGCCGAACGGGAGAAGCAGATGATCGGCGAAGATCTCCCGCGATTGAACACGGTCTTGGGAAACGGAAAAGTGCAGCACGATGACCTTTCCGGCCGCGGACTCAGCCACGAACAGGTCGCCGTTTGGCGCAACTGCGAGCCATCGCGGCTCGTCGAAGCCCCCGGCCAGAACGGACGCTGTGAAGCCGGGAGGAAGCCGTGGCTGAAAATCCTTCGGGAGGGGAACAACAATCGGCGGGTTATTCGTTCGAAATAATCTCGCGACGAGAAGTGCCCGGTAACCGCGTGGATTGAGAAGCAAGAAGAGCGCACACGCCAATGCTGCCAATAGAAATGCGGCCCAAATCGTTCGTCGCCTGAATTGTTCCTCGTACATTTGGGCTGCCCTTCACTGTTGCGAAGTCAGGATAGGGAAATTGTGCGTCACGAGGACGGACGAGGAGTCAGCCGCTTTCCGCGCATCTTACCCCTTCCACCAGATAACTGTCGAGAACAGGGATTATCACTACCTATCTCAGATTGAGATAGGTGGTGCGAAGCGGATTTCGCAACATCTATCCGCTGGGAAGCTTAATTTCGCTGCCGTAACTTACGAACAACTCGCCTGAATCGTTCCTGATACAACAAAAGTTCCGCTGGTAAAATGGGCTCGTGAACCTCCCTGCCGCTAGTGAGATTCCGATCCAAAGCGCGAAGCCGGTGGGCATAATGTTGACTTCCTCAGGCGCATCGTACTATCGCGCCAGATACTACGATCCGACCGTGGGCAGGTTTCTCAGCGAGGACCCAATTGGCTTCTGGGTGGGCGGAAACTTCTACGCATACGTCCGCAATCATTCAAGCGATTTGGTCGATCCAAGTGGAC
>Ga0210394_10001234_pt1 | contig 42377 bp, 35 predicted proteins | sample IncBWC12MmetaG_FD_160121 | JGI IMG/M metagenome (GOLD analysis project Ga0210394, IMG submission 160121) | Forest soil microbial communities from Barre Woods Harvard Forest LTER site, Petersham, Massachusetts, United States - Inc-BW-C-12-M | ecosystem: Environmental > Terrestrial > Soil >...
GCCCAGTGCCGTACAATTTAGTGCCGCAGCCGCACAGCTGAACTCAAGCGCATACTCGAGCGGCTGTCCCTCGATCACGGCATAGGCAAACGCGGCGTGGAAGATGTCCCCGGCGCCGGTCGTGTCCAAGGCCTCGACGCGGAAGCCCGGGCTGTAATGAAAAATGCTGCCGTCCCAAGCGAGCACGCCGTCATGACCGAGCGTTGCGGCAGTGACGCGGCAGCCGAATCGAGTGGCAATCTCAGGCAGCGATTCTGAAAACTCGAGAGCGCCCGTGAGTCTCTCGGGGAAATCCTGTGAGGCAATAAGGAAATCGACATGTTCAAGTAGCGCTTCAACTCCAGGATACAGGTTGTCCATGTCGGCCATCACCATGACTCCGGTCTCTCGCGCCCACTTGGCCGCCGCCGCTGCCGGCGCGCTTGGGTGGCCGTCCACGTGGAGCAAGCGAGCGGCTGTGATCCAGTCACGCTCCAGCTCTGTGGGAAGGAGATCGAGGCGCGCGTCTCGCCTCCAAAGTATCGTTCGCTCGCCAGAGGACTGGTCCACCAGAATGAAGGCGGCCTGACTTGAGCAGTCTGGGACCTCGATCAGATGAGCTTCCACGCCTTCCTGCTCCAGTCCTTCGCGCTGGAGGCGACCCTCGAGGTCGCTTCCGATCTTTCCAATATACCGGGAGCGCAGGCCCCAGCGCCGGCAGGCCACCGCAGCCGTCGCCACTTGCCCGCCGGGTAGGGTCTTGGTGGAGAGGACCTCCACCTTGGAGTTGAACTCGGGGAAGCCGGGTAGTCGGATAAGTGTGTCGATGGAGTTCAATCCGACGCCCACGAAATCGACAGTCGGCACTGGCTCATGCGCGCGCACGGAAAAAGACTTTAAGCGAATCGCGTCAATTTGCAAGAGAAGCTTGGCGATAGCGTTTGCTTAAGCGGCGCTGCTGTGGTAATTATTTTCGGCGTAAGATTTTTGCGGCGCGATCGGCTCGTCGGCGCGCCGACACGCCGATGCCAGCTTGCGAATCCGAAGCCATCGTCCTGCGCACCTTCCCGCTCGGGGAAGGTGATCTGCTCGTGAGTTTCCTGAGCCGCGCGCACGGGCGTCTGCGCGGCGTGGCCAGCGGGGCGCGCAAGCCCAAGAGTCGCTTCGGGGCGACTCTCGAGTTGTTGTCGCACGTCCGCATCTGGTTTTACGAGCGCGAAACCCGCGATCTGGTCCGAATCAATCAGTGCGAACTGATCGAATCGTTCCTCGATGTCCAGCGAGACTACACCGATAGTCTGGCGCTGGCGCTGACCAGCGAGGTGACCGAGGCGGTTCTCGGCGAGAGGGAAGTTGCTGAGCCGAATTTTCGTCTGCTCCTGCTTACGGCGCGCGCCATCAAGACGGGAAGCAAGCTGCCCCTTGCGCTGGCCTATTTTGCTCTCTGGATTGTGCGGTTGGGCGGATGGCTGCCGAGGCTTGATCGCTGCGGACGCTGCGGGGCCGAGCTCCTCGCTAAGGCATACGCAAGCGAGGGCCGAGGTTTGGTGTGTGGCGATTGTCGAGTGCCGGGGCAGCGCGTCATACTCATATCGGAGGAAAGCCTTCGGGTCGCGCGGCATATGCTCAGCGAGAACCTCGAGCAATTGTTGAAGAAGCCATTAAGCACGAGCGCCTTGTCTGAGATTAAGGATTACATGTTGGATGTTGTCGAGCAGCACGCCGAGAGGCGCCTGCAATCGCGGCGATTACTTGAAGAGAGCGTAGAGCCGTTCAATGTCTAATGTAAAACATAAACAACGAATCGGTCCTACGTTCCAGGACCTTATTCTTCAACTTGAGAAATTCTGGGCCGATCGCGGCTGCGTTCTGCAGCAGCCGTATGACGTCGAAGTCGGGGCTGGAACGATGCATCCTGAGACGTTTCTGCGGGTGCTCGGGCCGGAGCCCTATCGCGTCGCTTACGTTCAGCCGAGCCGTCGGCCCGCCGACGGGCGTTACGGCGAAAATCCGAATCGCCTTTACAAGCACCATCAGTTGCAAGTGATCTTGAAGCCCCCGCCGTCCGATATCCAGCAGCTTTATCTGGACAGTATTCGCGCCGTTGGAATCGATCTCGCCCGGCACGACATTCGTTTTGAAGAAGACAATTGGGAAGCGCCCACCTTGGGTGCATGGGGGATTGGCTGGCAGGTGTTGCTGGACGGGCTGGAGATTACTCAGTTCACCTATTTCCAGCAGTGTGGCGGCATCGATTTGGACCCGGTCTCGGTCGAACTGACCTACGGTCTCGATCGCATCGCGGCCTACCTGCAGGGCGTCGATAATGTCTTTGACGTGCTGTGGTCACAAGACCGCCGCTACGGCGAAGTACGCCTCGCCGAAGAGGAGCAATTCTCCGCATACAGTTTTGACTATGCGGATCCTTCGACGACGCGCAAGCTTTTCGATCTGCACGAGCGAGAGGCTACAAGCTTGCTCGACGCATACGCGCACGCGGGCGAGGCGGGGAAGAAGCGGTTTCCGCTCCTGGCAGCTTACGATCAGTGTCTCAAGTGCTCGCACCTGTTTAACGTCCTCGACGCGCGCGGCGTGATCTCGGTTACGGAACGTGTTGCCCTCATCGCGCGCATTCGGCAAATCGCATGCCGCATTGCGGCCGCCTATCTCGACCAGCGTGCGGTAGCCTCCACCGCTGTGCGGGAGGTGGCATGAAGCCGAGTGTCGCTGAGTTTCTTTTGGAGATTGGCTGTGAAGAGATCCCCGCAGGGATGATTGCTACGGCGGCCAGTGAGCTTAAAGTGTTACTTGATAAGTATCTCGGTGCAGAGAATCTTCTGGATGGCGCTGCCGTGGAAGCTTTCGGAGCGCCGCGCCGGCTAGTGGCAACCTGCCCGAGACTTCGCGTGAAGCAAGAGGACGTCAGCCGTGAGGTCATCGGCCCTCCCAAGTCGGTGGCGTTCGACTCCGAAGGCCGCCCGACGCGCGCGGCGGAGAGCTTTGCGGGCAAGCAGGGCGTACCTGCCGCGGATCTTTACACGGTGACCACGCCCCGGGGAGAGTACGTTGCCGCCAGGCAAGTGATCCTGGGTCGCAGCGCCAACGAGCGGCTGCGCGAGATTCTCCCGCGGGTCATCGGGGAAATATCGTGGCCCAGAACAATGTATTGGACGGGGATCGCGGGGCTCCGATTCATCCGGCCGATCCGCTGGATCGTGGCTTTGCTGGGGAAGGAACGGGTACCCTTTGATCTGGCCGATGTTTCCTCGGGCAAGGCAACTGTCGGTCACCGGTTCTTGGGCAAGCGCCACATTCCGGTTTCCGGCGTGGACGATTTTCTGAAAAAGCTGCAGCGCAACTTCGTTCTGGCGCGTCCCGAAGACCGGCGCAAAAAGGTCGAACGCGAACTAGCCCAAGCGGCTTCGCGAAAAGGCCTGCGTCTCAACGAGGATCGATCGCTCGCGGATCTCGTGATCTACCTCAACGAGTACCCGACCGCCATCCTGGGCGATTTCGAGCAGGTCTATCTGGAACTGCCCGAAGAGATCTTGATCACCGTGATGCGGGGCCACCAGAAATACTTCGCCTTGCGAAGACGCGACGGCCGTTTGGCGCCGCACTTCCTGGCTGTGATCAATTTGAACGCGGATCGCGGCGGTTCCGTGCGGGCAGGGCACGAGCGAGTCTTGCGGGCGCGTTTCGCGGACGCCCGTTTTTTTTGGGAAGCGGACCAGAAATGTCGGCTCGCCGACTATCTACCGAAACTCGCTCAAGTAACCTTTCAAGTGAAGCTCGGCAGCTACGGCGAAAAAGTTGAGCGGGTCCGCGTGCTCGCGCGCTGGCTCGCCGAGCAGTGGTTCGCGCGTGGAATCCACGAGGCAAAGGTAGCCGACGCCGATCGGGCCGCCGAACTAGCCAAGTGCGATCTGGTCACCGACATGGTCCGAGAATTTCCGGAGCTCGAAGGTGTGGTCGGGGGCCTCTACGCGAAAGCTCAGGGAGAACCTGAAGAAGTTGCGTGGGCGGTTTACGATCACTATCGCCCGGTTGGCCTCGACGATCCCATTCCGCGGAATTTCACCGGAGCGACGGTGGCCATCGCAGATAAGATAGACACGGTGGTCGGATGTTTTGCGGCCGGTTTGGTGCCGACCGGATCTAGCGACCCCTTCGCGCTGCGGCGCGCCGCCCTTGGTGTTATCAAAATCGTACTCGAGCGCAAGCTGCCTTTCTCTCTGGTGGAGGCCGTCAGCGCCGCAGCTCGCGGACTGGCTGCCCATCCGCCCAAGCTTCGCGTGACTGCAGAGGTGGAAAGACAAGTGGTGGCGTTCTTGTTGGACCGAGCAAAGTACATTCTGCTCGAGCGCGACGGCTTCTCCTACGACGAGGTGAACGCGGCTCTGGCGGCAGGCTCGGATGATCTGGTGGACGCTGTTTCGCGAATCGCCGCGGTTCGGGCCCTGCGTAAAACGCGAAATTTCGAACCGCTAGCGATCTCGTTCAAGCGGATCCGCAAGATTCTGGAAAAGGCCGGGCCGCAAGATGATTGGAAGCTGCCGGCCGTGCGTCCCGAGCTGTTTCAGGAAGAGGCAGAAAGGAAGCTGCATTCGGCCGCGCATCGTGTTGCCCGGGAGGCCGAGCAGCACCGCCGTGCCGGGCGGTATCGCGAGGCGCTGCAGGGAATCTCCAGTCTGCGGCCCGAGGTCGATCAGTTCTTTGATCGTGTTCTGGTGATGGCTGAGCAGGAGGACGTCCGGCGGAATCGGCTGACGTTGCTCGCTGAACTTCTCGTGGAATTTTCAACAATTGCTGATTTTTCCGAACTGGCTGCGGCGGGAAGCTGACGGCAGGTCGGATCTCGCGGATATAAAGTAACACTTCAGCGGCGCGCTCACAGGAAAGGGCGGATTGGATGTGCGTCAAAAATAATTAAAGATTTTGCAGAGGGCCTGTCGGCGTGCCGACAGATGTGATGCGCGGCGAGATCAGAACAAAACAAAATAACAACGTGAGGCGACTCGTGAAATACGTTTATCTTTTTGGAGCGGGTAAGGCAGAAGGCGACGGCGGAATGAAAGAAGTTCTGGGAGGCAAAGGCGCCGGCTTGGCCGAGATGACTCGGATCGGCCTACCCGTTCCCGCGGGCTTCACCATCACGACCGAGTGCTGTGACTATTACCTCAAGCACGATCACAAGTACCCGTCGGAACTGCGAGGCCAGGTTGCGGAAAGCCTGGCACGGCTGGAGCGCGTTACCGGGAAGAAATTGGGAGATGCCAACGACCCCTTGCTCGTCAGTGTGCGCTCGGGTTCCGCTCGGTCTATGCCGGGGATGATGGAGACGATTTTGAATCTTGGCTTGAACGACCGATCCGTTGAAGGCCTCGCCAAAGTCACCAAGAACCCGCGCTTTGCCTGGGACGCCTACCGGCGTTTGGTCCAGATGTACTCCAGTGTTGTGATCGGCCTGCCGAAGGAGGATCTCGAAGCCAAGCTCCGAGCGCTGAAGGCTCGTTTGAAGGTCAAGGATGACACCGCCGTGCCGGCCGAGAGCTGGAAAGAGTTGGTTGGTGAGTACAAGTCATACTTTAAGGAGAAAACTGGGAAGGCCTTCCCCGAACATCCGACGGAACAACTTTGGGGAGCCGTGGGTGCCGTGTTTGAGTCTTGGATGGCGGAGAAGGCGGTGACTTACCGCCGGGTGGAGCACATCACTGGTCTGCTCGGTACCGCTGTCAACGTAGTGCAGATGGTTTTTGGCAACACGGGTGAGAACTCCGGCACCGGCGTTTGCTTCACGCGCGATCCCTCGACTGGTGAGAAGACCTTCTACGGCGATTTCCTCATCAACGCCCAGGGAGAAGACGTTGTTGCCGGCATCCGCACACCGATGCACCTCAACCAAATGGCCCGGCTCATGCCGAAGGTTTATAAGCAGCTCGAGCGCGCGCGCCAGCTCCTCGAGACCCACTACCGCGATATGCAGGACATGGAGTTCACTGTTGAAGACGGGAAGCTGTACATGCTGCAAACCCGCACGGGCAAGAGGACGCCCACAGCGACTTTTCGCGTTGCGGTGGACATGGTCAACGAAGGCCTCATCACGCGCGAGGAAGCCGTTGATCGCGTTACTTCCGAAGACATCGAGCGGCTGTTCTATCCGGTAATTGATTCGTCGGTCGCGCGCCCGGATCTAGCCAAACGCAAGCTGGCCACGGGGATTAACGCGGTTCCCGGCGCCGCCGTCGGGAAGGCGGTTTTCACCGCGCACGAGGCTGAAGAATGGGCAGGGCGCGGGGAGAAAGTAATCTTGGTGCGCCGCGAAACAAGTCCTGAGGACGTCGGCGGTATGGCCGTAGCCCAAGGCATTTTGACCGCGACCGGCGGAAAGACTAGCCATGCGGCCGTTGTCGCGCGCGGATGGGGCAAATGTTGCATCGTGGGTTGCGAAGACTTGGTTATTGATTATGCGGCGAAGCGAATGTCTGCCGACGGTCGCGTCATTCGCCAGGGCGAGTGGCTTACGCTCGACGGAAACGAAGGCGCTGTATATCAGGGCGAAATCCAGCTCACGACGCCGGAGATGCCGAAGAACTATCACGTCGTACTGAAATGGGCCGATGAGATTCGACGTCTTGGCGTACGGGCCAACGCCGATACCGCGCAGGACGCTCGCAAGGCGCGCGAAATGGGCGCCCAGGGCATCGGACTCTGCCGCACCGAGCACATGTTTTTCAAGGACTTCGAGCACCCGGAACGCAGCGCCGAGCGGCAACTGGCCATTCAAGAGATGATCATCGCAGACACGTCCGAGGCCCGGCGCAAGGCGCTGGCCAAGCTGAGGCCGTTTCAACAGCGCGATTTTGTGGGTATCTTCGGAGCCATGGATGGCTATCCGGTGACGATCCGGCTCCTCGACCCGCCGCTGCACGAGTTCGTGCCGCACGAACCTGCACAGCAGAAGGAACTGGCCGAGAAGATTGGCGTGGCCCCTGAAGTAGTGGCTCGCCGTGTGGAACAGCTACACGAAGCAAACCCCATGCTCGGGCATCGCGGCAGTCGCCTCAGCATCACCTATCCGGAGATCCTCGAAATGCAAGTAGGGGCGATTATCGACGCAGCCATCGAATGTCAGAAGAAGGGAGTTAAAGTACTCCCTGAGATCATGCATCCGCTGACGCTTGATCGCAAGGAGCTGCAGATATTGGTTGATGCTACCCGGCGGGTAGCCGAGGATATCATTCGCAAAACTGGCGTGAAGCTGCAATACCTGGTCGGCACGATGATCGAGTTGCCGCGCGCAGCATTGCTGGCCGACCAAATGGCCGAGGTGGCCGAATTCTTCAGCTTCGGCACGAACGACTTGACTCAAACCGTAATGGGTTTGTCGCGCGATGATGCAGGCCGCTTCTTGCCCGAGTACCTGGACGAAAAGAAAGCCGCGATCTTTTCATCGGACCCCTTCCAGACGCTTGACCAGGTTGGTGTCGGACTGTTGATGGAATGGGCGGTCAGCCGCGGCCGCGCGACGCGCCCCAAGCTTAAGATCGGCATCTGCGGCGAGCACGGAGGCGACTCGCAAAGCGTAAAGTTCTGTCACCGGTTGGGCATGAACTATGTTAGTGCCTCGCCGTTTCGCGTGCCTATCGCGCGACTCGCCGCGGCACAGGCGGTGGTTGAGGAGAAGCGTGCTCACGCGAAGAAGAGTCCAAAATTGACCAAGCGCAAGAGTCGTTCTTAGCGGGAACTCAGCACGTTAAACGCACTGCTCATGGCATAAAGTATAACTTGAAGTGTGGTCAACCGCGTTTCGGGTCGCACCCCGGATCAGGTGGGCATCTTCAAGAAGAAGTACATCCCCAGAAACAGGAACACGCTGTCGGGAGCCCACGCCGCGATGAGTGGATGTATTTGTCCCACCGCACCCATCGCTTCAAATAGCGCGGACGCCGACCAGTAAGCGATGCTCAGCCCCATGCCGAGCGCGAGGCCTCCAATTGCTCCTCGCGTTCCCACGAAAATCGAAAACGGAATAGCCAGCAGAACGATGATGGGCGCGATGAGCGGAAACGCCAGTTTCTTCTGTAGTTGCACCGACAAACGCGCGACGTCAAAGCCGGCCTGCCCGAGCGCGGCAATATATTGCCGCAGTTCCCACCAATTCATCTGATAGCTCTGGCGCACCTCGCGGTTGAAATAATCGGGAGGCTCATCCATCTCAGCGAGCTCTAGTACCTGGAAAGGGCGATAGCTTGAGACGTGGCCGTTGGCGAAGTCGCGCACCCAACCCGACTCCAGAATCCAGGCCGTTTGCTGGGATTCCCAATGTGCGCGCGCCGCATAAACGCGGCGTCGAACCGCAAAGGTCACCGGATCCAACTCGAAGACACTGAGGCCGCCGAATAATTTCTTGTCGGAATCGAACAACTGATAGTTATAGACCTTCGAGTGATCGCCGAAGATCCATTGTTGTTGCGGGCGAAAGTACGTCTGCGCCGGCCGGCCCTTGATCATGTTTCGCAGCTCATCCTGCCGCTGGTTCGCATAGGGTAGGAAGGTCGCGTCCAGCGTGAACAAGCCCGCGGCGAAGAGCACGCCCGCTCCGACCAACGGGAGCGCGATCCGGTAGAGGCTCACCCCGGCGGCTTTGAAGGCCACCAACTCGTTGTTCTTGGCCATCACGCCGAACGTGACCAGCACCGAGACCAGGCAGGCCAGCGGCGCGAGTTGATAGAACAGGTAGCAGGAAAAGTATGCGAAGTAGCTTACGACTTCCAGTGAGCCGGTTCGGTGTTGCGCTAGATCGTCGAGCAGTTCGAGGAACGTGAAGACTTCGAACAGCAGCAGGAAAGCCGCGAGCAGCAGCACAAAATAAAACAGGAAATTTCGCAACACGTACACGTCGAGAAATTGCGGAAAGCTGCCGGCGATTCGACGGCCGCGCAGCGAGACGACGGACGTGCGAGAACGAAGCGCAACGCCGTTTCCGCTTTCTTCTCTCACGGCCACTTGCTCTTTTGTTGCAGGTGCCCCCGGCGGGCCTGCTTTCGAGCGCCATGGGAGCCAACGAGTCCAACCGGATAGCAGTTGGAGCGCGTGAGCGACGCGCCTTTCGTCGTGCAGCCGTTCTACGCGCGGCAGAAGAGCCAGCCCGGCCAAGGCCAGGGCGATGTCCGCCGCCCAGATGCCGAGCCAAGGCGGCACGGTGCCGTCCCGGGCTAGCCCGGCTCCCACGGCCAAAAGCAGGTAATAGCCGCACACGATCACGATCGCGATCAGGAATCCGGCCGAGCGGCCGCCGCGGCGCGGTCGTGTGCCCAACGGTAGTGCCACCAGAGCAAAAACCAGGCAGGCGACCGGGAAGGCCAGGCGGCGATGGAATTCGACGCGGGCCCCGCGCGCTCTTGTCCCTTGTTCGGCGAGCAGCGCGCCCAACGAACGCTCGGTGTCGGTTGGCTGCAACAGCTCCTGTCCGCTGAGCCCGGAGACCGCAACCGACAGGTCGCGCTCCCCGAATGCAGCAAGCGAGTATTGATCGACGTCGCTTTGCGAGAATTCGTGCACGCCCCCCGCGCGTAGATGCAACTCCAACTTGCCCTTCTCTCGGTCGGCAATTACAATGGCGTCCTCCGCCAGGGTAAGGCGCGAAACGTCCCCCGCGTCTGATTCCGCTAAGAAGACGCCATGCCAGTGGGTGGCGGCGGCTGAAACGTCCTGTACGTAGAGCACCAGGTGCGGAAATCGCTCGTCGAAGACCCGCGGTTGAATCTGGAAGGACGCTTGGCCGGCGCGCAGGCGCTCTTCCAGAGCGCGGAGGGTGCGGACCGAGAGGGGAGCTAACCAGAGTGTCATGCCGAGCGTCAACACCAATGCGCTAAACGCGAGCGCGCCGACCGGCACCAGAAGCCGCCTAAGCCCCATTCCCAGCGCGTTCATCGCGATCAGCTCGCTATCGGCCGACATTCTCCCCAGGCCGATCAGCACGCCGACGAGAACGGCAATCGGCAACGTGAACTCCAATACTTCGGGGAAGACGCACAGAAACAGCGTGGCGACTTCGCGCGGCGAGCCGGAATGTCGCACGAGCAGTTCCATCAACACGACGAGTTGCGGAACAAAAAAAACGAACGTGAAGACGATCAGGCCCAGCAGCGCATGGGAAAGTACTTCGCGGCAAATATAGCGATCTATGATGCGCATCGCCAAGGACCGCCATTCTAGCACGCCGCTCGCGGCGCGTTCGGGGACATCGCGAGCATGAACCCCATCCGATTGCTTCTGCTCTGGCACATGCACCAGCCGCAGTACCGCGATCCGGCCACGGGCCGCTACGTTCTTCCATGGACGCGCTTGCATGCCCTCAAGGACTACTGGGGCATGGTGCGCGTCCTCGAGGAATTTCCCCGGATGCGTGCGACGTTCAACGTTGTGCCGTCTCTCGCCGCGCAACTGGAGGAATACGCGAGTGGCCGCTTTGACGAGCCGTGGTTTACGCTGGCATTTTCCCGCGCGGATACGTTGTCGGCGGACGACAAGGCAACGCTGCTCCTCCGCGGCTTTCAGATTAATCGCGAAAACCTGCTTCGTCGCTGGCCGCGCTACGCCGAACTCTTTGATTGGGCGCAGCAGGCCGGAGATGACGCGGTGCGGACCTTCGGAGTGCGCGATTGGCGCGATTTACAGCTGCTCTCGCAACTGGCTTGGATGGATGAGGAGTACCTGGCCTCCGACCCGGAGGTGTCGCAGCTGTCCCGGAAGGGTTCGGATTACACGGAGTCGGACAAGCAGATCCTTCGCGCCAAGCAGCTCGAACTGCTCGCCCGTGTGCTGCCCGAATACCGGCGCGCCCAGGATGCCGGGCAGATCGAAATCTCCACCACGCCGTTTTACCACCCCATTTTGCCGCTGGTCTGCGACACAGACGTTGCCAGGGTAGCGAATCCAGGGACGCCGCTCCCGCAGCCGCCGTTCCGTCATCCCGAGGACGCGCGCGAACAACTTGAGCGTGCCAGGCGCTACCACGAGCGTCTGTTCGGGCGGCCTCCGGTGGGATTGTGGCCTTCGGAAGGCTCGGTCTCTGACCAGGCTCTAAGCATCGCGGCCGAGCTTGGCTTCCGCTGGTTCGCCACCGACGAGGGTGTGCTTGGCCGGACCTTCAACATTGGTTTTGGCCGTAGCCCGGAGGGTGTGCCGTCCAACGCCGACCGGCTCTACGCGCCTTTGCGAGTCTGCCTCAATGGGCGCGAAATCACCGGTTTTTTCCGGGACCATTACCTTTCCGACCTCGTGGGCTTCGTTTACAGCCGCATGGACGCCTCAGCGGCTGCCGAAGATCTGCATCGCCGTCTCCGGGCGATTGGCGAGCGCGTCCAGACCGGCCGCCCGTTGACGGTTTCGCTGATTCTGGACGGCGAAAACGCGTGGGAATACTATCCAGGCAACGGGCGCGAGTTCCTTCGGCAATTCTATCGCCGCGTCTGCGCCGATCCCGATATTGTGCCGCTGACGGCAAGCGAAGCGCTGCAGGGGGCCGGCGAAGTAGCGACCTCCGACCATATTTTCCCGGCTTCGTGGATCAATGCAAACTTCGATATTTGGATCGGCCATCGAGAAGACGTCGCTGCCTGGGATCTGCTCCGCGCGGCGCGAGATTTCTACAGTAACGCCGTGCGGAGCCGAGGCCCGGGGACTCCGAATGCGCTGACGGAAGCGCGACTCGCCGCGGCCTACGACGCGCTTCTCGCCGCCGAGGGCAGCGATTGGTGTTGGTGGTTTGGGGCCGACCACAGTTCCTCCGACGATGCGGAGTTCGACGCGTTCTACCGTAAGCTCCTGAGTGAAGTCTATCGTTCGCTCGAAGCCGAGGCGCCCGATGAACTCGCCGAGCCCATCAAGCGGCAACCGGACTTGGCCGAAATTCTGTCGCCCTCCGGCTACCTCGACGTGAAAGTGGACGGCCGCGAAACGAATTACTTCGAGTGGCTGGGAGCCGGCTTCTACTTGCCGGAAGAGCGCGAAAGCTCCATGCACGGCCGGGCCCGCTTGCTCCGCCAGATTCGTTACGGCTTCGACCCGGAACATTTCTACGTTCGCGTGGATCTATTCGAGGGCGCGCTGGCACGCTTGCGCGACGCCGAGTTTCGCCTGACGCTCCGGGCCGAGGAGGAGTTGCGCGTGGTCGTGCGCGTGGAGGCAGGGAAGCTTTCCGGGTACCTGGTTGAGGGCAAGGACTTCTGCTTGTTGGGGCCCGACGAAATGGTCGCGGTAGCCTGCGACCGCATTCTCGAAATCTCCGTGGCACGCAAGCTCTTGCGGCTCCGCGGACGGAGTTCGTTTTCCCTGGTCGTGGCTCTGTGGGAAGGCGGCCTACCCGTGGACCTGCTTCCCGTCGAAGGCTGGCTCGAGGTGCGCTTGGGAGTCGATCACTTCGCTTGGCTCGTCGAGTAACCGTGCGACTAGAAGAGCAGCACGACCATGTCGCTGGGGCGCGAGCCGACTGGCACCATCGTCAGCAAGCTTGGCCCGTACACTCCATGCACGCGGATTACCGCGAGATCGTTTGATTCCTGATTTGCCGCAAGAAGTAGCTCTCCGCTCGGATCCAGCCGGCAGATGACTGGCTGGCGCCCTACCGGGATGGGTGTCTTCCCCAGTTGGCGTGACTGGATCGCGATTGGCAGCACGCGGCCCGCGGCCGCATCCGACAAGTAGAGTTCGTTCGCGGAGAAGTCCAGCACGCCGTCGGTCGGTGCCAATCCCACCAGCATGGAATCAGCGACTTCTGCGGTCCACGTGTTGATGATTTCCAGACTGTGCGAGTCCGGAACGGTTACGTACAGCTCTCCCCCGTCTGGCTTGAGGATCATACGGCCCGGAGTGCCTCCCAGTTCCAGATTGGCCAGCAGAACGCGTCGGCGCAGGTCGACGCCGGAGATTTGGTTCGCGTCGGCGGCCGACACGTAGGCGGTGGAGCTATCGGGGAGCACCACGATCTGCTCCGGATGCCGAGCGACCGGGACCGTGCCCAGCGGGGCGAGGGTCTGGGCGTCGAAGAGGTCGAGCGTCGAGTCATCGCGATTGGATACCAGGACTGTACGTCCGTCGGGCGTGATGCGCGCGAGCCACGGACGCCGTCCGGTGTGCGCGCGCGCGACGATCTGCTTCGTCGCGGTGTCGATCGCGGTCAGCACGTTCGCACCCGAAGCGGTGACGTAGGCGCGCCTGCCGTCGGGCGATAACTCCACGGCAAAGGGCGCCGCCCCCACGGGAATGCGAGCTGAGATTTTTTTGCTAGGCGCGTCGAGCACCCAGACGTAGCCGCCTTCGCTCGACACGCCCCAGATCTCTTTTCGCTCGGGCAGCGCGCGCAATCCCGACGGCCCTCCGCCAACAGGAATCGTGGCGATCGTCGAAAGGCCCACCAGGTCCACTACCGATACGGTTCCGTCGCCCGCGTTCGCTACGTAGGCGTCCAGGTGAAGGCCCGGCCGCAGAAAAGACGGCCGGTGCTCGTAGGTGATCTCCAGCGCGGCCACCAGCCCGAGCAGCAGCACGAGAAAAATGAGTCGAGAGTTCACCCGGTGCTTCATGAAGGCATCTTCAAGCGTTCATTCTACAGGGACCGATGTCCTGAGACACGCGCCGTCTGCGGCGAACGTTTGCGGCCGCGCGATGCATCCGTTAGAATATGGGGCTCACAGTGGTCACTCCACCGCTCCGAGAGGACATGGACGACGCGTCGCGCACTCCTGCGCTCGTCTACGACGACGCCGACGAATACCGCCCGGAACCGGTGCCCGAGCCGGAACCACCTGCTTGGCGCGACGGCAGCGCCCGCATCGGCATACACACCTCGATAGCCGGCGATATCGCCTCCTCGCTCGAATCCGCCCGGAAACTTGGCTGCAACGCCTTGCAGATTTTTTCGGCCAGTCCGCGCATGTGGCCGCGTCCGGGAATGCGTATCGGCGAAGCCGAGGCCGCGCGATTTCGTGCCCGGCGTGCCGAACTGCGGTTGGGGCCGCTCGTCGTACACGCAAATTATCTGATCAATCTGGCCTCGTCCCATCCCGTCATGCGTACCCGGTCGATTCAGGCTTTTCACGACGAGATCGTGCGAGCGGGGGCCCTCGGCGCCGATTTCCTGGTCGTGCATCCTGGCTCGGCGCTGGGCGCCGCCCCGGCCGACGCGGCTCGCCTGGTTGCGCAGGGGCTGCGCCATGCCGCGCGCGGCATCCGTTTCGCGGGTGGCGCCTTCGCCGATGCGCGTCCTGGCGGCCTCCGCGTGCTTGTCGAGAACACGGCGGGGATGGGCTCAGCGATCGGCGCTCGCTTCGAGGAACTGCGCGCTATTCTGGACGACGCGGCGGACCTGCCGCTCGGCATTTGTCTCGACACCGCGCACGCCTTCGCGGCCGGCTACGAGATTCGCACGGAGGCCGGCCTGGCGCAGACGATTGTTGAGCTGGACCGCGTGGTGGGCCTGCAGCGCGTCGCCGTCCTGCATGTCAATGATTCGAAGACGCCGTTCGGTTCGCGCGTGGACCGGCACGAGCACGTCGGACGCGGTAAGATTGGGCTGGAGGCTTTTCGCCGCATCCTAACGCATCCGCGGCTTTCTGCCGGCGGATGGGCTGGATTGCGCGGTCGCGCCTTCATCCTCGAAACTCCCATCGACGCCCCGGGCGACGATCGCAGAAATGTGCGCACGCTGTGGGAATTGCTGGGCCTGCCCGCGAAACAAGCGCCGCGAGCCGAAAACGGCTTCAGCATGCTTCGCAAGAAGCCGCGAGAATCCTCGCGCAAGGAATCGCGTCCTGCGCGGAAAAAACTTTCTAAACGCACCGGAAAAGCGCCAACGCAGTCGAGAGGATAGCCCAGCCTTGGCCGAATATGACCCGCAAGCGGTGGAGCAAAAGTGGCAGCAGGAGTGGGATCGCAAGGGCGCGTTCCATGCCGAGGCCGATCCTGCCCGGCCGAAATATTACCTGCTCGAAATGCTGCCGTATCCCTCGGGCACCCTGCACATGGGTCACATGCGCAATTACACGATCGGCGACGCCGTGGCGCGCTACAGGCGCATGCGCGGCTTCAACGTGCTGCACCCGATCGGTTGGGACGCCTTCGGTTTGCCCGCGGAAAACGCCGCGATCAAGCGCGGGATTCCGCCGCGTGAATGGACCAACGCGAATATCGCGCAGATGAAATCGGTTTGCCGCCGCTTCGGCTTCAGCTACGACTGGCAGCGCGAGATTTCCACCTGCGAGCCGGAGTATTACCGCTGGAACCAGTGGTTCTTCCTGCGCATGCTCGAACGCGGGCTGGCCTATCGCAAACGCAGCTTGGTGAATTGGTGCCCCAAGTGCCAGACCGTGTTGGCGAACGAGCAGGTGGTCGACGGTTGCTGCTGGCAGCACGACGATACGCCCGTCGAGGCCAGGGAGATCGAGCAGTGGTTTCTGCGCATCACCCAGTACGCCGACGCGCTGCTCGACGATATGGCCGAGCTGCAAGACGGCTGGCCCGAGCGCGTCCTGGTGATGCAGCGAAACTGGATCGGCAAGTCCCGCGGCACGCGCGTGCAATTCCCGATCGCGGGCGACGCCGCGGCGCTCGATATCTTTACCACGCGCGTGGACACGATCTACGGCGTGTCGGCGATTATTCTTTCTCCCGCGCATCCGTTGCTGCCGGGCCTGTTCGCGGGACGGCCCGGCCAAGAGAAGATGGGAGAGGCCTGGAGCCGTTTGCGCCAGCGGATTCTGCGCGGCAAGGAGCTGGGCTCGGCCGAAAAAGAGGGATTCTTCACTGGGCGGTTCGCCACCAATCCGTTTTCGGGTGAGAGCGTGCCGATCTGGGTAGCGAATTTCGTGCTCGCCGAATACGGCACAGGCGCGGTCATGGCTGTCCCGGCTCACGACGAGCGCGATTTCGAGTTTGCGGCGAAGTATCAGATTCCGTTTCGCGTGGTGGTGCAACCCGCTGCCGGACCGCCGCTGCTACCCGAGCAGATGACCGAAGCCTTCACCGAGTACGGCCGCCTGGTGGATTCCGGACCCTATAGCGGCCTCTCCAGCCAGGACGCTATGGAAAACATGGCCGCCGACGCCACGGCCAAGGGAATCGGTGGTGGTGAGACAACCTATCGGCTGAAGGACTGGGGAATTTCGCGGCAGCGTTATTGGGGCACGCCGATTCCGGTGATCTATTGTCCGGGATGCGGTATTGTGCCCGTACCGGATCGAGATCTGCCGGTTCTCCTGCCGCAGAACGTGACCCTCACCGGTCAGGGACAGTCGCCGCTGGCTGGCGAGCCCGAGTTCGTTAACGTAGCTTGCCCGAAATGCGGCGGTCCGGCGCGCCGCGAAACCGACACGATGGACACGTTCATCGATTCCTCCTGGTACTTCTTCCGCTACACCGACCCGCACAACGATCGCGCGCCGTTCGATCCGGCTGTGGCGCGGTACTGGTTCCCGATCGATCAGTATATTGGCGGCATCGAACACGCGATTCTGCACCTGATCTACTCCCGTTTTTTCTGCAAGGTAATGCGTGATCTCGGCCTGGTTGACCTGCGCGAGCCGGTCCGCCGGCTCTTTTCGCAGGGCATGGTGCTCAAGGACGGCGCGAAGATGTCCAAGTCGAAAGGGAACGTGGTGGGCGCGATCGACATGGCCGAAAAATACGGCTGCGACACGGCGCGGATGTACACGCTCTTTGCCGCGCCGCCTGAAAAGGACCTCGAGTGGAGCGAGCAGGGAATCGAGGGCTGCGCGCGGTTTCTCAACCGCGTCTTCCGGCTGGTGGACCGTCATGCCGCCGCGCTGCAGGGCGTTTCGACCGCTAACCCTCGGCCGATTGCCCTCGCCGCGCCCACGACAAAAGAAAAAGCGCTGCGGCGCAAGGCCCATCAGACGCTCCGGCGCGTGACCCAGGACTTTGAAGCGCGCTGGCACTTCAACACGTCCGTAGCGCTGATCATGGAGTTGGTGAACGTCCTCCAGGCCGCGGAGCCTCTCGATCTTGATTCGCGCCCGGAGGTGCTGAAGGAGGCGCTTGTATTTCTGACGCTGATGCTGGCGCCGATGGCGCCCCATCTCGCTGAAGAATTATGGCGCATGCTCGGGCACGCCGAGGGAATCGAGGGCACCGTCTGGCCCGAATACGTTCCGCAACTTGCCGAAGAGGAACAGGTGGAAATCGTCGTTCAGATTAACGGCCGCGTGCGCGGCAAGCTCCTGGTGGATGGGGGGCTTGCGGAAGATGATCTCTGGGCGCGGGCGATGGCCGACGAACGGGTGAGCCAACTGCTGCGTGGCGCCCGGATTGTGAAACGCGTGGTGGTGCCGAACAAGCTCGTCAACATCGTCATAGGCTAGACGCCTATCGACCGTCGCGGATACTCATCAGTAACCAACATTGACCGGCATGGTATAATATTGTATGTTTGCGGCAGCGCACGCCTCGCGGGAAAGTCGCACCGAACTCTTCGGCCCATTGAGGCCGAGGCAAGAGGCCCTGCGATCGATTTGGCCGAGCTTCAGCGGTAAGAGAAGACCAGAGCGGCCTCTATATCCGTTTCCGGTTGCCCCCGCAATCAGGACCGCTGCGCGCTGCGCTCCTGCAATACGCCTCGAATCAGTGACTTCCACACTTCCGGAGCGCTCTTTTACACTCTTCAAAAGCTCAACATTCCTATTTTCAAGCACTTGCGCACTCTTCGGAAAAATACCGGGGTGGGGGGGTAGAGTCTGTGAGTGAGCAGGGCGGCATCGTCGTTCTCGATTTCGGTGGGCAGTATACGCAGCTCATTGCTCGCCGCATTCGCGAGCAGCAGGTCTTCTCCGCGATCCTGCCCTGCAACGCCCCGTTGACCCAGATCCGCGGATATGAACCCGTGGGCATCGTGCTTTCGGGTGGGCCCTGCTCGGTCTACGATTCGGGCGCGCCCGCGTGCGATCCCGGCGTGCTTTCTCTCGGTGTCCCGGTCCTGGGCATCTGCTACGGCCTGCAGTGGATCGCCCACACCCTCGGCGGACGAGTCGAGCGCGCCGAACGGCGCGAGTATGGCCCCGCCGACCTCGAGTTGCGCGACGCCTCGCCGCTGTTTGCCGGCTTCCCGAAGCGCCTCAAGATTTGGATGAGCCACGGCGACAACGTCCTGGAGTTGCCGCCGGGTTTCCACCTTACCGGCGCGACGGGCAGCGCGCTGTCGGCGGCGGAGGATACCGGGCGCCGCATCTTCGCCGTGCAATTTCATCCTGAAGTGCGGCATACCGAGCGCGGCGGCGAAATCCTGCGCAACTTCGTCTTCGGGATTTGCGGCGCCCAACCGAACTGGAGCGGCGCGTCCTTCATTGCCGAAACGGTGGAGGCCATCCGCAGGCAGGTGGGGCAGGAGCGAGCGCTCTGCGCGCTGAGCGGCGGCGTGGATTCGGCCGTCGCCGCCGCGCTCGTCCACCGCGCCATCGGCGACCGGCTGACCAACGTTTTCGTCGACAACGGCCTGCTTCGGAAGGGCGAGTTTCACGAGACCATCGCGCTCCTGGAGAAACGGGTGGGCTTGCGCGTGACCGGCGTGGACGCCTCCGAGCGCTTCCTGGCCCGCTTGAAGGGAGTGACCGATCCCGAAGAGAAGCGCAAACGGATCGGAGCGGAATTCATCGCGGTGTTTGCCGAGCACGCGCGCCGCCTCGGCGCGGTGCGCTTTCTGGTGCAGGGTACGCTGTATCCCGACGTGATCGAATCGGTGCCGGTGCGAGGCCCCTCGGCGACCATCAAGTCGCATCATAATGTTGGGGGATTGCCGCCGGACCTCCCGTTTGAATTGGTGGAGCCCCTGCGCGAATTGTTTAAGGACGAAGTCCGCAGCATCGGCCGTGAACTTGGTTTGCCGGAGGAGATGCTCACCAAGCATCCGTTCCCGGGGCCGGGCTTGGCGGTGCGCCTGCTGGGCGAGGTCACGCCGGAGGCTCTCCGCACGCTCCGCGATGCCGACGCGATTGTGGTCGAGGAGATTCGTCGCGCGGGATTGTACGAAAAGACTTGGCAGGCGTTTGCCGTTCTCTTGCCGGTGCGCAGCGTCGGCGTAATGGGCGACGAACGGAGTTATGGAAATGCGATAGCGGTGCGCGTGGTGCAGTCTGAGGACGCCATGACCGCCGACTGGGCGCGATTGCCGCCCGAGGTTTTGGAACGCGTCTCGACCCGCATCGTGAATGAAGTGGCTGGCGTCAACCGCGTGGTGTACGACGTCAGTTCCAAGCCGCCCAGCACGATTGAGTGGGAATGAGCGCACACCCGCAGTCCCGCCGCCGCGCCAGGGGGCGCTGTTGCGGACTAGGTGCAAGCCAAAAAAAGCGGGTTGCGACCGAGGAACGTCGCTACCTGGCCGCCATCTTCTGCGCCATGTACAGCAGCAGTCGCCGGTCGGCTTCGTCGATCCGGGCGAGCACTCTGCGGAACATGGTCAGGAAGCGGGCTTCTTTCCCGGTGCTGCCCCAGGCTATCTCGTCCGCCGTCTTGCGCTTCGGCAGATTAAGGAGCTGGGGAGGTTCTTCGCCGTCGTAGAACAACTGGTACAACGGGACCTCCAGGGCCCGGGCCATTTTTTCTAGTGTCTCGATGGCCGGAACCGTGTGCCCGTTCTCGACGCGAGAGATATAGCATCGGAGAAGGCCAGTGCGTTTTTCGATATCACCCTGAGAAAGCTCTTTCTCTTCGCGCAGTGCGCGCAAACGATCGCCAATAATCATGCGCGCATTATTCCATCGGCCTATGGCTGAGGCAAGCGAAATGTACTATGCTTCCCGGAAGACGCTTCCGCACGTATCTACGTATTATTGTGTAACCAAAAGGCGATGAGCAGCGTCCCTAAGACGGAGGAACAGCGCGGCAGGCTGGCGGGCGAGCGCGCCGCATCTGCGGCAATGAGCGCAGAATCCGAGCGCGAGCTCGTACGCAGAGCTCAGGCCGGGGACGACTCGGCGTATGAAGAGCTGGTGCGAATCCACCAGCAACGTTTGTTGACCGTGGTCGGCGGCATCCTGCGTCGTAACGAGGATGTCGAGGATGTGGCGCAGCAAGCGCTCATCAAGGCTTACCGCTCGCTCAAGCGGTTCGACCTGCGATCGGCTTTCGGGACGTGGTTGTACAAGATAGCGGTCAATGAGTGCTGGGATTATTTCCGTAAGAAGAAGGTTCGCCGCCTCGTCTATGAGGCCGATCTCAGCGAAGAACAGCTTCAGCGCCTGGAGTCGACGCCGGACCATAGCGGCGGCGCCCTGAAGATCGGGCACGACGCGGCCAACCGTGCCGAGCAGCGCGACCTGCTCGACCAGTTGCTGAGCGAGATTGACGAGCAGGACAGGACCATGCTAGTCATGAAAGAAGTCGGCGGATTTACGGTGGAAGAGATCGGAGTGGTGGTCGGCTTGAATGTGAATACGGTGAAAGTAAGGCTGTTCCGGGCTCGTGCGCGGTTGGTGGAAGTTTACCGGCGCCGGCTGAAGGGTCACACGACATCGCGTTCCCGAAAGCCCTGACGGGAGAGAGGGAGGTTCGCGTGTTTGGCTGGAAAAGCAAAGAGCTGAATTGTTATAGCTATCGCGCTCGTATGGAGGACCGTTTGGGGGATGGAGCCGGACCTTCCGGTGCCGGTCCCGAACTTGACGCGCACCTTCGGCAATGTGCCGAATGCCGCGAGGCCTTCGCAGCCGCTGCTCTTGCCGGTGAACTCGTGCGCGGCGCGTGTGAAACCACCACTCCGCCCGTCAGGGAAGCTTTCGTGACGCGAGTCATGGCGGCGGTTCGGGAAGAGCAAGCCAGGCTCACCGCGCCCGGCGCCATCTGGCGGCCGATCGAGCTTCTAGCCTCGAGGTTTGCTTTGGCTGCGGCGGTTGTGTTACTGGGATTGTCGCTCTATTTGGTGGAGTTTGCTCCGCCGTTCGACATGCCGCCGACGGGTTCGGCTACGGAGATCGGAGCGGGCTTGCTCGAGCCGCCGGCGCAGCCCGCGAATCAGGACGAAGTGCTGACGTCGCTGTTGGAGACGGAAAATGGAAATTAGCCCGGCCAATCGGAAAGCCATCGCGCTGCTGTTCCTGGTGTTTGTGCTGGGAATCGCCTTCGGCGCTGTTGGCATCACGGTTGTGAACCGGCGGGTGTACGGCGCGCGATTGCGGCCCGGCGCGGATCAGACGCGTCCGGTCAATCGCTTCGCGCAGGACTTGAACCTCACGCCCGACCAGCAGAAGCAGGTAAGTGAAATCTTGGGCGACATGCAATCGAAGTACGCAGCCATTCGCAAAGGAATGTCTCCGCAGTTCGATCAGGTCCGCCAACAGGGCCGCGACGAGATTCGCCAGGTCCTTACTCCGGAACAAAAGACGAAATTCGACGCATCTCTCCAGCGGATAGACGACGAACGCCGGAAGAGAGCTGCCGAGACGCCCGCGCGGCGTTGAGGCTCTCCTGGCCGTAGCGCATCCATCCTTCGCGCGTCTTTCCGAGTTCCTCCCCGACTGAATCCTGACGATTGTGCGCTATGGTTTCGGAGGAAAGCTGCGTAGAGCGGTTCTTCGAGCAGCGGTTCGGAATGGTCGGCTAGAAGGGAATGTCTTCGTCCGAAACCTCTGGAGCGGGAGCATCTTCGGCCACCGGAGCTGAAGTGTGGACGTCGCTCTCGGCGCCGCCTGCGCCGCCTGCCGCACCTGCGGCAACCGCGTCGCTCCGTCCACCGAGCATGCGGAAATTGTTGGCGACGATCTCAACCGTTGTCCGTTTCTGGCCTTCGCGATCGTCCCACTGGCGAGTTTGGATGCGGCCTTCCACGTAGATCAGCGATCCCTTGTGGAGATATTGCTGGGCGATCTCGGCCTGCTTGGCCCAGACCACAATGCGATGCCACTCCGTGCGCTTCTGCCGCTCACCCGCCCGATCGCGAAAGGTCTCGTCGGTGGCCAGCGTAAAGTTGCACACGGCCTGGCCGCTGGACGTGTATCGAGTTTCCGGATCGCGGCCGAGCCGGCCCACGAGGATTACTTTGTTGACCGACATTTGGCACTCCGCAGCGGGGAAGATAGCACGTCGCGGCGGCCGGGGCAAATCGCACGGTCGCGCATACGCGCTTTAGATGCAGGTGCCGGTAGCCTGCCTAGGCGGTCTCGCCGAGTTCGCGTAGTTTGGTGCGGGCGCTGCGTTCCTCAGGGCTTCCTGGGTACAGCCGAAGCACCATGCGCAGCTCGCGGACTCCGGCCGTTTTCTCCCCCAGCTGGACCAGCGCGAGCCCTCTCTTGAGATGTGCCGGGGCGAGCTTGAAGCTTTTCGGATAGTTGTCGATCACCTTGCCGTACGCGGTCACGGCCTGCGCGTACTGTTGTTGCGCGTAGGCGATCTCCCCGAGATAAAACTGCGCGTTCGACGCCAGGTCGGTCTCCGCAAAATACTTCAGATAATCCTGGAATTCTTGCGCGGCCAGGTCGAATTTGTGGCCGTTGTAGTCGCGCAAGCCGTTGGAGTAAAGAAGATCGGCCGAGGGCGGCGGATTTGCCGCCGGCGAGTTCGGTGCCGCGCCCGGAGGCGGAATGGTTGGAGCCGCCGCGTTGCCGGGGCCCGCAGGGAAGGCCGGCGCGGAGGCCGCGGGTGCGCTTCCGGCGAGCTTCGCATCGATGCTCTGGATCGCGTTTTGCGTGTCGGTGAGCTGTTGATTCAGCTTGCCCATGCGCGCCAGCAGTTCCTGCAGGTTGTCCGAGACGCCCTGCACCTGTGTGGACATCGTGTCCAGACGCGCGCTCGAAGTGGCCTGTACGTCCTCAACGGTCTTCTGCAGGCCATTCATCGTTCCGCTGAGCTTGTTGACCGAATCGAGCGACTGCTCGATCAAAGTTTTTTGCACGGCGTTGTTCTGCGTGATCGCGGTTTGCAGAGCTTCCTGCCCTTGAATCAGCTGGGCCACGCTCTGTTGCAGTTCGACCATTTCGCGGGCCACGGCGCCGACCGGCGCCGGCCCCAGCAGTGCGCCTCCCACGGCGCCCGCCAACATCGCGGTTCCTAAGTAGATGATCCATCGCGTACGCACGGTGGTACCTCCTTTCCCAGTTCGGCGCTTCCTTCGGCCGTATCTAGTATGCCCAAAATTGGGGCGCGGAGGCAAAGCAAGCAGCGCAGCACGTTACCTTACTCTTGCCTCCGCTCGAGTTCACCGGCCGGCGCATCGGCCGGCTAGTTTACTTTGCCAATACGAAGTGCGCGCGGCGGTTCTGCTGCCAGCACGCCTCGTTGTGATCCGCGCAGAAGGGTCGCTCCTTGCCGTAGCTGATCGTCTGCATGCGGTCGGCCGTAACTCCGAGCGACACCAGGAAATCCTTGGCGGCCTGCGCGCGGCGGTCTCCCAAGGCTAGATTGTATTCGGTTGAGCCCCGCTCGTCGCAATGGCCTTCCACCGTGACCTTGACTTGCGGGTACGAGCGGAAGAATTCAGCCGTCTTCGAGAGCGCGGTGCGGGCATCGGCGCGAATGTCGGCCTTGTCCAGGTCGAAATAAGCGTCTTGCACCTCCCGCGCAAACAGATCCGAGATCGAAGGCTGCGGAGCGGCCGCCGGTGGAGGAGGCGGAGGCGCGGACACCGTCACGTGCACGCTGGCGTCGGCCGAGCCGCCCGGCCCGGTCGCCGTAATCGTGTAGGTGACCGAATCTGGCGGTGTGGCGTTCGTCGAACCTTGTGGCGCGACGTTCCCGATGCCCGGTGCCAGATTCAGCGAAGTCGCGTTGGTGGATGACCAGGTTAGTGTGACAGACTGGCCCGCCTGCACAACGACCGGAGACGCTTGCAACGTCACCGTGGGTCGCGCTGGCGGTGGCGCCGCCGGTGGGGGTGGCGGTGGTGGTGGGACTGCCGCTACCGGGTGTTTGCAACCGACACCGACGAGCACAAGCGCCAGCAGGCTGAGTAGGATGACGCTTCCAACCGAACGAGTCCGCATTTCACGATCCTCCTTGAGCAGCGTTTCCGTGCGAGCTTGAATTAGAATTGCGAGTTCTCATTGCAACACCTGAAAAACCTTCACGCCCCTTCCGACTGGATGCGCCTCGCGTATTTCTGGTTCCGTGGCCATTTTCGTCCGCTACTTGGGCGACCAGTTCGGCGATTCGTTTTGCCCCTGCGTGGTCAGTGGGTGCAATTCCGTGCCGTCTGCCAGCATCGACCAGATCTGCCGCGTCCCCGTCCGCGTGGACTCGAAGACGAGATGCCGGCCGTCAGGAGCCCAACTCGGCCGTTCGTTGCGTGCCGCGTCGCGCGTCAGCTCCACGAGTTCGTGCGAGGCGATGTCCATGACGTAAAGGTCGTAGTTCCCGTCCGGACGCCGCCAGCTGAACGCCAGCAGTTGACCGTTCGGCGACCACGCAGGATCGATAACGTAGCCCATATCCGGCAACGGCACTTTCTCCACGTCGCTTCCGTCGGCGTCCATAGTGTAAAGCTGCGGCACCCCGCCTCGGTCGCTCACGAACGCCACCTGCTGGCCCGTTTTCGGATTCCACGCCGCGGACGTATTGGCTCCCACCGAGTGCGTGATGCGGTTTAGATGCCCCCCGTCTCCATCCGCAACGAACAATTCCGGGTTGCCGTACATGCTCGACATGAACATCACCTTGCCGCCGTCGGGAGACCACGCGGGCGCGCTGTTCGTGCCCTTGAAGCGCGGCCAGGAGATCATCTTCCCCGTCAGCATCGAGTACATGCAGATCTGCGCGCTCAAAATTGCCCCCGACGTCGGGTAACACGTAAACGCGATCCGGCCCGCATCGGGCGACCATCGCGGGGTCAGAGAAATCGAGCGCAGCGACGTCAGTTGCCGCTGGTTCGCGCCGTCGTAGTCCATCGCCCAAAGTTCCTTGTTGCCGCTTCGCGTGCTGACGAAGGCGATCTGCGTGCTCGCGATGCCCGGAACACCGCCGGAAAGCCGCGCGATGATTTCGTCCGCGAACTGGTGCGCGAACTGGCGAGTCTGCTCCTCGTTCACTTCGCCGTGATAGACCCTGCCCACCACGGGAGGCGCGGACGTGTTGTGGACGTCGTAGAACCACGCTTGGATCTCGAGGTTGTTTTCGCTAGCGGTCAAGTTGCCGAAAGCCAGGAACTGTGCCGACACCGGTGGATCGCTCCACGCGGTGTAGTTCAGCTCGGCGGGAAGGCTCGGCGCCAGCGTCGGGTAGAAGCTCTTGCTGGCCAAATCGAGAATGCCGCTGTAATCGAGGTCAGCCCGGACCACGTCGCCGAAAAGCGTCGCCAGCGGTTGAGAGGATGGGCTGCGTGGCGCGAAGTCCGCCACCGCCACACGCGGTTTTGAGACGCCCAGGCCGGTCCCCGTGCGGAACCAGTCCTGCGCCGCGGCGGGCGTCGATAAGGCCAGCAGCGCAAGAACCATTAAAGCGATGGAAACCAATATACGAAGGCCGGTCCGCTTGCCGAGGGCAAAGGTCCGTGGTCCGTGGTGTTTCATTCTGCTATCCGTCATCGAAGTTCCGCTCCACAGTTGGCGTCGCCCGCTTGGGGCATCGCCAGGCTCAGCGTTTGAAATCGAACCAGAACTCCACCGACACCTTCGAGCCGCCGTACTCACCCGGCAGCGGATTGACCGGGCTCGAACCCAGTATCGCCCGCACCGCGGAATTATCCACCGAGGCGTTTCCGCTCGATTGCAACACCTGTATGTTGGCGATGGCGCCGTTGCGCAAAATATCGAACGTTACCACCGCGCGCGGCGCGAAACGCACGCTCGGGTCCACGGTGCTTTGCAGCCAGTTGCTGCTGACGCGATTGCGCACCGCATCCACGTACCACGGGAACCGGCCGCCGAAGTCTCCGCCACCCGGTCCCGAGAAGCCCAGGCCGCCGGCGGTCGTTCCGCCGCTGCCTAGATTGAATTGCGTGTAGGGAACCGCCGGCGCTCCACCCTGTCCGTAGGGAACTGCGTTTTCCGGCGGAGGCGTCGTGTCCTCCAGAACCTTCGAGGGCCGCGTGATGTAACGCGGCTGCTTCTCCTTCGTGAATTCGGGAATCTGTTTCGCGTCGATCGGCGGCGCCTTCGGCTTGGGTTGCGGCTCGGCCTTGTAGAGCCCCTTGCTCGTATCCACCACGCGGTTCGGCGTCACCACTTCCGGCCGGGGAAGTGGCACGCCGTTGAGGCCCCCGACAAGCTTCACGGACACCGAGCCGCCGCCACCTGGCCCACCCCAGGAATCGCCGCGGCGCGACGCCAGCGTCGAGATCAGTAGTGAGGCCGCCAGTAGCGAGTGCAACCCGATTGACCAGACCAGCGGCGCTTTCAGGCTTTGCTCGTCGATGTGTATGCGGACGGTGGTCATCGCTACTCGGTGCGCGGCCTCGCGCTCAAAGGCTCGGTGACGATGCTTATATTTTCGATGCCGGACTGCCGCAGGGTGTCTACAACGGTGGCGAAGGTGCCGAAGGGAACGGTTTCGTCGCACCGCAGGAATACCGCGTCGGATTGCGGATTGTGCATTTGCCCGCGCAGCTTTCCGCCCAGGTCGTGGATGTTCACCGCGTCGTTGCCTAGATACACCAGTTGGGATTTGTCGATCGTCACCACCAGCCGCGCGTCGGAAATCTCCTTTACCGTTTGCGTCTTCGGCAGGTCCACGTCAATCCCCGACTGCAAAATCGGCGCCGTGATCATGAAAATGATGAGCAGCACCAGCATCACGTCCACGAAGGGGACGATGTTGATGTCCGAGAGCGACGTTCCGGTCTGGCGAGAGAGTTGCGGCATCGAATGTGTTCACCGACCCGCCGGCGCGTGCGTTTCCGGCGGTCTATAGGTACTGCTTTTCAATCGTCGCGATGACTTCCAGGGCAAAGTTGTCCATGCGGGCGGCCAGCTCCTTGATATTGTGCAGGAAATGGTTGTAGGCGATCACGGCCGGAATCGCCGTGGCCAGTCCGGCAGCCGTGGTAATGAGCGCTTCGGCGATGCCCGGCGCGACCGCCCGCAGGCTGGCTGCGCCCGCCGTGCCCAGCCCCGAGAACGCATCCATCACGCCCCATACCGTCCCGAAAAGGCCGATGAAGGGAGTTACCGAGCCGGTCGTCGCCAGCCACGGCATGTATTTTTCCACCTTGCGAATCTCTTCCGCGGCGGCCACTTGCATGTCCGCCGTCACCGCGTTCAGGCTCTTCACTCGGCCATGCGGATTGCCCGCGCTCAGCTGGCTGGACAGTTCCTGAAAGCCCGCCACGTACACCGCTTCGAGCGGAGAGCCCAGCGAACCCACGGCGTTGGGTTCCGGCAGGCCCCTGCCGGCCCGGAAGACGCGCAGGAACACTGTTGTTTGACGGTCGAGTCGCGCGAAGAGGCGTAATTTTTGGAAGATCAACGCCCAGGAGAACAGGGAAAAACAGACCAGCATGACAAGAACGGCGCGGGCCACCCAACCGGTTTGCTCGAGCAGAGTGCTCAGTTGCCCCACGTACAAATAAAGTGCTAGCGGCGGAATCGTCGGTCTCCCCCCAATCGACTGAAACGTTCCGAAAATCACCGTAGCACGACGCTCCCGGACCGGTCAACGAATCAGCTCCAGTAGTCGCATATTCTTGCTGTCTCTTGCGACACATCGTAGAACGATGTAAGTATGGCGGATTCCGGGTTTGCGGAGGGCGCGGTTCTGCCGGGCGGCCCTAAAATCCCTTGGACGGAAACGTGGTAACATCGAAATTAGGTCCACATGAGCGAAGCGATCGACGTCCGTCTGGAAACCCTCGCGGGGCGGCCCGCCGCGCCGCAAGCCCCGGCCGGCCCCGGCGCGGGCCGCACCTTTTACATCGAAACCTTCGGCTGCCAGATGAACGATCATGACTCCGAGAAGTTCGCCGGCGTGCTCCTGCGCCGTGGCTATCTCCAGGTCCAGTCGGTCGAGGACGCCCATCTGGTTTTCTACAACACCTGCAGCATTCGCGAAAAGGCGGCCCATAAGCTCTTCTCCAGACTCGGTCTGTTCAATCCTCTGAACGGGCTGCAGCACGGCCCGGAGAAAATTGTCGGGGTTCTCGGCTGCGTCGCGCAGCAGGAAGGGGAGCGCATCTTTGAGCGCGCTCCCTGGGTGAGCCTCGTGTGCGGCTCGGCCAGCTATCGCAAGTTGCCCCTGTTGCTCGCGCAACTGGAGTCCGGCAATCGGCGCGTCGCGGGCCTGGACGCTGGCGCCGACGAAACGTTCGAGACCGAGCTGACCCGGCGCGACAACCCGCTGCGCGCCTACATCACCATCATCGAAGGTTGCGACAAGGCCTGCACGTACTGCGTTGTGCCCTACACGCGTGGCCCGGAACGCAACCGCGCCAGCGCTTCCATCCTCGATGCGGCTCGCCCGATTGCTGAGGTTGGCTACACCGAGGTCCAGCTCCTTGGACAGACGGTAAACTCCTACCGCGATCCGTCGCCGCGCCGCATGAGTTTCGCTCGGCTCTTGACGGCCGTCTCCGAGGTGCCGGGCATCCGCCGCGTTCGCTTTATGACCTCGCATCCGCGGGACTTAGGCACCGACGTGATTGCCGCGATGGATTCGGTGCCGGCCATTTGCGAGCACCTCCATCTCCCGGTTCAATCCGGTTCGAGCCGCGTCCTCGCCGCGATGCGGCGCAACTACACGCGCGAGGAGTATCTCGAAAAGATTGCGCTGGTGCGCAGCGTGCGACGCCCCATCAGCCTCACCACGGATGTGATTGTGGGGTTTCCCGGCGAAACCGAGCGGGATTTCGACGAGACCCTGAGCTTGCTCGATCTCGCTCAGTTCGACGGTGTGTTCTCCTTTCAATATTCGCCCCGGCCCAATACGCTCGCGCAGGGGATGGCCGACCCTGTTTCCGAGGCGGAGAAAAGCCGGCGCCTTCGCGTTTTGCAGGAGCGTCAGAAGGACATTCAGACCGCGCGCAATGAAAAGCTGATCGGCGGGCTTTTCGAGGTGCTTGTCGAAAGCGCGGCGCGGCGCGAGAATCAGTGGGCGGGTCGCACATCGAGCAACAGGACCGTAAATATCGCTTCGTCGCACTCGGCACTCTTGGGAGAATATATAAACGTTCGCATCACGAGTGCCGGTCCGAACAGCTTGATGGGTGAGCACGTCATCTCAGCGTGACGGAGGCGGCGATGGAAGTTGAAATGAAAATCCGCGGCCTGATGATGGACCCGGTCACCAACATGCCCATCGTTGTCCTGAAGGACGTCAACGGGAGCGCGGTACTCCCGATCTGGGTCGGCGTTTACGAGGCCAACGCCATCGCCCTCGAAATCGAGAAAGTTCAGACCCCGCGCCCGATGACCCACGATCTGCTCAAAAACGTCCTCTTTGGGCTGAATGCCCAAGTCCAGAAAGTCGTCGTCAGCGAGCTGCGCGAGGACACCTTTTATGCTGTGATTTGGGTCGAGCGCAATGGCGAGCGCATGTCCATCGACTCGCGGCCGAGCGACGCGCTGGCTTTGGCCTTGCGCGTGGACTGCCCGATCTACGTCGAGGAGACGGTCCTCAAGAGCTCCAAGATTTCCAGCGCCATCAGCGAAAAATCCACGAGCGAAGAGCTGCGCAAGTGGCTGGAGGGCCTCTCGGACGAGGACCTCGGCCGCTATAAGATGTAGGAAAACGCTGGCACTCGCCCCGAGTTTTCCTCCGGGCATCTCGTGGTCTTGCCCTTCAGCTTTTTGTTTTCCTCACCAGATCGCCCGTCGCTCCATTTTTTGCTTGCGCTCGCCCTTGCCGGGCGAGTAGATTGAGCGCACCTACAGGGTTTGGACACGCCGCCCACAAAATGTGGTGGTCGAGTTCCCGCCCGGGAGGCGCGGATCCCGCCGCTAGCGGGCGGGCGTTCTATGACGGCCATTCTGACGATTGCCAACCAGAAGGGCGGCGTGGGTAAGACAACCACAGCCATCAACCTTGCCGCCGCCATCGCTCAACGCAAGAAAAAAACCCTATTGATCGATCTCGATCCGCAGGCCAACACCACCATCGCGTTTTTCGATTCGGCTGATATCCAGAGTTCGATGTTCGATGTCCTCGGCGATCACCGCGCCGACCTCGCCTCGGTGATCAGACCTACGAAAGATCCCATGCTTGCGGTGGCTCCTGCGCGCTTGGCCCTGGCGAAGATCGAGCAGCAGCTTTCCGGGCAGTTTGACGCGCCGTTCAAGTTGAAGGACGCATTGGCGCCCGTGCAGAAGGACTACGACTACATCGTCGTGGACACCCCGCCGGCCCTCGGAATCCTGACGGTGAACGCCTTGGTGGCCTCTACGCACCTCATCGTCCCGATCCAGGCCGCCTATTTCGCCATCGAGGGCACCGACGACCTGCTCGAAACCTACGAGCGCATCCGCGCGCGGCCCAACCCGGCGCTCAAAGTGCTCGGCGTGGTCATCACCCTTTTCGATAAGCGAACCAATATCTCGCGCGACACGCACGAGCAGATCCGTTCCGTGTTCGGCTCCGTGCTGTTCAAGACTCGGATTGGCAAGAACGTTCGCCTGGAGGAAAGTCCCGCTTACAAGGAGACCATCCTCACGTTCGCGCCGAAATCGCCCGGCGCACTCGAATACCGCAAGCTTGCTCTGGAGGTCATCCAACGTGTCGAAGAGGATCGGATTGCCCGTCACACTGAAGATGCGGCATGACGCGCATTACGTCGAAAACCTGACCAGTTTCAGCGGCGCGGCCGTCGGCCGCATGATTCCGGTGGACAAGATCCGCCCGAACCCCGAGCAGCCGCGCAAAGCGCTTGGCGATTTGCGGGAGCTCACCGATTCCATCAAGGAAAAAGGCGTGCTTGAGCCCTTGCTCGTGCGCTTTGTGCCGCGCGAGGACGCCTACCACATCATCTCCGGCGAGCGCCGCTACCATGCCTCTCGCGCCGCGGGCTTGCGCGAGGTCCCCTGCATCGAGAAAATTGCCGACGATGCGGAGACGCTGGAGCTTGCCCTGATCGAAAACTTGCAACGCAAGGACCTGACGCCGTTTGAGGAAGCCGACGGCCTGCACCGCCTCGCCGAGCAGTTCGCCTACACCCACGAAGACATCGCGCGCAAGATTGCCCGCGCGCGTTCCTCGGTCAGCGAAACCCTCTCCCTGCGCAATATTCCGGAATCGATTCGCCGGCGCTGCATCGAGCGCGGCGTCGTCTCGAAGTCCCTGCTGCTCCAGGTCGCCCGCCAGCCGAACGAAAAGAAAATGGCCGAAGCCTTGCAGCGCATCGCTCAGGGCGGCCTCACCCGCGATGAGGCGCGCCGCGAGCGGCGTGAGGAAGCCACCAGCGGCCCGCGCCCTCAGCCCTTCATCTTCAATTTTCAGCCGGACAATGAAGCGTTCCGCCTGCGCATCCAGTTCCGCAAGAGCAGCGTGTCGCGCGACGAGCTGATCTCCACGCTCCACGCCATCCTTGCTTCCCTCGAGCACCACGACCGCGAGGAAGCCGCCGGCAACCGCGACCCCGCGGTCGCCTAGCTTGCCGTTCCGAGCCCGCATCTAGCTTTGGCCGTCCCGGCATCTGCGATGCTCGAACTGACTCCCGCGCAAATTGCCGTACTGCAGCGCTTGCGCACGAACGGATTCGTGCTGAGCGCCTTTCCGCTTTACGCGAGCGCCATCGGCGTCCGCCGCGGCGCCTTCGCGGCCCTGCTGGTGCCTGTGGAAGGCGCCGGCCTGCGTCTTTTCGGTGAAACCTGCTACCTGATCGATGGTAACCTGAGCGCGCGGACCACGCGGCAGGGTAGTGCCGTATTCGTTTGGAAGAACAAGCAAGTTGCGGTCACGCCCGAGCTCGCGGCGGATCTCGAGCGGTTTTCCGCGGATTTGCGCGAGATGCTCGCGGCCGCGCCCTGACCCGGCCGCGCAAATCGAACGATGACCTTCACCCAGGACGAAATGATTCTCGCGCTTCTGAGTCTGGTCCGCGCCACGGACCCCGCCATGCTTCGTCGAGAGGCCGACGGGTTCACAGTGGACTTCGAGGCCATCGGACGAAAAACGAAGCCTAGCCCCGACGAGCTCCTGCTGCTCAAGATGCGCGCGGTGCTGGACGCTACCACCGACGACACCACGCGGGTGCTCGAACTCGACGCTGGTGAAGGGTCCCGCCTCGCTGCCGCCCTCGCGAAGCTTGAAGCCCTGCAAACGTGGTCGCCGGATGTCCTTGAGTTGAGCCGCGCCCTCCGCGCCCGTCTTACAACCGCGGTTTGATTTCCTCGCCCTCGCGCCGGTGAACTCCCGGCGGCCGCTACGCAAGGGTTCGAGCGTTAAAGCTCACGAGCGTTTCTTCCTCGACGGTGTAGCTGATTTGTATCGGATTGCAGCAGACTTCGCAGTCCTCGATGTACGTTTGCCGGGAAACGGAGAGGTCGAGGACCATAGAAATCTCTTCGCCGCAGTAGGGGCACGCGAAATAGTGTTCCACGGCTCAAGACCACCGACCAAGAAGAGTACGGCAGGCTCGTCCGCCATCACGGACGGAAGTAGTACTCGCCCTTGGCCAGAATCAAGTAATTGCGACCCTTCGCTCCAAACGACGGCGCCAGGCGAACATCCAGCTTGTGCGGCTTGCCTTCGGCCCCGTTGGCTGACGTATAGTACCCCAGCGTATAGCGCGTCTTGATCCGATGGATCAGCGCCGCGAAAACGCTCTCGAGCGACGCCACGTCTTGTACGTCGAACATCTCCCCGCCCGTCTGTTCCATCACGTCGTGAATGTTCACCAGCCCCTGAATCCTGGCCGCCGCGAAACGTGTCGAGAACGGGTTGTCTCCGGGAGTCTTCAGGTTGTAAAGGGTGGTGTCCGCCGCCACGGTTTCGCTGACGATGTCGCGCGTGTTTTGCCCGCCCGCACTCGTGCCCACATCGTCGCTGATCAGAATGATCACGCGCCGGCCCTTCGGCTCAGTTGCGAGAAAATACTTCGCGGCGGCGAAAATGCCGTCGTTGATGTTGGTGGCCCCGCCCGCCTTCAGCGAATCGAACTGCTCGTAAATCTTTCGCTTGTCCGTCGTCAGCGGCACGAGCAGTTGGGCTTCCGTGGAAAACGTAAACAGCGCCACCGCGTCTTCCGGCTTCAGCGCCGCGAGCGTAATCGTCGCCGCGTCCCGCAGGGGACCCAGGAACGGGCCGATCGAATCGCTCAGGTCCAGCACCAGCGCCACGTTCAGCGGCAATTCGTCGCGGCTGAACAGCGCCACCTTTTGCGCCACGCCGTCCTCGCGAACCTCGAAATCCTCCTTTTTCAGGTCGGCCATGATCTGCCCGGCCTTCGTCTTCACGGTCGCGTCCAGCATCACCAGATTCACGTTGATGCGAATCGGCCCCTGATCTTGTTCCTGGGCCCGCGCGGACATTGGCCAATGGCACGCAAGCAGGGCGAAGAGGGAAGCCCCTAGGATGCCTGGACGTCGTTTGATTCGCCGGAGTTTGGACATCGCCCTTGTTCGAACCCCCCAGTATATATGTTAAACTCCGCGGCATCTCGCGAGACCGTAATTGGGAGGGAGCCTGACATGAAAAGAGCATTCACGATGAAGCTGGCCGTTCTGGCGGCGCTGGTCCTGCTCGCGAATCACGCTGCGCTTGCGCAGGACGCCGCGGCTCGGCTCGATGCGGCCGCCAAGGCCATGGGCATCGTCAACCTCACAAACGTGCAATACAAAGGCGCCGGCAATGCTTATAACTTCGGCCAGGCGGTGAACGCCAATTCGCCCTGGCCGAAGTTCATCATGACGGCTTACACCGCCGACGTTAACTACGTGACGGGCTCGATGCGTCAGACGATGGTCCGCACGAACCCCGACGGCTCGGCGCCCTTCGGCGGCGTCAACCAAATTCAAGTGGTCAGCGGCAACTACGCCTGGAACGTGGCGGGCCAACCGCCGGCCGCCGCGCCCGCTCCGGCCAACGTGGCCGAGCGTCAAGTGCAAATCTGGCTGACGGCTCCCGGCTTCATCAAGGGCGCGCAGGCCAATCACGCGATGATGAACGGCGACGTGATCACTTTCATGACGCCGGACGGCCATAAGATTGAAGGCACTCTGGATGCGCAGAACATGGTCGTGAAGACCGAAACCTGGATCGACAACCCCGTGCTCGGCGATATGCCCATCGTGACCACCTTCTCCGACTACAAAAATTACAGCGGAATCAAGTTCCCGACCACCATCTCGCAGACCGAGGGCGGCTATCCCCTGCTCGACCTCACGGTCGCCGACGTCGTGCCCTACCAGGCCGTGCCGATCGTCGTGCCTCCCAACGTGCCGGGCGCCCAAATACCTCCGGTGAACGTCGTATCGCAGAAGATCGGCGACGGCGTCTGGTATCTCACTGGCGGAACGCACCACAGCCTCGTCGCGGAGTTCAGCAACCACCTCGTTCTCATCGAAGCGCCGCTCGACCAGGCCCGCGCCACCGCGGTGATAGCGGAAGCTCACAAACTGGTTCCCAACAAGCCGATCACTTACGTGATCAACAGCCACAACCACTTCGACCATCTCGGCGGAGTCCGCACGGCGGCCGCCGAAGGCGCCACCATCATTACTCCGGCGTCGAACGTGGCATATTACACGAAGATCTTTGCCTATCCGCATGCGCTCAATCCCGACAAGCTTGCCGAATCCAAGAAGAAGGTGAAAGTCGAAGGCGTCATGGGCAAGCGGGTGCTGAGCGACGGCAAGCATGAGATCGATCTCTACGTGCAGCCGATCGACGGCCACAACGACGCGATGATGCTCGTGTATTTCCCCAAGGACAAAATCCTCTCTGAAGCCGACGCCTATACGCCTGGCGCGCCCAATGCCGCGCCCCCGGCCATGCCCAATCCCCAAACCGTGCAGCTCTACGACGAAATCCAAAAGCTCAAGCTCAACGTGGACCAGATCGCCCCGCTGCATGGCCGCATGACCTCCCTCGCCGAGATGAAGAAGATGATCGGCAAATCCGATTCTGCTTCGTCCGATCCCGCCTCCGGCGCGCTGGTCGCCCAGGGGAAGGCTCTTTTCACCGGCGTCATGTACATGTGCAGCGGATGCCACGGCGAGAACGGCGTAGGCACGGAAACCGCGCCCAAGCTGGCGGGTCTCGGGTGGACAACCACCAAAATCGGGGATTTCATACAGTTTCCCGACGCCATCGCCGATGGCGTCGGCATGCCCAACGTTCCGGCCAGCAGCCCCGACCTCCTGGCCCTGGTCGCGTACGTCCACAGCTTGTCGCCGCAGTAGCGCGTCGCGCCGCAAGCTCCCTGACGGGCCGGACACCGCGCTTCGACGGTGCCCGGCCCTCGCCGGCACAGCGTTTGGCGGCGAAGCCGCACGATCTATTCGGTTTTGGCGGGAATCATCAGCGACGCAATCACAGCACTCGCCACGGACAAACCCGCGCAGATCAACATTACGGCTCGGAACCCAAACACAAACGCATGGGCAATTGACCCTCGGACGAGCGCTGTCGCATCTGCATCGAGGCCGCTGGGCACGTCCAGACCGGCGAGCTTGATCTCATTCGACCGGATGTACTGCAAAACGTCGGGCGGAAGCAGTCCGCCCGCGAGGCCGCGATTCAGGCTGAAACTGAATAACTTCACTGTCACGATTCCGAAGATCGCAATGGCCAGAACCCCCGCGACCCGTGCGACCGCGTTGTTGATCCCCGAGGCGGTGCCGGCACGCTCCTGGCCTGCCGAATTCATCACGACCGTGGTGAGAGGAGCCACGCTGACCGCCAGTCCAAAACCGAGAACAACGAAAGCGGGGAAGAATGTTTTCCAGTAGTTGGTTTCCACGCCAGGTGCGGCAAAGAGGATAAAACCCGCTGCTGCAATCAGCGGCCCGATGATCAGAGGGGCCCTCGGCCCATACCGAGTAACGAGTCCCCCGGACCAGCGCGAAAGAAAGAACAACAGGAGAATCAGCGGCAGCGCGGCGGCGCCCGTCGCCGTCGTCGAGTACCCATGCACCTGAATGAGGTTCATCGGAAACAGGAAAAAAAAGATTCCGAGAGCGGCGTAGAGAAAGAGAGTGAGCAGGTTCGCGCCGCTAAAACTGCGCGACGCAAACAGCGTGAGCGGCACCATCGGCGAACTTACCGTGGCCTCGACGAAGACGAAACTAATCAGACAGACGAACCCGCCACTCAGGCTTCCGTAAACCAAAGGATTGCCCCAACCGAGACTTGTGGATTCGATCAGCCCGTAGAACACGCCGCCCAATCCGGCGGTCGCGACCAGCGCTCCCAGCCAATCCACGCGCTTGGCAGCAGCGTTGCGGCTTTCGGGAACATGCCAAAGCGAAATCGCGATCACCGCGGCCGCCAGCGGAATGTTTATAAAGAAAACCCACCGCCAGGAGGCGTACTCGATCAGCCAGCCGCCGAGCACCGGCCCTAACGCCGTGGTGATCGCCGTGAAGCCGGACCACGTGCCGATCGCTTGCCCGCGAGTTTTATCGTCGAAGCAGGAGCTGATAATCGATAGGCTGCCGGGCACCAGGAAGGCCGCGCCCACTCCCTGGATACTCCGTGCCAGCACGAGCTGCTGAATGTCCGAGGCCAAACCGCAAGCGATGGAAGCCGCCGCGAAAATTCCTACGCCGCCCAGAAACATCAATCGGCGCCCGAACAAGTCGCCGAGGGAGCCGCCCGCGAGAATCAACGCTGCCAAAAACAACCCGTAGGACTCGACCACCCACTGCACGCCGACGACGGTTGTGTGGAGACTATCCTGCAGCGCCGGCAAAGCGACGTTGACGACGGTCCCGTCGATAAAGGCCATGCTGGAACCGAGAATCGTCGCTGCCAGGATCCAGCGTCCCGCGCGCGCTGCGTGCGGGACGTCGCCTTTCGCCGACCGAAGGGCGACTTCATCGCAAGGCGGTTTCATCGATTGCCTTCAGCCGGAGCCAGCGGCAATGCGGCGTCCGCGCGCCGGCCTGCCCAACCATCCTATGCCCCGGTAGCCTGACTCATCGCCGTGGCGGCTCGCCTTCGCATCTCCTCCGGCGCCACGTCCTCGACATGCGTTGCCACCGACCACATGTGTCCGAAGGGATCAATGATGCTGCCGCTGCGATCGCCGTAAAACTGATCCTTTACCTGGCGGACAAGTTTTGCGCCACCTTCGACGGCCTTCCGCACCACCGCGTCCACGTCCGTGACGTATACGTTCAGGCCGCCGGCCGTGCCGCCAATCGATTGCGGGCTGAGCGCCCCTGCGTGCTGATTTTCGTCGCTCAGCATGACCACCGAGTCGCCGAACCGTAGCTCCGCGTGCATCACTCGGCCGTCGGGGCCCGGCATGCGCATGGCCTCTGTCGCGCCGAAAACATTCTTATAGAACTCGATTGCGCCGGCCGCGCCCTTGATGAATAGATACGGCGTCACGCTGTGGTATCCCTCAGGAGTCGCTTTGAGGTTGGAAATTTTCCTCACCTCGCTGGTTTAGGATTGAAATTGCGGCACCGGGAAGTAGGCCTCCACTCGCTTGCGCCGTGTACTGAAGCCGGATTCTACACCCGCTTCACGTCTCCGCAGAATTACATCCGGCCAATATCGATTCACCCTTTCGCCGATGTTGAATCCGACGTGCCGCCGACGCGCTCAAATTTGACATAACCGCGCCCGCGCGGCGTGCTACGCCGCGCGCCCCGCACGCCGGTGGTATACTCTGCCCGCACCTCGCAAGGAGAAGCAGCGAGACTGCCATGCGCAGCCCGTCGAGCATATTCCAAGAAATGAAATTTTCTCCTGTCGATGTGTAAAGTTTTTGTGGCACTTGAACGTAGCCTCGAAAACAGAACGCACATACTCTGTAAGAAGACCCATATCGAACTATCGAACGGCCGTGGCTGAAAGGAGAAATATGAAGCGCATCATGCCCGTTCTGCTTATTTCTCTTCTGATCGCCAATATCGTCTGGGCGCAATCGACCCTTGAGCCCGGCCCCGCGGCGAAAAATCAAGCGCCCGCTTCGATGCAAAATCAAGTCCCCGCCACGCAGCTCGATCTGGCTTCAGCGACGATCGCCGATCTCGACGCCGCCTTCGGCAAAGGCACTCTCACCGCCGAGAAACTCACTGCGCTCTATCTCGCTCGCATCGCCGCTTACGATAAGCAGGGCCCGGCCATCAACGCGGTCATCACCCTTAATCCCAACGCTCTCGCCGAAGCCCGCACTCTCGACGCCGAGCGCAAGGCCGGCAAAGTCCGCGGCCCGCTCCACGGCGTACCCATCGTCCTCAAGGATAACTACGACACTTTCGATCTGCCCACCACCGCGGGCTCGCATTTGCTCGCTGGCTCCGTCCCGCCCAAGGACGCCTTCGTCGTCAAGAAACTCCGCGACGCCGGCGCCGTCATCCTCGCCAAGGTCAATCTCAGCGAGTTCGCCGCGGGCGGCGGCAGCGTGATCGGCGCTACCGACCCGGCCATCCTCAAGGCCGGCACCATCGCGAATGGTTTCAGCTCGATGGGCGGGCAAACCCTCAACCCCCACGATCTCGCCCGCGGCCCCGGCGACTCCAGCGGCGGTACCGGTGCTGCCATCGCCGCTGCATTCGCGCAATTTGGTCTCGGCACCGATACGGCCGGCTCCATTCGTGGTCCGTCCGCCGCCAACGGCATCGTCGGCCTCAAGACCACGCTCGGCCTGATCAGCCGCACCGGCATCGTGCCGCTTGCCAGTTTCGACACCTCCGGTCCAATGGCCCGCAGCGTTTACGACGTCGCTGTTGTCCTGGGCGTCATGGTTGGAGCCGATCCCGCCGACGCCTCCACTAGGGAGAGCGCCGGCAAGGCCCAGGCGGATTACACGAAGTTCCTCAAGGCCGGCTCGCTCAAGGGCGCGCGCATCGGCATCGGCCGCGATTTCTCCGGCAGCGACCCTGAAACCATCCGCATCACCGACGAGTCCATCGCCACCCTGAAGAAGCTCGGCGCTGTCATCGTCGACCCCGTCAGGTATCCTGACTATCTGCTCCAGATCAAACAGCCGCTCTTCACTCTAATCCGGAACTCCGAATTCAAGGCCCGGATCGCCGACTATCTCAAGACCCTCAAGCCCGGATATCCGCGAACGCTCGACGAACTCATCGCTAAGGCCAGCGACCCCAAGACCGGCTATCGCAGTCCCGAAAAACTCGTCGGCCTCAAGTACACCGCCTCCGTCGCTCTCGATCTCAACGACCCCGTCTACCTGGCCGCGAAAAACGAAGGCGTTGCGGCGCTGAAATCCAGCCTCCAGGCAGTCTTCGCGAAGGACCACCTCGACGCCATCATCTACCCGACCGCCAACCGCCCGGCCGCTCTGATCAAGCCCGCTGCCGCGCCCGCCGGAGATGCCGCTGGCGCGGTAGCCGGTGGCGCTGCAACCGTGGCAGCCCGAGGCGGACAATCGTCCGCTCTCTTCGCTGACGAGAGCGGCTCCCCCGAAATCATCGTTCCCGCGGGCATGACCAGGGGCGGCCTGCCGGTCACCATCTCTTTCTTCGGGCAGCCCTACACCGAGCCCAAACTCCTCGGCTACGCCTACGACTTCGAACAAGCCACCCACGCCCGCGTCCTCCCCAAAAACACGCCCGCCCTCCCCGCCGACACCATCCCTCTCTCTTCGCGACCAGGGCGCGTAATCAATCTTCGCTAAGGTGGTGGATGGGACACCTTTGGGCGCGAGAGGGATTGAGGGCGCCGCGCCCTTTGGCTTTTTGGCGACAGCGGGGAGTGCATCACGGCTTGTCCTGAGAACGAACCGCGCGATCTCGCTCGCACCTGCTTTGGTGGCAAATTCATTGTGTCGAGGGTCGAAGCAGAGTTAGGATGCGCGAGCTGGGAGCCTAAATCGGGAATCCCGGCTTAATACTTGGAGGACCCCATCATGTCAAATACGCCCTGGAAAACAGATAAGTGGTTTACGAGCCCCTGGAATTACGATGAATCCGTGCGGAAGCAGTTGCATTTCCCGGAGCAAATCAAATTTCACGATATCACCCTGCGCGATGGGGAGCAGCAAACGGGAGTCATCTTTACCAAGGATGACAAGATCAGGATCGCGGAAGGTCTCGCGGAAGCCGGGGTTCACCGGATTGAGGCCGGGATGCCGGTCGTGTCGCCCAGCGACGAAGCGGCCATCAAGGAAATCGTGAAGCGCAACCTTGGTCCTCAGATTTTCGCTTTTTCGCGATGCATGGTTGACGACGTCAAGCGCGCCGTGGATTGCGGCGTGTCCGGCGTCGTGATGGAGGTGCCTTCGAGCGAGCACATCATCAAGTACGCTTACAGGTGGCCGCTGGAGAAGGCCATTGATCTTTCGATCGAGTCAACTGCATACGCCCACCAGCAGGGCCTCGAGGTCGTCTTCTTTCCGATTGATTTTTCACGCGCGGAGATGAATTGGGTGCTCGATCTGATCCTGCGCGTGGCGAACGAAGGCCACATGGATGCCCTTGCGCTGGTGGACACATTTGGCGTGCTGGCGCCGCATACGATTCCGTATCTGGTGCGGTCCGTGAAGGCGCGCATCAACAAGCGGCTCGAAGCCCACTTCCACATGGATTTTGGGATGGGCGTGGCCAATACGATCATGGCGCTGGCGGAAGGCGTCGAAGTGGTTCATTCGACCGTGCTGGGGATTGGCGAACGCGCCGGAAACGTGCCGATGGAAGAGACGGCGATGGCGCTATTGACCATATACGGCATTGATACCGGCTTGCGGTACGATAAATTCTACAGTCTGGCGAAGCTCGTCCAGCAGCTTTCGGGTCACGCGGTGGCCACCAACCGGCCCATCGTCGGCGATGCATTGTTCCAAATCGAATCCGGGATCATCGCCAGTTGGTTTGAAAACTGCGGCGTGGAGAACGCCACCGAACTCTTCCCGTTTCACTGGGATGTGGTTGGGCAAGCTCCCGCTGGCGTCGTGATGGGCAAGGGAAGCGGCATTGATTCCGTGAAAGCGTGGTTGAGAAAGCTTGGCGTCCCGTTCAACGAAGAAGAGGCCATGCGCGTCGTTGTTGCCGTCAAGGAATTTTCCCTAAAGCACAAGCGCCTGCTGACCGATGCGGAACTCCGCGATATTGTCGGCGCGACACTTCCGAACAACTTTGCCGGCGCTGCAAAAGGCGACTAGGACTTGAATTACAGCGTCTAAGCAACCGCCTGGCAATCCTCTCGGACTCCCTTTCGCCCACACTGACCTGAGGAGATAAGGCTGAGAGCGAAGATTGAGAATCGTCAACTGACGGGCCTGACGGCTGGCCAGCTGTCAGCCGGAGAACGCCGCTACAGCCTGACGATGCCTTCTTTGTCGAATCCGAGGACGACGCGTCCCCCAGCCACAACGATCGGACGCCGAATCAGATTGGGCTCGGAGGCCATCAGGCGAATAGCCTCCTTCCGCGAGGGAGGATTGTCCTTCATTTTCCTGCGCCGATAGACATCGTTGCGCGTGTTCAAGAACTCGGTATAGTTCCGGGACCCGATCAATCTTTCAAGCTCGGCCGCGCTGAGCCGCTCCTTCGCTAAATCCCGGAAGTTCAATTGATAACCGCGCCGCTCCATGAACGTTCGGGCCTTGCGACACGTAGTGCACGTAGGTTTCTGAAGGAACAGAACCTTCTTCCGAGGTTTCCTCGCCCTGCTCGTTGAGGGACGTGCCGCTTTCTTCATCGCCTTCTCCTTCCGACGACCGGAGCGAAGAGCCTATTGAGACGGCCGGCGCCCGCCCACCATTTTACGAGCCCCGGTTCGATTCAGTGCGAAAAAAAAAGGCGCCGCTGGTAGGGCGTCGACAACTCCGAATGGCGTCGTCAGAGCCGAGGGCGGTGAAAGCGAGTTTGGTGGAACCAAGGAGCTATAGGCCGCCCGGGCAGGCGAGCCTAGCCGAGCGCCGAGTGCGGTCTCCTGTGACTGCGACACGTGGAGTCTACATCACGCGTTGGCCCGAGAACGCACGCGGCATCGGAACTTAGCTCTTAAGCCGCTGCGAACGAAATGAGACGCTCGAAGGGAAATGGTTATCCCCTTCCCGTTCGCCAGGGTTTCGCTTGACAGCAAGGGAGCGCGAGACTAGAAGTCGCGTCAGGAGTCGATTGCGGGCGCTTCCGGGGGCCGCGCGGTCAGTAGGTCGGGGAAAACGAGCCAAGCTCACGAGCGCACGGGGTCCTCATCCGGCTTGAAGTCGGTTCCGAGGGAGGTGTCATGAATTTCCTACGCTCGATTCGCAAAATACAGGTGGGGTTCAGTCTGAACAAGTTGATGCAGTTGGTGGCTGCGAGCGCGGCGCTGTTGCTGATTTGTTTGCCGGCCTCGTCGCAGTCGCTACAGTTAGGCCATATTTCCGGCGTCGTTACGGACCAACAAGGTGGCGTCAT